>Ga0228698_1000178_pt1 | contig 58755 bp, 54 predicted proteins | sample McNCre117_Aug_MG_FD_178015 | JGI IMG/M metagenome (GOLD analysis project Ga0228698, IMG submission 178015) | Freshwater microbial communities from McNutts Creek, Athens, Georgia, United States - 1-17_Aug_MG | ecosystem: Environmental > Aquatic > Freshwater > Creek | place: USA: Georgia...
GTAGCGTATCGGATGAGAAACACCACTTAGTTGGCGGAACGGCAACCGTCCAACTTCTGGGGGGCAGTTCATTCCCGGGGCGATTCAGTCTCCACCTGGCAGGGCTGGCAATACGTGGCCTTCGTCATCGACGTTTATGCCCGTCGCACTGTGGGCTGGCGGCAAAGCAGTTCCATGCGCACGGACTTCGTGCTCGATGCGCTGGAGCAGGCCTTGTATGACCGGCGCCCACAGCGCGATGGGGCACTGTTCAACACAGCGACAGGGGATCGCAATATGTCTCCATTCGCTACAGCGAGCGGTTGGCCGAAGCCGGAATCGAGCCCTCCGTAGGCCGTCGCGGTGACAGCTATGACAATGCCCGCTTTGCAGCACCTCAGCGTGAGATCGGAATCTCACAGATGCGTCCGCACCGCGAGATCATTTATCGGAGACGCCGTCATCGGCGCCTTGCCATCCGGTTCTTGAAAGGCCAACGACTGCAGTGCCTCGCCGAGCCGGCATTCGGGCTTGCACCGATCGAAGAGCCCAACGACTGCTTGATGTCAGGCAGCGTAAGTCCGACCGACGGCGGCCGCCGGCAGCAATCGCTGCATCAGAGACATGCGCGTTACCAAGCTCTATGTCGGCTTTGGGCACGCAACCGAATGTCATGAACGGCTGCTGAACCGGGTTGAACTGGAACACCGTAAAGCCGACTACCTACCTAGCAACAAGAAGCCGATCCGAAGGTCGGGGCATTGGTAATCGACCAGCGCAGCGTGGGAATGACTGCCCAAAAGTGAAAGCTTTGGGAACAGAGAGAGGTACGTGCGCCCTTCGCCTTAAATACAATTGCCCGCTTGGGGTGCATTTGTGCCTCCCATTGGTGTGCATACATGCATCCCAGGAGGGCGGTGCCGGCGCCCCCCGAAATAGGGCGCCGTAAAAGCACACTACCAAGAGTACACGGAACATAGATAAGTCGGTGGGGGGCGCCAGCGAGTCCCAGTAGAGGCCCTTTACGCCTTGGCGCAGGCTTTCGGTCCGCCTATGCTCGGAACGATTCAACGAATTGGAGATTTTCATGAGCGTCGATGTGGTACCCACTCCTGTTTCGGATGCCGATCCGAAGGCGGCAGTTCGGGAAAATGAAAAAAATGGGGTAAAACTTTGATGGATGCTGGCTGGACTTGTATCCCCAGCACCATCATCTTGCGTCAGCAGGCATTAGGACTGGACCCGGTGGATATGAACATCGTGCTGGTTATTGCCGTGCATTGGTGGAAAGCGGATCAGCTGGCCTTCCCATCGAAAAAATTAATTGCCGACACCATTGGCAAGGACCCAACGACTGTGCGTCGGCGCTTGGCGCGTTTGGAGAAGGATGGTCTCGTCGAGCGCATCCTTCGCCCGCAGCCGGGTGGACGCCATAACTCCAATGAGTACCGGCTGAGTGGCCTTATTACGGGGGCTGAACCATTGGCGAAGCTGGAGCTGGACAAACGTGAAGAAGGCCGGATTTACCGGAAGGCCCGGGCGAGCAAAAAAGGCACCCTGGCGGTCGTCGGTAAATCATGATTGAGTGGAAGGCATTTTGTCATGATGGTGTTGTCTATGACCTTTGCCATCTGCATCCTTTTGTTCACACCTTCACTCAGCCGGCGAAGGCGGGGAAGCCTTCCTGTTCCTATCCGGTCCAGGTGATTTTCAGTCTGCATTGCTTCACGCATAAGGCGAGTGGGGTGGATGACGTGGCGGGTCCGTTGGCTTATGCCGATTCCCGGGAAACGCGGATTTTTGACTTTGATCGGTATGCGCAGTCCAAGTTGCTTCCGGCCATCGTGGCGGCGTTGCCGACTTCGCCGTGCTTTCATACAAACCACGGAAATTTCTTTACGGTGAAGAGTTTGAATCCGGCGACGGGGCAGGAAGATACGTATGAGGTGTACTTCACCGCCTCACGGTCCAGTTCAAAGGCTGCGCCGTTGAACCTGTTTGTCCAAAGTGCCTACGTGCGCGACCGGCGGCATAGCAACAAGCCGTCACGCAAGAAAATTGGCGTCTTCGTCATCTTGCACAACACCCTGTATGGGCGTGCTATCAATGTCCCGAAATGAAAAACGCCCTCGAATGAGGGCGTTTAGGAAAGAATCGGGCCTCTTGGCTATCCCTACACTTGGGTGGGGACCCCTTTTGGGGTGGGATCAACGCACAGCTTTCGCTGCTCCGTTCATACGCTGACAGGTGAATAATACTACATCGGCGTGGGGGAGGCAAATGCCCTGGGAGGCACGGATGTCGTGGATGGCATGGGCAAACGGCTAATCCTTCACCAATTGCGGCAAGTCCGTGGGGCTTCGAGTCGTAAGGGAATCAGCACAGTTTGGACTGCGTCAATGCGCTCGATTGGTACAAGTACCTGGCTCCGCAACACAACGTTAAAAGCTGGCTTCACAGTCTTGCGCAATGATCAACCCAATGGTCAAATCCGATTCCGGCGAACGCCGAGGGCCGTCGGTGTAAATTGGCGTTGTGACATAACCGCGCAACCTTTCAAGGGAGCCCTTGGGTTGGCGGCGACTGGATGAATTCCGCGAGCTGGTTATAAGTTGTTGATTTGTAAAGAGAATATTTGGTTAGTTTTGCGGCTTAATGTGCCGACACCGATTGAGGCCAATTGATCAATCTGTTAGGTTTTTCGCCTCATAACCCAAAGTTCAAATCCTTCTCGCGCAACCAATAAGCATGCGGGTTTCCGCAACAGTTAAGGCTCACTTCGGTGGGCCTTTTTTGTTTGGTGTGTTGATTCCAGCGTCAATCTGAGCCAGTGGCTCAGATTTGAATTGCGCTTGACAATGGAAGTCGGAGCTTATGGCCAGACGCCCCAAGCCGGCCAAACTCGTGATGAATCCACGCCTGCGCGAGTACGTCCAGGACCGCCTAGAAGGTTCGATCCACGACGATCAAGGGCGTGAGGTCTCAGGGCCCCGACAGGCGCCCTTTATTGGCCGTAACAAACCTCATCGCGGTGACCGCAAGTGGGTCAATGGATGGTCGCCGGAGCAGATTGCCAACCGACTACGGGTTGACTTCCCCGATGATCCGTCTATGCGCATCTCACACGAAGCCGTCTACCAAGCCCTATACATCCAGGGTCGAGGAGCCCTCAGGCGCGAGTTGGTGAGCTACCTGCGCACCGGCCGTGCTTTGCGCACGCCACGGGCCAGATCCCAAGCCAAGGCATGGGCACACGTCAGTGAAGATGTGATGATCTCCAGCCGCCCGGCGGAGATTGAGGATCGTGCTGTACCTGGTCACTGGGAGGGAGACTTGATCATCGGTCTGGACAGATCTGCTATTGGAACGCTGGTGGAACGGGCAAGCCGCTTCACCATGCTCGTACACCTACCACGGGAAGTTGGCTATGGCCAGAGTCCTCGAACGAAGAACGGTCCCCCGCTGGCAGGATACGGAGCCGTCACCATGGCCAATGCCCTCAAGAGAACTGTAACGAAGCTGCCTACCCAACTCTGGCAATCATTGACTTGGGATCGTGGCAAAGAGCTGTCGGACCACTCCCGGTTCACTATCGAGTCTGGGGTGAAGGTCTTCTTTGCAGACCCTCAAAGTCCATGGCAGCGTGGCACGAACGAGAACACAAACGGGCTGCTACGTCAGTATTTCCCCAAGGGCACCGACCTGTCTCGGTGGTGTGAACAAGAGCTTGAAGCCGTGGCATTGACCTTGAATAACAGACCACGCAAGACGTTGGGCTGGAGGACTCCGGCGGAAGCACTCAACGACTACCTACAATCAGTCGCGTAACCCGGTGTTGCGACGACCGGTTGAATCCGCCCAGTACACCAGCGAGCACTTCCAGCAACTACTCAAGGAACAAGGCATCACATGCAGCATGAGCCGAGCTGGAGAGGTCTGGGACAACTCGGCCATGGAGAGCTTCTTCAGTTCACTGAAGACAGAACGCACTGCAAGAAAAGTCTATCGGACACGCGAGCAGGCACGTGCTGATGTCTTTGATTACATTGAAAGGTTTTACAACTCTACCCGCAGGCATTCAACCCTGGGGTATGTGAGTCCGATACAGTTTGAGGAAGCTTTATAAGCTTAGGTTGGTGTCCATGGAACCGGCAGCAGCCCAGAATCCTGAGTTTTAAAGTAACTCGGCAAGGGAGGGTGTCCCGGATTTTGTGTAAACGGCGGTTGAGTTAGACGCGCGTCATGCGCTCGTCAAACTGAATAGTAAATCGGTTCAGTGCCGCCTTCCAATCGCGTATCGGCATGGTCCACTTCTGGCTGATGTTGTTCAGGGCCAGGTAAAACAATTTGAAGACGGAATCATCGGTCGGGAACGAGCCTCTGGTCTTGGTGATTTTGCGCAGACTCATATTCACGGATTCAATGGCGTTGGTCGTATAAATCACTTTGCGGATGTCGGCGGGGTAGTCGAAGAACGGCGTCAGGCGCGGCCAGTTTTTTCGCCATGACTGGCCAATCGGCGCAAACGATTCGTCCCACTTTTCCTCGAACTCCGACAGCCTGAGCAAGGCCGCATCCTCGGTGGCGGCGCTGTATATCAGGCGCAAATCGGCCGCCACTTCCTTGCGCTGTTTCCAGCCCACAAAGTTCAAGCTGTGGCGCACCATGTGCACCAGGCAAAGCTGCACGGAGGTCTTAGGGAACACGGCTTCAATAGCGTCCGGGAAGCCCTTGAGGCCGTCCACGCAGGCGATGAAGATGTCGGCCACGCCCCGGTTCTTGAGTTCGGTCACCACCGGCAGCCAGAACTTGGCACCTTCGGTCTGCGCCATCCACAGGCCCAGAACCTCCTTGATTCCGTCCAGGTTGACGCCAATGGCTAGGTACAAGGCCTTGACCCGCACCTTGACGTGAATGCAGTCCATGTAGACGATGGGGTATACGGCGTCCAGCGGTCGCGACTGCCAGGTTTTGACTTCGTCCATGACGGCATCCGTCACCGAGGAAATCAACGTTGGCGAAACCTCTGCACCGTACATTTCCTGCAGGTGACTTTGAATCTCGCGCACCGTCATGCCGCGTGCGTACAGGGACAGTATCTTGTCGTCGAAGCCCGTCCAGCGGGTCTGGTGCTTGGTGACGATTTGGGGTTCGAAGGTGCCGGCGCGGTCGCGGGGAACTTCAATGGGCAGTTCGCCAAAGTCGTCTTTGAGGGTTTTCTTGCTGCGTCCGTTGCGGGTGTTTCCGGCTTCGTTGGACACCACCTGGTTCTTGCCGTGTCCCAGGTGGTCGGTCATTTCGGCCTGCAGTGCGCGCTCGACCAAGGCTTTTGTGAGCTGCTTCAGGATGCCATCCTGGCTAATCAAGTCTTCAGGCTTTTTGTAATTCGCCAGCAGTGCGTCCAGCAGTTCGGTGGGTAATGGATTCTTCTCTACGGTCATCTTTGCTCCATGCAAGATAGCAGTTTCCTGCCAATTGACCGTTTACACAAAACTTCTTACACCCCCTTGGGTTACCCAATCGACCCCTTTTTCAATCAGATGTGCGCTGAGCTTCCATGCCCGAAGACAACCCAGCGCACTGCACAACCATCAGATTATTTGCGCTCAGCGTCAAGCTTTTCATCACGAGCGCGCTGGCGGTTGACGCGATTTTCTTCGCGATTCAATTTAGCTTGTTCAGCCTTCGTGATCTTTCCGCCATTGGCGCGTGCATCGGCCTGCTCTTGACGACGAATAGCGGCGTCTTCGCGGTTTAGCTTGCGCTCTTGGCGTGCAGTAATTTTTCCGTCGGCTGCGGCTGCCTTGTTTTTGTTGATCTCATTGGCGTCACGATTCAGCACCTCAGCGCGGCGGGGATGCTTTGCATCGAATGCGGCATCGGACTTCTGGTCATAGCCTGGAGCCTGGTTCGGGTTTGCCAAGGGCGCTGGTGTCTGTTGTGCCATCGCGATGCTTGAAAGCAGACAGGCGGTGGTGGCAAATATGGCGAGGGTCTTGGTACGCATAAGGTTTCTCCTGATTAATAGGTTTGGATGATCCCGCCCGTTCAACGTCAGACGTTCCGACTGGGTTGACCGGTTACTTTCTCACTAGCATGAAATTTGTGTAAAGCGGAGGTAAACGACGTCCGTATCCTCTGAGTCCTACCCCAGTGCGTAGTAGCCCCGCACTGGGGGTGAGTCATTCCAATCCATAGAGAGTGGGTGCTGATTGGAACCACCGCAAAAGGTGATAGATGGCTAGCGCTGACCACAATTTGCTGCGTCTCGGCATGGATAGCCGAGTGCCCTCAGGTTAGCAGAGATGCATTGATCGTGATCGAGGTAATGCTGGACGGCAATCTGCTTCTGTTCAGCAGAGTATTTGCCCGAGGTGCGGGAATAGCTCACCTGCAGATCTTGTTCCAGCTCGTACTCCCGGTACCAGCTTATGAGTGAATTCTTGGTCGGGTACCCCAGTTTGCGCAGGGTGGCACTAAGGCGCTTTCCAAGTTTTATGTAGAGCTTAACTGCTCGAATCGTTCTTCGTATGAATACATGAACTCCCTCCAAGTAGTCCAAGATTTTGTCCGCACCCCCTTTGGGATTTCGCCACACAGTGGCTGTGGCCCTTCGATTTTTACAGCAGGAAACTTGTAGTCGTCGTCTTACATCGATACGCAACACAGATGGGCGCAAGCCAGTGAATATCTAACGCCACAGGCCGGCATGGCCCATGTGAGACACTCTGATTGCTTGCACCCAGGGCTTGCGGTTCAACCCAGAACGTCGCTCGCTAACGCTTGTTGGCGATGGCGCCCCAAGGCGTAGACATAACCCACGGCAAACACCACGAAGGGCGACAACATGAACAACCAGCCTAGGCTGTTCAGGGCCCAGGTCGTTGTCGTTGGGTCTACACCTTCGGGCACCATGCCGGTGAGCAAGGCAAAACGCGACATCAGCATGTATTCACCGGCCAGCAGGCCCAAGCCAGCCAGGATCGGTGCCACCGTGGTGACGAAGCGACTTTCGCCGTCTGCGTTGGTCGCAAAATAGCGCACGACCGCGGCACACACCAGAATCTCAATCGCCACAATCGCAACCACGGCCAGACCGCTGAACCAGAAAAACATATTCAGCACGGGATCGAGGCCGGCGATTGCGAAATAGGCAATCACGGCACCGGCCAGTACCGATGTCAGTGCGGCCGCATTGGCTGGTGCTCCCAGGCTGTTGACGCGACTCAGCGGCGCGGGCAGCGCACCGCCGCGGCTCAAGGCGAATAGGTAGCGGCTGGTGGAGTTCTGGAATGCCAGGAGCCCGGCAAACAAACTCGACAGTACCAATACACCCATGGTTTGTGCAAGCCAACCGCCCACGTACTGGGTCGCCAAGTGGAACAGCACGGCAGCCGGATCGGTCAGTGGCACTTTGTCAACGGTACTCAGTTCCATGACGCGGTCCACCACATGGTTAGCGCCCAGACCGGTTACCACGGCGAAGGTGGTCAGGGCAAAAATAGCCGTGATGACAATCACTGCCAGATAAGTCGCCCGCGGTACGGTTTTCTTCGGGTCTCTGGATTCCTCGCCGTAGATAGCCGTCGCTTCAAAGCCGATAAAAGATGCGAAGGCAAAGGCGAAGGCAATGCCTGCCGCGCCGGAGATGCCGCCAGAGAAAACGGCACGCGGGCTGAATGATGCCGAGAACTGCAAGCCCTCAGGTCCGCCTTGTCGCAAAATAGCAAAGGACAAAATGACCAGGCAGCTCAATTCCAGCAACATGAAGGTGCCCAAAATCTTCGCACCCACATCCACCTGAAACAGTGACAGTATGGTCACTAACAACCATGCGATTCCGGTCCAGGCCCACCATGGCATGACCCCGAGCTGACTGGCGATCAGGCCACCAAAGAAGCCGTAAATCGACAATTGCATGGTGACGTAGGCCAGGATCGACACAAACGCAGACCCCGTTCCCATGTGCGCGCCGAGGCCGCGTCCGACGTACGCGAAAAAAGCGCCAGCATTGGTTACGCGGTGGCTCATGGCGGCATAGCCAACACTGAACAACAGCAAGATCAGTCCAACCAGGACGTAAGTGCCCGGCACCGCAGCGCCGTTGCCCAGCGCAATCGACGGCGGCAACGCCCCCGTCATGGCAACCAGCGGCGCGGCCGCAGCAACGACAAAAAAAACGATATCCGTAACGCCCAGGCGTCCGGAGCGCAGTGTGCCCGCACTATCGGCCGGTGCAGCGGTGTGTGATGTGGTATTTTTCATGGTGTGGAGGCGCGCGCGTGGGGGCGGCGCTTAGACAGCTGCCAGATAGTGTTTGATAAATACCGGGCTGTGCACTTGCCACAGAACCGGTGTACCGCGCGTGACCAGCCAAGAGTCGCCGGTTTTGTAATGGGTCGTCAGGCCGGTGCTTTCATCGGTCAGGCTGACTTCGCCGTGGACGACAGTGGCTTGCTCGTTAAAGGGGTAAACCATGCGAAATTTCCCCTGGCTGGCGCCAAAGTAGCCGGCACTGACGGCATCGGTCGGGGCGCCCAGGGTGCCCTTGACGTAGGCGTTGCACGCGCCTTCCAGTATGGTCGAGCCGAGTACGGCGACGTTGCCAATCGGCATCAGGTCCGTGATTGAGATCGGTGTAGTCAGGGCGGTAAGGGACATTGTTTTTCCTTGTAGTGATAAAAATAGTGCGTTCAAAACCGGGGTTGCTCAACGACGGCCATTCACGTAGCCAGACAGTTGGTGGTAGACCTTGGCCGCGGTGCAAATGGCCGGGCGCAGGCTGTCTTTGCCGTGAATCGTGGGGCGACGGATTGAGCTGATAAGGTCATAGCGCGAGGATCCCTCGCGCATGCCTTCGGCCAGAATTTTGCAAATGATGTGACTGGGCGTGACGCCGAAGCCAGACCAGCCTTGGGCAAAATAGACGTTCGCGTGGCCCGGCAGGGTACCAATTTGCGGAAACAAGTTGGGCGAACATGCCATCGGCCCACCCCAGGCCAAGTCGATTTTGACATCGTGCAGGTAGGGGAAGATTTTCAGCATCCGGGCCCGGTTCCAGGCTTTGAGGTCTGCTGGAATATGCTCAACCCAAGGCGTTGCGGCGCCAAACAGCAGTCGGTTTTCATTGGTGACGCGGAAGTAGTCAATCACCGGGCGGATGTCGCTGAAGGCGCCGCGAATCGGACTGATGCGCCGGATCAGTTCGTCCGACAATGGCTCCGTCATCATCTGGAATGCATAGGTGTTGATGGTGGAACGGTGTAATTCGGGCTCCAGTCGGTTCAGGAAACTGTCACAGGCCCACAGCATTTTTTTAGCACGCACGGTGCCACGGGCGGTGCGAATAGTGACGCGATCGCCATACGTTACTTCTACCGCCGGGCTGTTTTCATAAATGCGCGCACCATAGCTGTTCAGTGCTTTGGCTTCGCCCAGCAGCAGATTCAGTGAGTGCACATGGCCACCGCCCATATGCAGCAAGCCGCTGCGGTAGGCAGCGCTGCCAATCATTTCACCCAGGTCGCGCCCTTCCAAATAGCGAATATCTTCTTGTGGCGCAATGGCTTTGAATTCACGTTCCCAGTTGCGCAGCGTGGCGGCTTGGCGCTGGTTGAAGCCCATATAACCGTAGCCACGGCAAAGATCCGCATCGATGCTGTACTTGGCGACACGCTCTCGAATGATCTTGGCGCCCTGATCGCTGATCTCAAATACGCGGCGAATACCTTCTTCACCGACGTCCGCGCGGATCTTTTCCAGATCATGGCCAATCCCCGCCATGATCTGGCCGCCATTGCGACCGGAGCCGCCAAAACCCAGCGTGCGGGCTTCCAGAACGGCGATGTCAGTGATGCCGTTTTCGGACAGCTCCAGTGCGGTATTGATGCCGGCAAAGCCGCCACCAATGATGGCGACATCAACGTCTATGTCTTCCTGCAACGGTGCAAAACTAAGGTGGTATTTGCGTGTTGCGGTGTAGTAAGTAGGTGTTTCTACGTGGTTCAAAGCAGGCCCCTTGCGAAATAAACTGCATTGGACACGCGCGGCACGCGGTTGGTCTTGTCTTTCTCTGCCAGCCCATTTGCACGGCAGTGACAGCCTGCTGTTTGGGCATGGCGGGTGCATTGCCGCACCAAAGCGGTGACCAAAACCGGGCGCGGATATTGCTATAAAAATATTACTAACAAGTGTGTAAAAACAAGAAAGTGCAGTGCTGCAGGGTGCCTAGCCGTTGTTGGAAAAAAAGAAATGAGTACTACCATGTCCGCCACAGATGACCGCTTTACGTCCTATGCCGATCGGAATTCGGATGGTTTTTCCGATTCAGATGCGCGCTTTGATGCCTGGCATCTGGCCTTGAAGAAGACCTGTGGTCAGTTTGAGGCGGAGCGCCAGCAGCACTCCTTTTTCAGAGGCCACGTACAAGAAATTGACTGGGGAGGCCTGCCGGTATCGCGCATCATGACCAACGCCCAGCGCGTCGTTTGCCATGGTATCCAGCAAGCCGGCAGCAACGATGTGGTCGATGATTCGCATTGCTTTTTGGTGGTGCAGCACGCGGGCTATGCGCGTATGCAGCAAATGGGCTGGTCGTTTGAGATGGCACCTGGCGACATGGTGTTCATGGATGCGGCCTACGGTTGTGAAATTGTTCCCCACGGCCTGATGGAGCATGTCTCGATTCACCTCGATCGCGCATTGGTGAGTGGGCTCATGGCGCAAAATGGCAGTCGCATGTCCAAGTTGTCACGCCAGAGTAGTTGTGGTCGCATGCTGCACATGGTGGCCGGGCAGATTTGTGTGGAAACAGCGAATCAGACCATTGACCCGGAGGACGGTGAGGCGCTGCAAAACACCTTGATTACATTGCTTCGCCAGGTTCTGAAACAGCCGCTGGATGCGGCACTGCATGTGTCTGATGCAGGCTTGGATGCGCGCTTGCTGCGCCAGGCCAAGGACGCTATTGACGCGGCCCTGCAAGACCCCCGGTTGTCGCCGCAAAGCCTGGCCCAGACACTGCATATTTCGGTACGCCAGCTCTACCGTTTGTTTGAACAGGAGAACGACAGTGTGTGCCGCTACATTCAGCGTGCCCGCCTGGCCCAGGCGGCGCGGGATTTGCAAAATCCTTATCTCGGCGAAAAGTCTTTGACTGAGATTGCCTATGCCTGGGGCTTTAGCGATTCAGCCCATTTCAGCCGTTCCTTTAAAAAGCAATTTGATCTCTCACCACGCGATTACCGACGCCAGTTGCGCGAGCCCGGTCACGCTAGTTTGGCGCACTGAGCGATCACCCTACTGTGCTGTTCTCCTAGCGAGAACAAAAACTTGTCTCAGCGTGCACGCATGCCATAAAGGCTAGGGTGTACGCCACCCTCACTTCAGAATTGCTGACAACAAGAAGCTGAGGTGACAAATGCAGGACAACAAAATATACGACTACATCGTCGTAGGCGGTGGCTCGGGTGGCTGTGTCGTAACACGCCGCTTGATTGATGCGGGTAAGCGCGTGCTGTTGCTGGAGGCCGGTCCGGCTGACAATTCCCAATTCATCCACATGCCGGCGACTTTTGTTCGGGTGATTGGAACGGAGCGGACCTGGGTCTATGAAAGCGTGGAACAAGCCCATGCCAACGGCCGGAAGATGTATGTCCCACAGGGAAAAACACTGGGGGGTGGCAGCTCGGTCAATGCCATGGTTTATATCCGTGGCCAGCACCAGGACTACGATGCGTGGGCTGCCGATGGGTGCACCGGCTGGGACTGGGAATCGGTGTTGCCGTATTTCCGCAAAGCTGAATCGAATCAGATTTTGTCGGGCCCATTGCATGGAACAGACGGACCATTGTCGGTCAGTGAAACGCGCTATCGCCATCCACTGAGCGCCGCATTTGTGCGCGCCGGCCAAGAAGTTGGCTTGCCACACAACGCTGACTTCAACGGCGCACAACAGGCTGGTGTCGGGTTTTATCAGACCACCACAGCCAACGGTGCACGCGCTAGCACCGCCGTCACCTATCTCAAGCCGGTGCGCAACAACCCACTTTTGACAGTGGCGGTGGGTGCGTTGGTGCAAAAGGTAACAATCGCCGAAGGACGGGCCACCGGCGTAGTCTGGCTGGATGCCCAAGGGCAGCGGCAAGAAGCCATAGCGCAACACGAAGTGGTGTTGGCCGCGGGAGCTTTGGCAACGCCGAAATTGCTGATGTTGTCCGGCGTTGGCCCGGGCGCACAGTTGCAAAAGTTTGGCATTGTTGTGCAACACGATGTCAGCGGCGTCGGGCAGAATTTTCAGGACCACTTGGAGGTCAGTGTCTATGGGGAATGCAAAGATCCCGTCAGCCTCACTGGCAATGACCAAGGCTTTCGCGCACTGGCCCACGGCCTGCAATGGAAGCTGACCCGAACCGGATTGCTCACTTCCAATGTAGTCGAATCGGGTGGCTTTGTAGACACCAGTGGCAGCGGCCGCCCGGACGTGCAGTTTCACGTATTGCCGGTGCTGGTGGGCGACGTCGATCGCGCGCCGCTGGCGGGACATGGCATCTCAATTAACCCCTGCTTCCTGCGGCCAGAGTCGCGCGGCCGCGTGTCGTTGGCCAGTCAGGATGCTGCGGTTGCAGCGCATTTTGATGGGGCGTTTTTGTCCAAACAGGCCGATGTCGACACGCTCAAACGCGGACTGCGGCTGGCCCGAAAAATACTCCGCGCACCGTCGCTGGCGCGTCTGGTGAAACAAGAGTTGGCGCCAGCTGCCAGCGCCGAGTTGAGCGACGATGCTTTGGAAACCTACGTGCGCAGCCGCGCCAAAACGGTATACCACCCGGCCGGCACTTGCCGCATGGGCAGTGCCACACGGGCGGACACCGTCGTCACGCCGGACCTGCGGGTACGCGGGATCAGCGGCCTGCGCATCGCCGACGCGTCGGTGATCCCCAGTCTGGTGAGTGGCAATACCAATGCGCCGGTCGTCATGATCGCCGAGCGCTGTGCCGACTTCATTCTGAAAAATCTTTAACCAGGTCTATTCAATGACAATCGAACCATTGGCCCGCGCCAACTTGGAGCGCACGGGTTTCCTGTCGCGCAGCCAACATGGCAACTTTATCAACGGCAGCGAACAAGCCCCCCACAGTGCGCGCTATTTGCCGGTGGTTGACCCCGCCACCGAGATGCAAATTGCCCAGGCGCCAGACAGCGACGCTGTGGATGTAGATGCGGCGGTGGCCGCTGCCCGGCGTGCGTTTGAAGACTCAGAGTGGAGCCGCATGCGCCCGGCAGACCGAGAGCGGCTGCTCTTTAAACTGTCTGAACTGATCACCCAGAACGGCGACGAATTGAGTGCGTTGGAAACCTTGCAAAGTGGCAAGCTGCAGGGCATAGCGCGGGCCGTTGATGTGGCTTCTGGCGCCGAGTTTGTGCGCTATATGGCGGGTTGGGCAACCAAGATTGAAGGCCAGACGCTGCAGCCATCGATTGGTTTTCCGCCGGGTGTGCAGTACCACACCTGGACGCGCCGCGAAGCGGTTGGCGTCGTGGCCGCCATTGTTCCATGGAACTTTCCGCTGGCCATTGCCTTGTGGAAAGTGGCACCGGCGCTGGCCACCGGTTGCACCGTGGTGCTCAAACCCTCGCCCGAAACACCGCTGACGGCCCTGCGTCTGGCCGAACTGGCGCTGGAAGCGGGTTTCCCGGCCGGTGTGCTAAACGTGGTGTGCGGTGCTGGAGAGTCGGGCAGCCATCTGGTAGCCCATGCCGGCGTCAACAAGATCAGCTTCACCGGCTCTACCGCCACGGGTCAGGCGATTGGCCGTGCCGCCATTAACAATCTGACGCGCACGACCCTCGAGCTGGGCGGCAAGTCGCCGCTGATCGTGTTGGAGGATGCCGACGTGGACACCGCGGCCTTCGGTGCGGCCATGGGTATTTTCTTTAATCAGGGGCAGGTATGCACCGCCGGTTCGCGTATTTTTGTGCACCGATCTAAGTTTGATGCGGTCACCCAAAAAATGGCCGCGTTTGCCGAGGGCATGAAGCTGGGCTCGGGGTTTGACCCCAGCGTGCAATTGGGTCCGGTGACGTCAAAACGTCACTTTGAACGCGTGCTGTCCTACCTCGAATCGGCACGGGCAGAAGGGGCAACGGTGTTGACGGGGGGCGAACGCCATGGTGATTCGGGCTATTTTGTAAAGCCCACGATCCTGGTCGACGTCCACGCGGAGATGCGCGTCGTGCGGGAAGAGATTTTCGGGCCCGTCGCCGTCGTGATGCCGTTTGATAGCGTGGACGAGGTTGTTCAGCGTGCCAATCAAACGCAATTTGGCCTGGCGGCCAGTATCTGGTCTAACAACCTGTCGCAGGTGCACCGCCTGATCCCGCGCCTGCAGGCGGGCACGGTATGGGTCAACTGCCACAACATGCTCGACAACAACTTGCCATTGGGCGGGTTTAAGCAGTCCGGAACGGGCAAAGACCTGGGCCGCGCGGCAGTGGAGAGCTACACCGAACTCAAGAGTGTCTGTATGGCGGTGTGAGCGCACCGCTGCGGATGGCCGTTAACCGGCGGCTGCCGCTTTATTTGTAAACCAAAAACGAGGAGACAAGATGACAAATACATTGATTCAACGCGGTGCCCGCGCCGCAGCACTGCTGGTGCTGCTGGGGGCGGCCATGGGCGCCAGCAGCGCCTTTGCCCAGAACAAACCCAATTGCGGTTTGGGCAATGGAAAAAAAGCGACTGGAGAGCCCATTGCGATTGGCGCGGTGGTCGGCAAAACCGGTCCGGATGATTTCAGTGCATCGGCAGCCTCCGCCGCGGCCTATTTCCGTTGCGTGAATGACAACGGCGGCATCAATGGCCGGCCCGTGAACTACATCGTCGCCGATGACCAGTGGAACCCGGAAACAGCGTCCCAGGTTGCCGCTAAATTGGTCCGCGACAACAAGGTCGTGGCCATGGCAGGCAGCTCCAGTTTTGTCGAATGCGGTGCCAATGCAAAGCTCTATGCACAAGAAGATGTCATGGTCATTGCCGGCACGGGCGTACCGCGTGAATGCTTCTTCAGCAAGAACTATGCACCCGTCAATACCGGACCGCGGGTTTCCGCAACCTTGGTCGGGGCCTATGCCGCCACTGCCTACAAGGCCAAGAAAATGGTGTGTGTCATCCCGAACATTCCGAGTCTGGGCAACTGGGCCTGTGAAGGTGCCAAGGGCTGGGGCAAGGCGCATGGTGTAGAGGTAGAAACCTTGGCCATTGACCCGGGCTCCGCCGATGCCACGTCCGTGATGTTGCAAGCGGCCTCCAAAAAGCCGGAGGTCATACTGCTGAACGTGCCCAAGGGCATCATGGTGCCCATGCTGGCTGCGGCCGAGCAGCAAGGTCTGAATAAAAAGATCCACTTTGTGTCCACCACACCGGGCTACAACAGCGACGTACCCAAGGCCATCGGCCCGGCCTGGAACAATGCCTTTGACCTGCACCTGGAGTTTCTGCCAGTGGAGTCGGCCGGACCCGACAACAGTAACTGGAAGGCGGTCATGAACGCCTATGCCGACAAAGACGCCCCGCGCGACTCGTTTGCCCAGGGCGGTTACCTCGCGGCCCGCATCGTTACCGATACCCTATTGAAGCTCGACCCCAAGAAACTGGACCGGGCCAGCGTCAGTGCGGCCTTGCGCAAGGTCAGCGGCTTCAAGAGCGACATGCTGTGCAAGCCCTTCTACGTCGGCAATGGTGCGCGCCACAACGGCAATAGCAGCGGTCCGATAGCGCAGGTCAGTGGCAATGGGTTCAAGCAAATCGCTGCTTGCGAAACTGCACAGGAACCGGAGTTGGACGATATTCGTGCCGATGAGAAGAAGCTGGGTTTGTAAATTGTTGATGGCTTTTTGATCATGCTTGAACTACTGCCATTTCTCATTTCCGGCCTGGGCGTCGGTTCGGTCTATGCACTTTCCGGCGTGGGATTGGTGGTGTTGTACCGTGCCTCCGGTGTGCTGAACTTCGCGTTCGGCGCGCTGGGGGCGCTGGGGGCCTATGTTGCCTGGACGGTACTGGATGCCGGCCTGCCGATGTGGGCCGCCTGGCTGGCCTCGGTTGCCACGGCCATGGGCCTGTCCCTGCTATACGGCTGGTTCATTGCCCCCTTGCTGGCAGAGCGCGACAGCACCATTCGCAGCATTGGCACCCTGGGCCTGGCGCTGGTGCTCATGGGCTTCACCGAATGGTATTGGGGTTCGAGTCCGCGGCGCCTGATTTTGCCAACCGATGCGATCGGCATCGACCTCGCTGACGTTCGCCTGACCGGCACCCGCATCATCAGTCTGGTGGTGGCGCTGGCCATGATGGCGGCCATCGCGTTGCTGTTGGCACGCACCCGCATCGGTCTAAAAATGCGGGCGCTGGCCAATGACCGGGGGCTTAGCGCGGTTCTGGGAGTCTATGTGTTGCGCGTTGATACGGTGGCATGGTTGCTGTCCGGAGCCTTTGCAGGTGTCAGCGGTTTGCTGTTGGCGAACATCGTGCGCTTGCAAGCCACGCTGCTGACGTTTTTAGTGATTCCCGCCTTCGCTGCAGCCATTCTCGGGCGCCTGCATTCCTTGCCGGCGACGGTGGTTGCGGGACTGGTCATCGGAGTGTTGGAGGCAACGGCTATTTTGCTGCCGGGTTTCGCACCCTTTCGCACTGCGGTGCCGTTCTTGCTGGCTTTGCTGGCGATTATTTTGTTCCCCAATACGCAGCGCCTCGCCTGAGTTGCGCTGAAGCATCAAATGACTGAATTGCCTCCTTTGAAAGCCGACCTTGCGTTGCGCCTGCGCAGTGTCCGGCGCCTGCGTTTGCGCAGCCTGTGGCAAATGCTGCTCGTGCTATTCGCACTGGCTTTGCTGCTGCCTTTGTGTGCCAACGGCTATTGGATAAAGACGCTGGTTTCAGCTGCAGCTATTGCGACTGCAGTGAGCGGTTCGGCGCTGCTGTATGGCCAGCTCGGCCTGGTAAGCCTGTGCCAATACGCCTTGGTAGGCGTGGGTGGCTGGACCGCGTTGCGCCTGTCCCACGGACTGCACTGGCCGTTCGAACTTTGCGTTCTGGCGGCCGGTATTGCCGCCAGTGCCACCGGCATGATTGCCGGCTTGCCCGCCTTGCGCATGAAAGGGCTCTACCTGGCCTTGGTGACGCTGATGATGGCCGGTGGCTATCAGGTACTGATTAGCGCCATGGGTTTTCCGGATGGCGGCGAAGGTTGGCTTGGCCGTGCCCAGGGGACCGACCGGGTGCTGATGGCACGCCCGGCCCTGGCCGAATCAGATGGCGGCTATTTGACCTATGCCATGCTGTGGCTGGCAGCAATTTTAGGCTTGGTGGAGTGGCATAAACGCAGCAAGCCAGGGCGCGCCTGGGCGCTGATCCGGCGCGGTGAAGCCGCGGCCAACGCGGCGGGCGTCGACGTCTTGCGCTACCAGACTTGGGCCTTTGGCTTGGCGGGTTTCTGTGCCGGCGTGGGCGGTGCAATTTTGGCCGGCGGCGTGGGTCAGTTGGACGGCCGCGCCTTCGGTGCAAGTGAGTCGGTGATGCTATTTGCGCTGTCCGTTGTCGGCGGCGTGTACCACTGGTTGGGTGTTTTGCTGGCCGGCTTATTGTTGCGCGCAGTCCCCGCGCTGTTAACAGACTATGGTGTCAACGGTTATCTGGCCACCATGTTCTTTGGTGCTTCACTGGTCCACGCGCTGACCACGGCCCAACGCGGCATTGCCGGCCAGTGGCTGGACGGCATAGCGGCACTCAGCCACCGGCTTCGGGGCAGTCGTGTGACGCCGGGAGTGCGCCATGATTGATATTCAAAACGTCACCGTTCAATTTGGCGGATTGAAGGCGATTGATAGCCTTAGCGTGCAACTGACCGATCCGGTATGTGGGCTGATCGGTCCAAACGGTGCCGGTAAAACCACCTTGGTCAACGTGCTCAGTGGCTTTGCCCGGGTTCGACAGGGATGCGTGCTGATCGATGGCGAGTCCTTGTTGGAAAAAAGCCCGGTGCAGCGCGTGCGTTGGGGCCTGCGGCGCAGTTTCCAGACGGAGCAAGTGGTCGAGGACTTGACCGTCTGGGACAACGTTCTGGCCTTGTTGGAGCAAGTAGAACCGCCGCGCAGACAGCAAGCCGAAAAAGTCGGCTGGGTGCTCGAATACACCGGCCTGGAGGCGGTTGCAAATGCCCTGGGGGCGCACATCAACTTGTTTCAGCGGCGCAAACTGGAGTTGGCCAAAGCCCTGGTAGGTGCCCCGCGCGTGCTGCTGCTAGACGAGCCGGGAGCCGGCATCAATGAACAAGAGGCAGCCGAGTTGCGCACGCTTATTTTGGGTGTTCATACCCTGTGTGGTGCGCAGGTGCTGCTGATTGACCATGACGTGGAGTTGATTAAAAGCACCTGCAGCCAAACCCTGGTGCTGGACTTTGGCCGCCTGCTGGCGGTCGGCCCCACCTTGGATGTTTTAAATGCGCCGCAAGTGCGCAGCGCTTATCTGGGAACCTAACTATGTCGGCATCTGGTGTTGGGGATTGCCTCGACGTTCAAGGCGCGGTGCTGCACCGTGGCGGTAAAGAAGTTTTGCACGGTGTGAGCCTGTCGATTCGGGCCGGTGAAGTCACCGCGTTGGTGGGCGCCAATGGCGCGGGAAAATCCAGCCTGGTGATGGCCATTGCAGGGGCCTTGCCACTCACATCCGGGCGCATTCAGCTGGGGCATGCGGCCAGTGGCGGTTTGGCCCGCGCCAGTGACGCCGTTGCTTTGGCTGGTTTGCGGCCGGAGCGGGTGCGAGCGCATGGCGTTGCCGTGGTGCCGGAAGGACACCGGGTGCTCGGCGACTTGAGCGTGCTGGACAACCTGCGAGTGGCTGCCAGCGGCTTGCCGCAGAAGGCGGTTCCGGGCGCTATTGACGCGGTTCTGGCCATCTTGCCCGAACTGCAGAGCAAGTTGCCGGCGAACGGCCGATCGCTATCGGGTGGGCAAAAGCAAATGGTCTGCGTAGCCCAGGCCCTGCTGTCCAAGCCCCGCTTCCTGGTAATTGACGAACTTTCTCTGGGCTTGGCACCGACGGTCGTCAAGCGCCTGGCCGATGTGATTGTGGAGGTTGCGCGCGGCGGCGTAGGCGTGCTGCTAATTGAGCAATTTACCTCGTTGGCACTCTCCATGTCACAGCAGGCGCACATCATGGTTCGCGGCAACCTGGCTTGGAGCGGCGCGTCCGCGGAATTGGCCGCTAGCCCGGAAATATTGCATCGAAGCTATTTGGCATGAACTAAAAAAGGAGACAGAGTGACATTTAATTTCAATGGGAAAGTGGCTTTCATTACGGGTGGTGGTACCGGCATCGGCGCCGCTGTTGCGCGTGAATTTTTCGCGGGCGGCGGTCGCGTTGTATTAATGGGGCGCCGTCGCCAACCACTGCAAGATGTAGCGGGCCCCCTGGCAGGTTTGGTGATCGAGGGCGACGCTGCCAATGCCGCCGACGTGCGCGCCGCGTTGGCCCAGGCCAAAGCGGCGTTCGGTGGTGTCGACGTCTTGGTGGCGAACGCGGGTGGACACGGGGTCGGCGAAGTTACGCAAACCAGCGATGATTCCTGGCGGGAAGCGACGCGCTTGAACCTGGATACCGCCTTTGTCTGCAGTCGCGAGTTAATGCCAGAGTTGATAGAACGCAAAGGGAATATTGTGATTTTGTCCTCCCTGGCAGGCCATTTCGCCGGCCCCGCAGTGGTAGGTTACGTGACGATGAAGCACGCCTTGATCGGGCTCACTCGGTCGCTGGCGCGAGACTACGGTCGGCACGGTGTTCGCGCCAATGCGGTGTGTCCAGGCTGGGTTCGAACCGCTATGGCAGACACGCAAATGCAGGCGCTGGCGGCGCAACGCCGACTTGAAAGTATGGAAAAGGCCTATCAGCTGGTTACCCAGCATGTGCCGTTGGGGCGCGCTGCCGAATCCACGGAAGTAGCCGATGCGGTGTTGTATTTGGCGTCGAACCGGGCCAGCATGGTGAACGGAACTTATTTGATGGTCGACGGTGGTGCTTCCGCCGTCGACCTGCCAACCATTGCATTTGCAGAGCAGGGAGCACAAGGATGACGCTAGAGAAAAAGCCCGCAGACTGGAAAACCTATGACGAGTTTGCAGCGGGCATCGCCACAAATCGTTTGCCATTGAGTGCTGCGTTGGTCGGCAGTAGCTACACGGTTCAGCTACCGGAACGCACTTTGCGCATCAGTTTTAGCGCGTTAAACCGCGTGCAGTTCGATGACGCACTGCTGGGCAGCGGGGACGATTGGTGCGAAGTGATTGAGGTGGCGCCCAGCACCTATTTTGTAGATATTGCATTTCAGCGCCACCCCTTGAAATCGTTGACCCTGGTCATCAATACCCAGAGTCGCCGCGTGCTGGCGGTGGAGTGCACCGTTCGCTCGGCAGAAGAAGCCGGGGCCGAACCACGGGTTTCCCAGCAGTTTTTCGCAGGGCATCTAACGGGCCGCGTACCGAGCGGCTTGCAGCCCCACCCAACGCGGGATTTGATCGGCCTGCGCACATGGCAAACCTACAGCCCCAACCACACCTACGAGCACACGTATCTGAGCTCCGAGCGTTATTGCTGGCAATGCCTGGTTGGTGTGCAGCGTGGCCATGGGGACGTAGACATGGCCAGTTACTACCAGTTTGCAGAAGACCAATACCTGTTCACGTTCCGGGAGTTTCTGATTCCCGTGGCATCGGTCTTCTTCTTTAACTTTGCCTCAGGCCGCTCCACCGGCAAGTTTCTCGGACTGACAGGCGCAGGGGAAATTGCCAACAGCCCGGCCGGGGCCTTCATTCACAAAGCGTCACAGACGGTTTATGCCGCCGACATTGCACCTATTTAGGAACCACCATGGTAAAGAATCTGGAAATCATTCAAAAACACTACGCAGCATCCGACCGCCAAGATATCGTCGGCATGATGGCAGATGTTGCGCCCGATGTACGTTGGACCGAAATGGCTGGCTTCCCTTGCGCCGGGACTTGGATTGGCCCACAAGCCGTGATTGACAACGTGTTCAAGGTGCTCGGCGGCACGTGGGAGAACTATCGCTTCGTACTGGATTACCTCGTGGACGGTGGCGACACCATCGTCGGGATCGGAACATACTATGGCAGTTTTCGCGCCACGGGAAAGCCAATGCAGGCACGCGTGAGCCATGTTTGGCAATTGCAGTCAGGCAAGGTGGTTCAGTTTGAACAATTTACCGATACCTTGTTGGTGGCCAACGCCATGCGATAAATCGCCAACCCAAGGGAAGCGTGGGGCTGCAATTTTGTAAATTGCAGCCCCATTTTCATTGCCCCGGCGGAATTAGAAAAACGCCAGGATAAATCCTAAGTTAATGGAGTTGGCGGTTTGTCCGGCGCCAATCGTGCTTTGGAAGTTCGTGTCGTTGGGCGGTGTGAAGTTGAACACGGCGGTGTCCGTCCCATTGTTTGAAACAGATGCATATTGCGTGTAAAACGTCAGGTCTTTGAGGAATTTGTATTGCATTCCAACGGCAGCGGTGTTCACGTTATAGCTGCTCTTTTTGCTCGAGTAGACCCCTGCGTCGAGCGTTGTATTGCTTGTCAGCTTATAACTCCCGCCCGCGCCGAGTGTCAGTAAACCAGCGTAATTTTGGGTATTTTGACTGGCCACTAATAGCTTCAGGTTGAAGTCACCCACGGACTTTGTGAGTCCTGCCACATAGCCATTTGAATCACCATTCGTGCTGCTACTGTTTGCATAGGCGGCAAGGGACGCGCTAAGGCCATCGCCTGCGTAGTTGACAACACCACGGGCACCCGTGTAAGCGTCGGAGCTTTGTGGCTTGTATTGCGCTGACCCGGTGAAGCCATTCACTGTCGGCGATGTGTAGGAAATCGAACCGAAATCGGCTGTTGTCAGGCCCCCTGCAGTCACTACAGCGGGTAAGCCGCTGCCATAGTTTGATCCTGCCCTGGGATCATTGGCGACGACCGCTCCAAAAGCCATATTGGGTTGTGTTCCAAACCGGAAAGTCCCAATGGCCCCCGCCAGAGAGACATTCGCTTGTCGGTTGAAAAGTCCATCTTTGTCGCCAAACGAAAACTGAGAGTTGGCGGCAAATGGACCGGCAGAACCATTCGGATTATTGGGCGTGCCAAGTAAGAAACCCTGTTCCAGGGTAAAGCCACCGGTATAGCCATTCCCCATGTCTCTCTCACCTTTTATTCCGAAAAAATTCGGTGCGTAACCGCCGGTCATGAGTTCATTCTTTCCATTAATCCCCGCACTTCCTCCCGAAATCGACGTTTGCGAGATGCCGCCGTCCAGCAGGGCGTAAAAGCCAATTTCACCGGCCTTTGCATCGCAAATGCAAGATGCAGCGATCAGTGTTGCCGCGAAGGTGATTTGCCTATTTTGAAATTTCATGTCTACCTCTAATTAAAAAAATATGTTCAAAATTGCTCTTTGATTGGGTTACTTTTCCTGGGTTGTTCACTCCTTTCAGATGGGAAATAGCGCCGTGCGCGCAAAGCTCCGCCATGCCGTGTGTAAGACACATGGCCTCGGTTGGCGGTATGTGGCTAGATGTGGTGACCGATTGACACGACGGTGCCAAGGTCAAATTTGCCTACGGTCCGCACAAGGTCGTTGGCTTGTATCCTCAGTCCGCTGGCTGCGGCGGCCAATTCCTCTACCAGTGCGGCGTTTTGTTGTGTCACCCGGTCTATTAGCGCCACCGCTGCGCCCACATGTGTCACCTCGGCGTTTTGTTTGGCGGTGGATTGGTAGATTGCGGAAATGATGACCGCCACTTGGCTAATGCTTGACACTATTTCATTAATAGTCGTGCCCGCCTTTTCGACTAACTTCGTCCCCTCTTCAGCGCGTCCTACGCTGTTGCTGACCAGATTCTTAATTTCCTTGGCCGCCTCGGCGCAGCGCTGCGCCAATTGCCGAACTTCTGCCGCAACGACAGCAAATCCACGGCCACTCTCGCCAGCGCGGGCTGCTTCAACGGCCGCGTTCAGGGCCAAGATATTTGTCTGAAATGCAATACTGTCAATCACACCAATGATTTCAGATATCTTCTGCGCGCTATCGCTGATGTTGTGCATAGTCCTGACGACGTCCGTAAATACGGCACCGCCCTGGGTCGCGGTTTCGTGGGCGTCCTGGGCAAGCTTGCAAGCGACCTCGGCATTGCGCGTATTACCGTCTACCATGGCGCTCAAGTCAGTCATAGCCAAAACCGCTTCTTGAACGGCATTGGCCTGCTGTTCGGTCCGGTTGCTCAGATCGTGGTTGCCTTGTGCGATTTCCGCACTGGAGGTGGCAGTGGTTTCACTGGCGGCACGAATAGTGGTAACCACAGACCGCAATCCCCGCTGCATTGAATGCAGTGCGCTTTGCATATTTTTGATTTCACCGATGCCATCCATGGCGATTACCGCACCGAGTTGGCCGCTCGCAATCGCCGACACGTCACTTGTCACGGCACGCACGGGCAGTGATATCTTGCGCACCAAACGGATCGTTGCTACCGTCGAAAATAGAATGAGTGCAAGGGTCGCAGCGAGGATTGAATGTTGGAATGATGTCGAACTTTGCGCTATGTCTGCAGTGATTGTTAGCGCTTCCGCCGATACCGCTGCAGAAAGCGTTGCGAGTGCGGCAACATAGGCTTGCTTTTTAGCGTCGTAATCTTCTTTCAGTATCTTGTCTGCAGCAATGAAGTCACCGTCGCCGCGCAGTCGCAAAAGGCGCTGCGTGAGTTCTGTGAAATCGGCTTCAGCGCGATCCAAGGAAAGCAGTGCTGCTCCGAGAGCGCTTCTCTGAGATTCCTCCGCAAGTTGTTTGCGAAGTGCGGTCATCTCGCTTCTTGTTTTTGCATAGGAAGCTTGCAGCTCACCTTTGTAAGGACCCAGCGCGACCCGAACCTGCAATATGTCTCGTGAGATATTGAGCTCAATGCGGTTGCGTAGCTGACCCACAATTTCATTGATGCGCCACTCCGTTCCCACCAATGCTGCGACTTGTTGCGCGGTGCTTCGTGCCTGTATTGCAGCGTAGGCTCCGATCACAATTGCAAATGCAGCGACGCTGAAAAATGCGATTCCAATCTGTGCTCCCAGCGTGTCCCTGATGCGCCAGTGCCTGATCATGGCAATGCTGCAAAGTTGGGCTGTGCTCTGTAAAGGCAAGCGTGCGCCGAATCCATATGTCACCTCTTTTTTCTAGTGTTTTTGGATTCTGTTTCTCACTGGTAAATGGCGGAAGAAGTTTGGTCGCTTGTGCGCTGTAGAGCAATATTTAATTCACGCAGGTAAATTTTGATTTACCTTCCCTATTCTTTTTTTGATTTTTTGAAGGCTTTATTGGCCCAGCAAGGATTTGCGCAGCGCGGAAGGTGACGCATTGAATTCGCGCTTGACGAGTTTTGAGAAATGCGCCGGACTGCTGAAGCCACAGGCGTCGGCAATTTGCGCCAGGGTGTTGTGGGCGTATTGCGGGGCCGCCATGCGTTGGCGTGCCACTGCCAGCCGCGAGCGCCAAATGTAGCGATCAACAGATTCCTGGTTTTCTTCAAACGCCCGGTGCACATAGCGCTTTGAGCAACGCATGGCATCGGCAATGCGGTCAATGCTCAGATCGTGCTCGGTCAGATGCTGTTGGATGTATTCGCGTATGCGTGACTGCAATACGGCTTGCGGTAGGGCACGCTCTTTGAGACCCGTCTGGTGGCGTGCCAGGGTATAGGTGAGCAGGCCCAAAATACTTTCGCTGATGGCGGCTCCGGCATCGTCTGGCAGTGCCGGTAATTGCTGCGACAAAGAGCGCAAAATACCACCCAACATGGCGGAGAGACCCGCACCATCATTTTGTGGTGCCTCGCACGTGTGCAATTCGGGCACTTGCAGACCCGCGAGACGCGCACGTGGAATCTTGACCACCATCAATTGCGCTTCTTCATGGTTGTGAATACTGTAAGGCGCGCGCGGGTCGTACAGGCTCCAGTCGCCTGGCATCAGATGAAAGTGGCGATCGCCAATTTCCAGATCCGCATGTCCCTGTATTTGCAACATCAGCTTGTAGCTATCGTCAAGGGAGTCGCTCACGGGGCGTTTCACGCGGCTTACCCGATGGGCGGGCGCACCAATCAGGTAAAGCTGAAGGGCGCTCAGTGAATAGAAGTCCAGCTGCGCTTCTACCGAGCGGGTGTCCATTTGGTCGACGTCGAGCTCACCAAAATAGCGGTGGTTTATCTCTGCCCAGTGCGCTGCACGGTCCGAGCGGTGGGTGCAAAAAGTGTCGAGATGGATGGATTTCATGCTGAATCACGTGACTTTGGTATGGATAGACGCGGGCATCAAAAGTATATTTACTAGCATATTAGAGAAAATTTGAGCACAGCCTAGGGATAACCCGAGAACACCATGTTTGCATGCCAACCAGCGCGCAGGCCGCCATTCGCAGCGAGGCAAAAAAATACCCTAGGGAAACCCCTAGTGCGCTTTAAGCTTTTTTTCGTTGACTCACTAATATCGCAATGATTTAATCGCTAATATGTTAGTTATCTGGGTGGCCGACCAAGGCTGCCCGTTGACTGCGTCGCGAAATCAAAAATCCAGGAGCCTCCATGAGGATTCGTCACCAAGCTATGTTGTTGGTCAGCGTTGGCGCTGCCTTTGCTACTGCGAGCCAACCGGCCGCTGCCCAGGAAGTTACGCTGAAAGTTGCGCACTTCTTGCCAGCCGGTGTGCCAACACAGCAAAAGGTGCTGCAACCTTTCTGTGAAACCCTGAAAAAAGACTCGAACGGCCGTATTGCCTGCCAGTTTTACCCCGCCATGCAGCTAGGCGGTACGCCGGCACAGCTGGTGGACCAGGTGAAGAATGGCGTGGCGGATATTGTGTGGACTGCTCCGGGCTACTCCACCGGCCGCTTCCCCATCATTGAAGCCTTTGAATTGCCCTTCCTGGTTGCCGATGCCAGCTCTGGCAGCCGTGCCGTCTGGAAGTTTTACCAGCAATATGCACAAGCCGAATTTGCTGCTTACAAAGTTTTGGCCTTCCACGTCGATGGTGGTCAGGCTGCCCACACCGGTTCGCGCGAAGTGAAGGCGCTGGCCGATTGGAAAGGCCTGAAGTTGCGTGCGTCGACGCGCCTCGGTGCCAAGACCCTGACGGCACTGGGCGCCACACCGGTAGGGATGCCGCCGTCCCAACTGACGGAATCGATCTCCAAGGGCGTGGTGGACGGTGCGCTTGGAGCCTGGGAGCTGGTGGTGCCGCTGAAGCTGGACGAGGTAACCAAGTTTCACTCTCAACCCCCTGCCGGCCAGCCGTTCCCGTCGGCCACGGTACTGATGGTCTTGATGAACAAGCAAAAGTACGATGGCCTGGCGCCCGATTTGAAGGCCTTGATCGACAAATACAGCGGTGCCGTGATGAGTCAGAAGCTGGGTGAAGTGTTTGACGAAGAGAACCGCAATGCCCACAAGAAGGTGCTGGCCGGTGGCGCCAAGGTAACCGACTTCAGTACCGCCGAAATGGACGCCATGCGCAAGTTGACCCAGCCGGTAGAGGATGAGTGGGTGGAACAAGTGGCTGCACGTAATGTAGACGGCAAGAAACTGGCCGCTGCGGCCCACGCGCTTTCACAACAAGAATTGGCCGGCAGCAAAAAGTAAGTAACGCCGCACTATGAGTCTTCCTTCAAATCAACCGGCAGCGGTTTCTACCCACGGTTTTACCGGGGCCTTGCTGCACGCCGCGCGGGCCTTTGCGCTGGCCGGTGGTGCTTTGTTCATGGGCATGATTACGTTGTCCGTGGTGTCTATCGTAGGGCGCAAACTGTGGAGCGCGCCAATCAACGGCGATCTGGAAATATTGCAGATGGGAACCGGCATCGCAGCGGCGGCGTTTTTCCCTTATTGCACGCTCATGGGCGAGCATCTGCGGGTCGAGTTCTTCACCGGAAAAGCCTCGCCTAAAACACGCGCGCTGCTCGATGGTATTGCCAATATTTTGTTAGCTATTGCCATGGCCTTGTTGACATGGCGCACGGCTATTCAGGTGGGCGAGGTGCATGAGTCTGGCGAAGTATCGCTGATGCGAAATATTCCTATTTGGTTGCCTGAATTGTTTTTGGTGCCCAGTTTGGCGATGACAACCGTATGCAGTTTGAACCGCGCGTGGGCGCTATTTTTCCAAAATGAGGACCGGCCATGAGCGGCATTACGATTGGCCTATCTGGCTTTGCATTCATGTTGGTGATGTTGGCCTTGCGCGTGCACATTGGCATTGCCATGTTCACCGCTGGCGCAGCAATTTACCTAGTAATCAATCATGGCGAGCCCAATGCGCTGTTGTTTACCTTGAATGACCTGGCGTATGCGCGGCTGTCCAACTACAACCTGTCGGTGATCCCGCTGTGTATGTTGATGGGGCAGTTTGCTACGCATGGCGGCTTATCAAAGTCGTTGTTTCGTGCCGCTGGAACCTTGATAGGGCATTGGCGCGGTGGTTTGGCTATGTCGGGTTCACTCGCATGTATTGGCTTTGGTGCCATCAGCGGCTCTTCATTGGCCACTGCGGCCACCATGGGCCAGGTTGCACTCCCCGAACTGATGTCCAAGGGCTATTCTGGGCGCTTGGCGACGGCCACCCTGGCCGCCAGCGGTACCCTGGGAATTTTGGTGCCGCCCTCCGTGCCTTTGGTGATCTATGCAGTGCTGACGCAGGAGTCCATTGGCAAACTGTTTGCTGCCGCAGTGATTCCCGGAATCATCGCCTTGCTGGGCTATTTGGCGGTGATACGCATCATCGTTACGCGCAATCCTGAGGCCGGTCCGGCTGGAGAAAAAGCCAGTTGGCGCGAACGCGTTGTGGCCCAGTTCAAGGTGCTGCCCGTGGTTGGTTTGTTCCTGGTCATTGTGGTGGGCATCTATGGTGGTTGGGCCAGCCCCACGGAAGCAACCTCTATCGGCGCTGCAGGTTGCGGACTCATTGCTTACTTCTTCGGCGGCCTGCGCCGCAAAGAATTGGTCACCAGTATCTACCGTACCGCCATAGCCACTGCCATGATCTTCTTGGTCTTGGTCGGCGCCGACTTACTCAACTCGGCGCTGGCCGTGTCGCAAATGCCGGTGGAGCTGTCCGAGTGGGTAAAAAACAGCGGTCTTTCGCCCCTGCTCATTTTGTTTGCCGTGCTGGGCATCTACATTCTGCTGGGCTGCGTGATGGACTCGCTGGCCATGCTGTTCCTGACCATCCCGATTTTCTACCCCATGATCATGGGCCTGGATTTCTGGGGCATGGCACTGGCGGATAAATCGGTCTGGTTTGGCGTGCTGGTATTGATGGTGGTGGAAATTGGCCTGGTGCACCCGCCGGTGGGCATGAACCTTTACATCATTAATAAGCTGGCCAAAGGCGTGCCGATGTCCGAGACAGCCTGGGGCGTAATGCCCTTTCTGGCGTCTGACTTTTTGCGTATCTTGCTGTTGGTGTTCTTCCCCATCATTCCGCTGTGGCTGGTCCACGTACAGCACGCGTAAGTCTCAATCTGGCTGTGGCAACGCCGAAAGACGTCCCGATCTTCTGGATGGTGTTTGAGAGAAGGTTGAGGGCGGAACGGCGCAGTGCCATCGCATTAGATCAAGGAATTGCCGCTTGCGCACGCGGCAATTCGTGGAGTGAAGCGTGCTCAGATGCCGCCGACACACAGGTATTTGGTGTCGACGTATTCCTCCAGCCCGTGGTGCGAACCTTCCCGCCCCATGCCTGACTGCTTCACGCCGCCAAACGGCGCCACTGCAGTAGAGATGATGCCACTATTGATGCCAACCATGCCGTATTCAAGGGCCCCGCTGACGCGCCACAGGCGACCGGCATCGCGGGAATAAAAATAGGCTGCCAAACCAAACTCAGTGTCGTTGGCCATTTGAATCGCCTCGGCTTCGGTTTCAAAGCGGAACAGTGGCGCCACCGGGCCAAACACCTCTTCCTTCGCGATTCGCATGGCCGGCGTCACGTCGGTCAAAACCGTGGGCTGGTAAAAGGTGCCGCCCAAGGCATGGCGCTGGCCACCGGCCAGCACGTGCGCTCCGGCAGCAGTGGCATCGGCCACCAGTTCCTCTACTTTGGCGAGGGCGCTGGCATCGATCAAAGGACCTTGATCAACGCCTGCGTCCAGACCATTGCCAACCTTGAGCGCTGCGACGGCGGTGGCCAACTTGGCGGCAAAGGCGTCGTAAACACCCGCCTGCACCAGGATGCGGTTGGTACAGACACAGGTCTGACCGGTGTTGCGGTATTTGGAAGCCATGGCGCCAATCACGGCTTGGTCCAGGTCGGCATCGTCAAACACAATAAACGGCGCGTTGCCACCCAACTCCAGCGACATGCGCTTCAGGGTCGGTGCGCACTGTGCGGCCAACACGCGGCCGACCTCAGTGGAGCCGGTAAAGGTGAGTTTGCGCACCACCGGGCTGCTGGTGAGTGCCCCTCCAATGGGACGGGCGTCGCCGGTGATGACGCTAAAGACGCCGGCGGGCACACCCGCACGGATGGCCAATTCCGCCATGGCCAAAGCCGACAAGGGGGTTTGTGTGGCTGGCTTGACAATGATGGTGCAGCCGACCGCCAATGCGGGGGCAACCTTGCGCGTAATCATGGCCGCGGGGAAGTTCCACGGCGTAATGGCAGCGCACACACCCACCGGCTCGCGGCTTACCAGAATGCGCTTGTCCGCCCAGGGCGACGGGATCATTTCGCCGTAGACCCGCCTGCCCTCTTCGGCAAACCATTCAATATAAGACGCGGCATAGGCAATTTCCCCCCGGGCTTCGGCCAGTGGTTTACCTTGTTCCGAGGTCATGAGCAGGGCCAGGTCTTCCTGGTGCTGCAGCATCAGTTCATACCAACGGCGCAGGATGCGGCAGCGTTCGTCGGCGGTGCGGGCTTTCCATGCCGGCAGTGCGCGCTCGGCAGCAGCAATTGCTTGCTGGGTTTGCGCGGAACCGATATTGGGAATGGTGGCAATGCGTTGATCCGTCGCGGGGTTGCAGACGTCCAGCGTCTTGCCGTCAGTGGCATCAACCCATACGCCGTCAATCAGGCATTGGTTTTTGATCAGACTGGGATCGCGCAGGGCGGGGGGAGTGAGGGTGGACATAGGATGTGTGGTGGAACGTGGGGAGTGTGGAGTCTTGTCGGTGGGACCGACCGGACGATGCCTGTCTTAGTACGGTTGACCGGAAGATGCGGGTGTGGGCACTGGCTGGCGCACACTGGCCGGATCGGCGGCGCCGTTGCGGGCTTTGAAATGGCCAGCCAATTCGGACGCTGCGCGCACCAACAGCGTGGTATCCACGCCGACGGCGACAAACAAAGCGCCGGCGTCAATATAGGTTTGCGCCAACGCGCGGTCGGCCATCAGAATACCTGCCGCCTTGCCTGCGGCGCGTACCGTGGCAATCCCTTTCAGGATGGCCTCTTGCACCACCGGGTGGCCGGGTTGGCCACGGTAGCCCATCGAAGCCGACAGGTCGGCCGGGCCAAAGAACACGCCATCGACGCCATCGGTCCGGGCAATCGCGTCCAGGTTGTTGATGGCAGTCTGGGTCTCTGCCTGTACCAACAAACACATTTCATCATTGGCGCGGTTCAGATAGTCTTCTACTTGGTTCCAGCGTGAGGCACGGGCCAGCGCCGCACCGAGGCCGCGAATACCTTCGGGCGGATAGCGCATGGCGCGCACCATCAGGGCTGCCTGTTCGGCGGTGTCGACCATGGGAATCAGCAGGGTCTGGGCGCCAATATCGAGTTGCTGCTTCACCAGCGCCACGTCGCCTTGGACGGTGCGCACCACCGGGTGCACCGGATAGGGGGCGACGGCGCGCAACTGCGCCAACGTACTGTGAATGTCATTGGGGGCATGCTCGCCATCCAGTAGCAGCCAATCGAAGCCACAGGTGGCCAAGGCTTCTGCCGCATTGGCATTGGCCAGGCCCAGCCAAAGCCCAATTTGAAGTTGGCCGGCGCGCAACGCCGCCTTGAAGGAATTAAGGGGGATTTGCATAGTGGCGCTTATACGATGCGGAACGAAATACTGCCCAAGCTACCGTAGTCGGCATGGAAGGTATCGCCCTTCACGGCCGGTGTCGGGCGCGTGAAGGAACCGGCCAAGACCACGTCGCCGGCAAACAGCTGCTCTCCGTACGGGGCAATTTTGTTGGCCAGCCAGGCCACACCGGTCGCGGGGTGATTGAGGACGCCGGCGGCCAGGCCGGTTTCTTCAATGACGCCATTTTTGTGAAGCAGTGCGCCGACCCAGCGCAGATCGACGTCGAGTGGCTTCACCGGGCGCCCCCCCATGACAATGCCGGCGTTGGCGGCAAAGTCGGAAATGGTGTCAAACACTTTGCGCATGACCTTGGTGTCGCGGTCAAATTGCTCAATACGGGAGTCAATGATTTCAATGGCCGGCGTCACATATTCGGTCGCCGAAAGCACATCAAACAACGTGATGCCCGGGCCCTTCAGGTCTTTTCCCAGGACAAAAGCCAGTTCCACTTCAATACGGGGAGCAATGAAATGGCTGGCCGGGATATCGCTGCCGGTTTCATAGAACATATCGTCCATCAGGGGCGCGTAGTCAGGCTCGGTAATCTGGCTGGAGATCTGCATGGCGCGCGATGTCAAGCCTATTTTTCGGCCCTTGATACGGCGACCGTCAGCCAACTCACGCTTCACCCACTCGCGTTGAATGGCATAGCCATCTTCGATCGTCATCTCCGGAAATTGCTTGGAAAAATGCCGTAGCTGGGTCCGTGTTTTGCGCGCGTCATAGAGTTGCTGCGCGAGGCTGGTAATGGTTTCTTGGGGCAACATAGGTGGGTGCGTCCGTGAGGTAGTGGGCGGATAGAAAGGCCGGCAGATGCTTATCCGGCCGGACGCCGGGGATGGTTGAATAAGGGGTGCAGGTTGCTGTGTTTGGCGTCAAACACTTCTTGGCCTTCATCGATTTGCAGCGTGATGCCAATGTGGCGCAGCGCAAACAGCGGCGCGAAATGTGCGCGTGCCGCTGCCATCAACGCAGTGCCAACGTTTTGGTGTACGGCGGCGCTGCGGCCGCGGCCCATGCGCAAATTCAGGTAGACAAAGGCGTAGTCGCCCGCATCACCGGAGGCGGCCCCCGTGTGCGTAGCCGCAGCGCGTCCGGCAGCACCGCCGTCGGAAACCGCGAAGTGCGCGGCCGGGTAGGCCAGGACCCGGGTTCCGCCCGGCGGAAAAACCGGTGTATCGGCTTCGTCCCGAATCGCCAACATGGTATCGGCCAATGTCCGGCACAACGCCGAGAGATTGGTCTCCCGGTCCAGGTTCGCGGTGTAGTAAAGCACCAGATGCGGCATGGTGGCGTTCCTTTTTAAAGCCGCTGTGCAACCGTCGAATAGCCATCGGCGCGGCTGGCCACGGGTGCCGGTACGGCGTCACCCGTTTGCGGGGTGACCGGCAAAATAGCATTGATCTGGCCGGTGCCAGAAGCACCGAAATAGGGGGTCACGACTTCGGCTTTGCCATCGTAGGTGGACCAACCCAGCGCGCCGAGCAGCATGGCGGTGTCGTGCATAAAGCCTTCGCCATGGCCCTTGGCAGCGTATTCCGGCAGCATCTCGCAGAAGTCTTTCCACTCGGCGTTTTGCCACATTTCTATGACGCGGCGGTCCAGGGTTTCCAAGAATGGCGTCCAGATCTTATGGGCAAATTCCGGGGCCAGTCCATTTTGGGCGAAGCGGTGGCTCAGGCTACCGCTGGCCAGAAACGCCACGCTGCCATCGTAGTGGTCTTCTACCGCTTTGCGCATGGCCCAGCCCAGGCGGGCGCTGTCGTTCAGGTAGTGCACAGTGCACAGGGCCGAAACCGAAACCACTTTGAAATGCTGGTCCTCATTCATATAGCGCAAGGGAACCAAGGTGCCGTATTCGGGGTCCAGAGAAGTATTCGGGTGGGCCAGCGCATCCACACCTTGTTGCTGGCAAGCCGCTGCCAGCAGCACGCCCAACTCGGGGTTGCCCGGGCTTTCAAATGGCATGTCGGCAATGAAGTGGGGCAACTCGTTGCTGGTGTAAGTGCCTTTGTAATGCTTGGCACAGTTGATGTGGTAGCTGGCGTTTACCAGCCAATGCGTATCGAAAACCACCAACGTGTCCACGCCGAGCGCCTTGCAGCGGCGGGCTATTTCCTTGTGGCCTTCTATCGCTTCCTTGCGGGTGTCTTTGCGCGGTCCGTCGAATTCGCTGAGGTACATCGACGGTACGTGGGTGATCTTGGCGGTTAATGCGAGCTTTCCCATAATGTGTCTCCAGTGCAGTTCTATGCATTAATAAAGTGGCCTGGCCCGGGCTTAAACGCCCCAGTGCGGGATGTGGTGGCTGCCCATCGACACCGCCACATTCTTCGGCTCGCAAAACACTTCGTAACTCCAGGTGCCGCCCTCGCGGCCGGTTCCGCTGGCTTTGGTGCCGCCAAACGGCTGGCGCAGATCGCGCACGTTCTGGCTGTTGACAAAGCACATGCCGGCTTCAATGCGGGCCGCTACACGGTGTGCACGTCCAATGTTCTCAGTCCAGACGTAGCTGCTCAGGCCGTACTGAATGTCGTTGGCCAGTTCAATGGCGTGGGCTTCGTCCCTGAACGGGATTAAGCAAGCCACTGGGCCGAAGATTTCTTCTTGGGCGATGCGCATGCGGTTGTCAACGTCGGCAAACACGGTGGGCCAGACAAAGTTGCCCTGGCGCAGATGGGGCGCCAATTCGGGGACGTAGCCCGGACGGTCCAGTCCGCCGCACAACAAGGAGGCACCCTCTTTGCTACCCAGTTCAATATAGCCGCGTACTTTCTCCAGGTGGCCCTTGGAGATCATGGGGCCGACAATGGTTTTTTCGTCCAGCGGATCGCCCACCACAATGCGTTTGGCACGTTCGGTGAACTTGGCTACAAAGTCGGCGTAGATGCTCTGTTGCACCAAAATTCGGCTGCCAGCGGTACAGCGTTCACCGTTGTTACTGAAAATCATGAAGATGGCGGCGTCCAGCGCGCGGTCCAGGTTGGCGTCATCAAACACCACGAACGGGCTCTTGCCACCCAATTCCATGCTGAACTTCTTCAGGCCGGCGGCTTTCACAATGCGGTTGCCGGTGACGGTGGATCCGGTGAAGCTGATAGCGCGCACATCGTCATGCGAAATCAGCGGCTCACCGGCGCTGGTGCCGAAGCCATGCACCACGTTCAGGACGCCCGCGGGAATACCTGCTTCCAGGGTGAGTTCGCCGAGACGGGCCGCCGTCAGTGGTGAGAGTTCGCTCATTTTCAGCACGGCCGTATTGCCAAAAGCCAGGCATGGCGCCACCTTCCAGGTGGCCGTCATGAAGGGCACATTCCACGGGCTAATCAAAGCGCAGACGCCCACTGGGTGGAATAAGGTGTAGTTGAGGTGTGTCGGGGTCGGGTAGGTGTGGCCGTCCACGCGGGTGCACATCTCGGCAAAATAATAAAAATTGTCAGCGGCACGGGGAATCAGTTGTTTGCCGGTTTGCGCAATTACCTGGCCGCTGTCACGTGTCTCGGTGTTGGCAATTTCTGGCACGTGCTGGGCAATCAGATCGCCAAGTTTGCGAATCAGCTTGGCGCGCTCCGGCGCCGGCGTATTGGCCCAGGCTGGAAAGGCCGCTTTTGCGGCGGCCACGGCGGCGTTGACTTCAGCCGTCCCACCAGATGCCACCTCGGCCAATACTTCTTGGGTGGCTGGGTTAATGGTCTCAAAATAGTCGGAACCTTGAACCGACTGGCCATTGATCAAATGTTCGATGCGCATGAATTCCTCGTTATAAAAAGTGCTGCTTTCAACGTCCAAAAGGGGTGTCGCCCACAATCGTGTTGTGCAGGCTGCCAATGCCTTCAATCTCTGTGACCACCAGGTCACCCGCTACCACGTCAGAGACGCCCTCGGGCGTCCCGGTCAAAATCACATCGCCGGCTTGCAGGGTCATAAAGGCGCTGAGATAAACAATCAGTTCCGGGATGTCGTTCACCATATTGCCGGTGCTGCCGTGCTGGCGCAGCATGCCGTTGACATAGGTCTTGACGGCCAGTTGGTGCGGGTTTGGCACGTCGGAAGCATCAACGAACCAAGGGCCCAAAACGGTGGCGCCGTCGCGGTTTTTTACGCGCAGATTGGGTCGGTACCAGTTTTCCAGGTAGTCGCGAAAAGCATAGTCGTTGCATACGGTGTAGCCGGCAACGCAGGCCATTGCGTCTTCCCGGGCCACGTTGCGCGCGGTTTTGCCAATGACCACGGCCAGCTCACACTCATAGTGCATAAAAGTGACGTCGGCTGGCCGGCGCGTCTGGCCGCGGTGCCCCAGCAGCGTACCGGGACCCTTCAGAAACACCAGCGGCTCGTCTTTGGCCGTGATGGTGAGCTCCTTGCTCAACTCCTTCAAGTGGTCGGCATAGTTCAAGCCCAGTGCAATGATGGTGCCAACCTCAAACGGCGGCAACCAGGTGACCTCCGATGCGTCGACCTGTCGGCCGTCGGTCAGGCGCAGTTGCCCATCGTCGGGCGTGGCGGGGTTTGCCGGGGTGGCCTGGTGCAGGGCGCCGGCGAAAGCAACGCGGGCGGTTCTCATGCCTTGTTTCCTTCTTTTACAAAATGGTTCTCAAGGGCACCCAGGCCCTCGATTTCAATGCGGGAGCGTTGACCCGCGCCGGCCCGGGGGGCGCCAGCGGCGCTGCCCAAAAGCAGTACGTCGCCCGGTAGCAGTGTCATGAATTCCGTGACGTCGGCCAGCAACTGCGCCACTGGGCGGATGCGCTCGCCTGTGTGGCTGTCGTGTTGCAGTACGCCGTCGATAAAGGTCTGGACGCGCAATCGGTCCGGATCGGCCACCGCCGCGCGTGGCACGATGCTGGGCCCTATCGGGCAGAACCCATCGCGCGCACGCAAACGGATAGACGGCCGGTACACCGCAGTATGCGGAATGGAGATGTCTGCCACGATGGTGTAGCCGGCAATGTGGTTCAGCGCGTCTGCCGCAGCGACGCGACAGGCCGCTTGGCCTATCACGATGCCAAGCGATGCCGCCACCTCGAGTGCCTCAACGTCGGCCGGAACCGGCACGCTGCCGCCATTGACATTGCGGGTGTTGCGCGGCTTGATATACAACACCGGCGCACGTGGTGCGCCTTTGTAAGGTGCAGCATTGACGGCTTCGCCCAACGCTTCCAGTGCGGCCTGGTGGTTGAGCAAGGTGCCATAAACAACCCCTGACAAACGCCAGGGTGCGGTGCTGAATTCCAGCGGAGCGGGGAAGGACATTGGCGTAACCCGTTAAATAACTAACATATTAGCGAATTCTATTCGCTAATATGTGAGCATGAATGGAAATATTTCTGACACTTGGCTAGGGGTTTTCCCGCAACCAGGTGCTGCATGTACTCCCGATTGGTTGTAAATAGTTGGTTTTTGTTAAGTAGCCTGAATCCATGTCCAGTTCCAAGCAAAGTTTGAAACACCGCAATTTGCCCCTGCTGTTGCTGCAAGCACGCGAGGGCGTTATTTCGCGGTTTCGCCCGATCCTGACCGAGGCCGGCTTCACCGAGCAGCAGTGGCGTGTGATTCGGGCCTTGTTGGAATACGGTCCGATGGAGCCCCGCCAAATTGGCGAGTTGTGCTGCATCTCCAGCCCCAGCATGGCCGGCATGCTGGCGCGCATGGATGAACTGGGATGGGTTTTACGCGAGCGCTTCCCCAATGACCAGCGCCGCGTTCTGGTTTCTGTGAGTGCACGTGGCACTGAACTGGCGGCTGAGTTGGCACCGCGCATCGAGAAAACCTACCAGGAACTGGAGGCGCGGATTGGCAAAGCATTTGCGCGCGACCTGTACAAGACGCTTGACGTGCTGCTGGACAAACTCGGCCCGACCGATCTTGCCGATTGAATTTGTTCGGATCGGACGTACCGGGTACTTCTGCCCCGTTACGCCCGCCTTACCCGTCACTGCAGTGGGTGCCACGTAGGCGTAGCGCGGCGACCTACTGCTTATCAAGTGGCCGTTTTACACAGGTCTGTCGAAATCAATGCGAAGCGCGCTTTGGTAGCATGTGTTGGGCAAAAAACGCTTTGAGTTCATCGCGTGCACTGAGCGGGAAGATTCCAGACACGTATTGATCGGGTCGCACAATGACAATTGCCCCCTCGCGATTTACGTCTCGGTCGCGGAAGATATCTCGCCCATGACCTGCCGCAAAGATTTGATTGACGTCCACCAAACCTAAAGGGGCTTTGACGGGCTTGAACGCCTCCGGCACGTGCACGGGCTCCACCTCTGTGTAGTCTTGTTGATAGATTACCTTGGTGTCAAAGATTGCATCGGTATCGCCGTCATCCGGGGTATACGTGACCCTGGGCGACTCTGCGTCACTTTGCCACCATTGTGCGAAGTTTGCGGTGGCAGTTCCCTCCACTGCGGGGGCTGCGCTGTCCGCGAATACATATACGCGCCAACGCCCATCCGCCGCATGCAAGTGACCAACGTGGCGCCATCGGTTATCGGCACGCCGTATCACTTCACTTGATTTGAAACGTTTTCCAATGGGAAAACCACTAGCCAAGTGTTGGTGCTGTGGCCCTGCGACGATTTGATTCTTGGGGTACTGGGTCATGAAGCCCATAGGAAACTCAATGGTTTTTTCATACCAGCGTGCCAAATCTTGTGGATCATCCCATTCGTCCACGGGTCGCGCCATGAGCGTGGACCATTCTTTATCAAAGTTAATGAGATCTTGCGCTATCACGCGACGCTCGGATGAATAGGTACCAAGCAATGCTGCAGGCGCCCTTCCCTCGAGCACCGCGGCGAGTTTCCAAGACAAGTTCCACCCGTCTTGAATCGAAACATTCATGCCTTGTCCCGCTTTAGCCGAATGGGTGTGACAGGCGTCGCCCATAATGAAAGCGCGAGGGTGTTGTTTGCCGATGCGCTCGGGCGAAACGTTATCGAATCCGGTCGTTACGCGGTGTGCCACTTCATACACGGACCACCAAGCGATGCTTTTCACGTCGAGCCTGTAAGGCTGCAGAATGGCATTCGCACGACGGATGATTTCTTCAAGGCTGGTTTTTCGTATTTGGCCTGCATCGTTTTCATCGATATTGCCCAAGTCCACATACAGGCGAGATAAGTAGCCACCTTCGCGCGGAATCAGCAAAATGTTGCCGGCGTTGTGTGACTGAATAGAGCACTTCACCTGAAAGTCCGGAAAGTCGGTATTGCACAACACATCAATGACACCCCACGCATGCATGGCTGCATCGCCTTCAAGTTTGTGGCCCAGTGCAGTACGCACATTGCTGCGGGCGCCGTCGCCACCCACCAAGTACTTTGCACGCACCGTTCGTACTTCGCCAATGCGAGGCCCAGCCACGTATTTGATCTGCGCGGCTACAGGATATTCTTGTCTTTCGTCTATTTTCAGATCGACAAATTCAATCCCATAGTCGGGAGTGATGCGACCAGGAGACTGTTCGGCACAGCCCAGGAAATAATCCAACACGCGCGACTGGTTAACATAAATGTGAGGGAACTCACTCATACCGTGCGCGTCGTCAGGCACGCGAGACACGCGAACAATGTTTGCGGGGTTCTTTTCATCGGGCTTCCAGAAGCACATTTCAACATTGCGGTAGGCCTCCTCCACAATGGCATTCGCAAAACCAAAAGCTTGAAATGTTTCAACCGAACGGGCTTGAATGCCGTCCGCCTGGCCTTGGGTCAATCGACCTTCGCGCTTTTCAATGATCCGTGCGTTGATGCTGGGGAAATGCGCCAATTGCGCTGCAACCGTTGCTGCGGCAGGTCCGGTTCCCACGATCAGAACGTCGATTTCGTCGGGAATATCTGTCGTGCGCGTCAGACCATGTCCTGCCGCAGCTTTGATGCGGGGATTTCCTGAAACGTAACCGCGATGATGGAATTGCATGAAATGTCTCCTACGTCCCATTTCTGGGAGCTGAAATATATTGACCGCCTTGTTTTGTATCTATAGTTGAGACATGTGTACAACTATAGAGATAGTCTAACCTAGGCCGATAATTCAACGCAAGTATTTAGGAATGAATAGATGACGAAACTTCAAAGCTCAAATTCAGTCGCGCCGAAGGTAGATGGGGGGTCTCAAACACTCGCGCGAGGTTTACTTGCTTTGGAAATCATTGGGAGCGCGGTAGAACCTATCAGCGTGGCGGCGCTATCGCTTCAGTTGCAAATACATCGATCGATGGGCTATCGCTTGGTCAAAACGTTAGAGCAAAGTGGCTTTGTGAAGCGGGACGCATTGGGCGGGCTGAGTCTGGGCGCCAAGATGGCAATCCTCGCGCGCGGTGTTGCCAAAGACTTGGTGTCGGCTGCGGCCCCTGAACTGTCTGCCATTGCCGAGGCCTTGGAAATGACTGCCTTCTTGGTAACGTATGACGGTGAAGCCGCAGTTACATTGAGCAGCGCCCAACCGAGAAACTTAGAAACTACACTGGGCAAGAAGCCGGGCAGTCGGCATGCGATTGGCCAAGGGGCACCGGGTAAGGTTATTCAATCAATGTTGAATCCCGAAATATTCCCACCACAACCTTTCGAGGTCAGCCAGAACGAGGTCATCCAAGGCATTGCTTCTATCGCTGTCCCGCTGCATCTGGCCGGTGCGCAGCCTGCGGCCATTGCGGTGCTTTATTTGCCGCACGATGTTGATGTGTCCAGGGTGGTCAATACACTCTGTGCCGCGGCGAATCGAATTACGGCAATGATGGGCTAGTCGTTCTGGTGCGCCGATCTACTATCACCGCATTCTTAAGTTCCAGCGGGTGCTGAACTGCAAGCTGCTTCTGCCGAGTGAAGCATTTCCCGGCCAGCTGGGCATAGCACGCCTGCAAATGTTGACTGCACGAATTCTCTCTTCGTAGGAATGAATGAACTACCTTCAAGTAGCCGAACATTTTGTCTGCACCCCAACTGGCTCAGATTGACGCTGGAATCAACAGACTCACCGAGAACGCGTTTGCGGCCGACAAGGGAAAGTGCCTGCAGGCCGGCATGAACGATCACATTGGCAAGCCATTTGACTTGGCGGAGCTGGTTTCGATTGTCATCCGACTGACCGGGAAATCTGCCGTTGCGACGGCAAAAGAGCCGCTGGCGGCAACCATACCCATGGCAGCACCCGACTATGACCTCCCCAGCGCATTGCGCAGACTGGGCGGCTTACAAACACTGTACGTGCGTTCTGCACAAGACTTTATCGCGGCGATACCGCAGCATTTGACGCGACTTCAGCACGCCGCAACCGCAGGTGACCATGGATCTGCCCTGGAGCTGGTGCACACGATCAAGGGGACTGCTGGCATCATGGGGTTGAACAAATTCTTTACCCTGCTGGCAGACTTGGAATCCAAGCTAAAGACGCGCGCAAGCACGGAGCCCCCCAAACAGCATTTTGGCGATCTTTCAAAGACCGCGCAGGAGGCGCTTGCCTAAATGTGGATAACTGCCGCTTTTTAAATCTGCCGCACTGCCGTGTCAGTAAAGTCTGGTGTTTTCGGGCTTAGTATCGGAAACGATGTCAAGCGGGTCTGTCTGAAAAGCGCAAAGTTGCGCATGGGCGCTTGAATACGGCGATCGCCTTGATCGATTCATATTATTTTTTGAGGAGTTGAGATGAAAGCACGGACTGTGTTGAAAGCATTGCTCGGATCGGCCGCATTGGCCTTCATGATGGTTGGCACCAGCTATGCCGGTGATCAAGGTACCGCTGCGGAAGCCGAGGCCATGGTGAAAAAAGCCGTGGCTTACATCAAGGCCAACGGCCCTGAGAAGGCCTATGAAGAATTTACCAACGGCAAAAGCTTCAAAGATCGTGACCTCTATGTGGTGGTTTACGATCTCAATGGGAAGAATCTGGCCCAGGGGGCAAACCCGAAACTCGTGGGCAAAGACCTGATTGGCCTGAAAGACCCCGATGGCAAACCGCTGATTCAAATGTTTGTTGACTTGGCCAAAACCAAGGGCAAAGGCTGGACCGAAGGATACAAATTCCTGAATCCCGTGAGCCAGAAAATTGAAGGCAAGGCGATGTATCTGGAACGCCTGGGCGATACCCTGGTGGGTTGTGGAATCTACAAGTCCTAAGCGTTCACAATCGCGCACAGCGCCAAATTCGCCGGTCAGTGGGAGCCCTTATGCATTTTTTAAACCTCAAAATTGGTGCCCGACTGGGATTGGGCTTTGGCCTCACACTGCTGGTGGCTGCGGGCATGTTGGTCGGCACGCTGGCCAGCACCGCCGCCAGTCGGGGTGCCTTGATGGACACCATGCAAAAGGCCAACGAGAAGCGCAATTTGGCAGAGGCCATGCGCAACGCGCTGCTGACCAGCGCCATCGCCGTGCGCAATATGGGCTTGGAATCCAAGGTTGAACAAGTCCAGCAAGACGAAGCGCAAGCCAAACAGCGGCGTGCAGACTATTTGGCGGCCAAAGCCAAATTGGAAGGACTGGGTTTGAATGACGAAGGCCGTGCCTTGTTCGCCCGGTTGGCCGATATTGACGGAAAAACCGATGGCTTTTTCAAAGAAGCTGTTGATTTGGCCTCGCAGTTCAATACCGAACAGGCGAGTACCGTGATCACCGGAAAAATTGACCCGCTCTCGACCCAGGCGGCAGCCGAACTAACCACCTTTATTGGCTTGCAGGAGAAAGAAACACAGTCTGCTGTAGACCAGTCCAACGCCAGCTACCGCGCGTTGGTGATGGTAATCGGCGTCGCTGGTTTGTTGCTGTTGGCAATTGCTGCGGCATTGGCTTGGGCGCTGACACACAGCATTACCCGACCGCTGAAAGCTGCGGTCGAGGCAACGACCCGGATTGCCCAAGGCGATCTGGAAACGCATATCGCTGTAGGCAACCCCGCCAGCCAAGAAGAGACATCGCTGCTGCTCACCGGCTTGCTGGAAATGCGCAATAGTTTGGCGGGTATCGTGCAACAGGTCCGGGCCGGATCCGAGAATATTTCCACCGGCGCCAATGAAATTGCATACGGCAACAACGACCTGTCGGCGCGCACCGAACGACAGGCCAGCGCACTGCAGCAAACCGCATCGAATATGGATTCGCTGAACGCCGCGGTAACGCAAAATGCACAGAATGCGCAGCAGGCCAACCAACTCGCTGCCAGGGCCTCGAGCGTGGCCGTGCAAGGGGGCAATATCGTGGCCGAAGTGGTGCAAACCATGCGCGGCATCAATGACGCGAGCCGGAAGATTTCCGACATCATCAGTGTCATCGATGGCATTGCGTTTCAGACCAACATTCTGGCCTTGAATGCGGCAGTCGAAGCCGCCCGGGCCGGTGAACAAGGGCGCGGTTTTGCCGTCGTGGCATCGGAGGTGCGCTCTTTGGCCGGGCGCTCCGCCGAGGCCGCAAAAGAAATTAAAACCCTGATCAACGCCAGTGTAGAGCGCGTCGAACAGGGCTCTACGCTGGTCGACCAGGCTGGTGAAACGATGGAAAAAGTGGTGAGCGCAGTACAGCGTGTGACCGACCTGATAGGGCAAATCAGCGCTGCCAGCAGCACCCAAGCCTCGGGTGTCTCGCAGGTTGGAGACGCGGTAACCCAGATGGACCAAACGACCCAGCAAAATGCCGCCATGGTCGAAGAAATGGCTGCTGCGGCCAGCAGTCTGAAAAGTCAGGCCGAGGATTTGGTGCGGACCGTTTCGGTATTCAAAGTAGCGGGACGCGCACCGACGTTGCGCGCCCTCGCTCTGTAACCCTGCCGACCTCGATCACGCGCAAAACCAAGCCGCTAGCGGGTCGTTATGCGTGCTTCAATCCGATCGCCACAATGGCCTCGCGCACAATCTGTTCATCCTCATCCCCGGTGCCGCCCGATGCGCCAGCGGCACCCAGCAGGTTGCCGCTGGCGTCCAGAATGAGCACGGCGCCCACTTGCGGGATGAATTTCTGACGCGACGCCGCCGCGATGGTTTCAAAAAACGCCGGGAAGTCTTTGGCCCGCTGCACCAATCCGCGCGAGTTGGTTCCCATGCCCACCGCGGCGGCCGCCTTGCCCAGCGCAATGTCCAGTCGGAGTTCGCTGGCGCCGTCCTCCCGCGCCATGGCGATCACTTGGGTGGCGTGGTCTATAACCACGATACCCATGGGGCGGAAGCCATTGCTTCGCGCAGAGGCAATGGCGGCGTCTATCAGGGCACGGGCTTGGTTGAGGGACAAGGGGACAGGTATTGGGGTCATGGGATTCGGATATTCGCAGTGGATGAATGGGGGCGGTTTACAGCGATTTCTTGAATGACTCTGGGGTAAACCAGATCACCAGGAATGCAGCGGCGACAATCAGCTCAAAATAGACCGTGACGGGGCTTAAGTCACTTTGGCCGCCTACCAGTGCCGTGGCAATCAGCGGCGCACAGCCGCCGCCAAAAACAATACCCAGTTGCTTGCCGAGCGATCCGCCGCTGACGCGAACTTCGGTTGGAAATTGCTCCGAACTGAATGCGGCCTCGGGTGCAAACATCAGCGCATGGACCAGCCCAACCCCGACCACGATGCCAATGACAACGCCCATCAGGTCTTTCGATTCCAGCTGACCCATCAGCAGCGGAAACAGCACGCCGGCCAGGCCAATACCCAGCAGCAGGGGCTTGCGGCGACCCCAGCGGTCACTGCCGATCGCAATCAGTGGCACCAGGGCCAACTCGAGAATATTGGCAATCGTGTTGCCCGACGTGATCCCGGCCGCCGACATATTCAGGTGATTTACCGCGTAGCCCAATACAAAGACGCTGCACAGGTACTGAAAACTGCTGTGCACCATATTGATCAAGGCTGCGCGCAACACCGGTAACTTCCAGTTGTGCAGTACCTCAATAATGGGTGCTGCACGTTTTGCCGTCACCGGGTTGGGTTGCGATTTGGCTTTGTTAAACAAGCCGGACTCGGGCAATTGCAATCGGAGATACAGGCCATAAGCGGCAAAAAATGCGCTGCAAATGAACGGAATTCGCCAGCCCCACTCGCCGAATGCCACGCTGCCCATGGCCGCAGTCATCGCCGCGATTGTGCCGGAAGCAGCGATTACGCCGGCCGGTCCGGAAGCGTTGATGCTGGAGGCGAAAAGGCCGCGCCTGCCGGTGGGCGCGCCCTCCAGTGTCAGCGTTACGGCATTCATGTATTCGCCGCCAAATGCAAAGCCTTGTATGAAGCGCAGCGTCACGAGCAAAATCGGCGCCGCCAGGCCAATGCTGGCATAGCTGGGGACGCAGCCAATCAGTGCGCTGGCAATGCCCATCAGCAAGAGTGTCAATATGAGCACGCGGCGCCGTCCCAGGCGGTCGGCGATGTGTCCAAAGACAATGCCACCCAGTGGCCGCGCTGCAAAGCCGACGGCAAAGGTTGCATAGACGGCCAAATTGCGGGCCAGCGAATCCATCTTCGGAAAGAAGGCGCTGCTGAAAGCGATAGGCGCAATAAAGGCGTAGCAGAAAAAATCAAAATGCTCGATGGCTGCGCCAATCGCAGATGCCACCACTAGCTTTCTATGGGCGCTTGTCGCGTCCTCTGGTTGTTGGCTCATGTTGTCTCCTCATTTATATTTGATTAATTAATGGAACCCAGTGCTTCGTCCAGCAGTTCCATGAGTTGCGCGCCGGACGCGGCCGTGCCATACACATAGTGGTCGGGTCGAACCAAGGCGGCATGCGCGCCATGTTTGTCCAGCCAAGTCTGTGCCACGTTGCCGGTTGCAAATGCCTGTGTCACGTTGATGCACCGAAGCCCCGATTGGGTTGGAGTGGACAGCGTTCCATCGTGAAGCAACCGCCAGCCGTAACCGATGGCGTCGTCCATGCGCTTGCCTTCTTGCACGACTTGTGGAAATAGGGTGCCGCGTCCTGTCACGCCACGGGCCGACACAATCCCGTTCTGAAGGCTGGGCAAGATGTCCTGACGCGGCGTGTCTTTGACAACACCGCCGCATGCCGCCAGCATATTCGCGTCCCGTTCCCGGGCTTTGTTGACATCGCGCTCGCAGATGACCTCGCCAATTTTTTTCAAGCGCTGAATCAACTCGCTGACGTGCGCTTTGCGCTCCAGCGGGTAGCTGTCGAGCAGCGTGTCGGTTTGTTCTGCGGGGACCTGCCCGCGCACCACCCGCTCTAACTTCCATGCCAAATTGGCGGCATCGCGGATGCCCTGACACATCCCCTGGCCCAGGAACGGTGGCTGCATATGGGCTGCATCGCCGGCCAGGAAGATGCGACCGTCACGCCAGCGTTCTGCCACCAGGGCGTGGAAGCGATAACTCGATTGCCGCCACAAGTCGCCGTCCCCCGGCGCAATCCAGCGGCGCAGCAAGGCCCAGGTTCCCTCTGCGCTTGCGGCTTTAACCGGGTCCTCGCCGGGCTTCAAGGAAATTTCCCAGCGGCGGTGGTTGTTGGGGCCGATGACAAAAGTGCATGGCCGCTCCGGCTCACAATACTGGACGCTGGTGCGTGGCAGTTTTTTCAAACCTTCGGCGTTGACCAGCGCATCGACCACCAGCCACGGCTCGTCAAAGTCCAGGTCTTCCAGCGCAATGTTGAGCGCGGAGCGCACGCGTGAGCCACCGCCGTCGCAGCCGATCATCCATTTGGCGTTAACCGTGTGGTGGAATGCACCGGCGTCGGTGGCGCGTCGCACTTTGAGCGTGACTTGTGCGCCGGTCTGCGAGAATTCGAGCAACTCCGTAGACAGGTCCACGGTCACATTGGAAAGCGCCGCAACGCGTGTGCGCAAAATTCGTTCGACCGGCGGTTGCGTGAACACCACGGATGGCGTGTAGCCCAATGGGTAGGGCGCCTCAATCATGGTGAGGCGGCGTATGAGTTGGCCATCGACTCCATAAAACTCAGACGGAGTAAACGGTTCTACATAGGGCAGCACGGCGTCCACGATTCCAATTTGCTGGAATACGCGCAATATTTCGTGGTCCAGTGCAATCGCACGTGGAATCTCGTAGACGTCGTTTAATTGGTCGCATACATAGACGGAAATTCCGGCTTGACCCAGCAGGGCAGCAAGCACTGCCCCGACCGGCCCGTAGCCGACAATCGCAACGTCGTACAGGGTCTCTTCAGACATCAGGCCTCCGCAACAATCGGGTTGCGCAGCACGCCAATGCTTTCAATCTCGATCTCAATCACATCGCCGGCTTTCATCCAGACTGGCGGCTTGCGGGCCTGCCCAACGCCGGCGGGTGTTCCCATAATGATGGCGTCACCCGCGTCCAAGGTCATGCATTCGGAGAGCAATGCAATGGTTTCGGCGACGCTAAAAATCATGTCCGACGTGTTCGCGTCCTGCATCACTTCGCCATTCAGTCGGCTCTTGATTTGCAATCCCACAGCGCCGGGTTGAAGCACATCGGCGGTGACCAACACAGGGCCAAAGCCGCCGGTGCCGTCAAAGTTTTTCCCGATGGTCCACTGCGGTGTGCGCTTTTGATAGTCGCGCACCGACATATCGTTAAAGCAGGTGTAGCCGAATACGTATTGCAATGCCTCCGCTTCGGAAACGTGGCGCGGCACGCGGCGCCCGATAACCACCGCGAGCTCTGCTTCGTAGTCGAAATTATTCGATACCCGGGGTTTGAGTCCAGCCGCGTTATGGGCAATCAGGGAACTCGCGCCACGGTAGAAGAACCAGGGGTATTCGGGTTTGTCCCGGCCACCTTCCTTGGCATGGTCGAAGTAGTTCAGGCCCAGGCATATGGTTTTACCCGGCTCGGGAAGCAGCGGGGCGTATGCGATGGCATCGAGCGCCAAACGGGGCGCTGCGCTGTGCAAGGCCTGCGTTGCCAGATGGTTTAAATCCAGTCCGGCTTTCAATGCAGCGCGCAGGTCAGAGGGGGCGCCCGGTACGGCATCGCTGATATCAATGGCGTGGACGCCGTCTACAACGGCAAGGCGTGGTTGTTGGTCTTTTAAATAGGTAGTGAAACGCATGGTGCTTCTTTCGTGGTGCTTGGGGGAGTGAAGTGCTTGATTTGTGGAAAAATTATTCTTGTGCGGTATCGAAATAAATCGCACGCTGTGCGACCTTGAGCGCATTGCTGGGTGGCTGAGAAATGCCCCACTGGTCAACCCGGCCGGTCGGCCAAGTCCAATCTTGGGGGCCACCTGGCTGGTAGCTATCGTCTACTTGTTCGACCTCGGCGGTGTATTCAATGACGACGCCAAACGGATCGATGAAGTAGTTGAATGCATTGTTGCCAGGGCCGTGTCGACCTGGTCCCCATTCAATTGGATGGCCGGCGTCTTTCATGCGTCCGCCGCCCCGCATGACGGCGTCGAGCGTTGGCATCAGAAAGGCAATGTGATTCAGCGCGTTGTTGTCGGTATCTCCGAGCGCCAGTGTGTGGTGATCGCCATTGCAATTCATGAAAGCCATGATGCGGGTTCGGTCTGCCAGTTTGAAACCCAGCGCAGATTCCAGGAATTGTTGGGTAGCGGCAATCGATTGGGCGTTGAGCACCACATGCGCCAGGCGTGTGGGGCGGTCGGCCGTGACAGAGGCGGCGGCATCTGCGCCAGCGTCAACGCGCTGGTCGCCGTACACAATTTCAAAGCAGCGGCCTTCGGGGTCTGTTATCTTGAGTGCCTCGCCGCCCGCCGGGCCGTCTGCCATACCTGGTTCTTGCCGCACCGTGCCGCCGCTTTTTACGGCAGCGGCTGCCACCTCAAAAAGTGCAGCGCGGTTGCGGGCGCGAAGCGTCACACAGTGCAGCGCGGCAGGCTTGCCGGCGCCATCGTGCAGGGCCAGCAAATGATGGTCGCTACCGGCCCCTTGCAAATAAATTGCGTTGGCACTGCGGGCAGCAACCCGGAGGTTCCAGACGCGGGTGTAAAACGTTTCGGCAGCCGATAGGTCGGGCACCGACAGGGCTACGCTTCGCAGCGCTTCAATCCATGGGGACTTCATTGTTTCTCCTTTTAGAACAGGCTACGGCCTATAAAGCGACGCGCATTCGCGATCGCCACAGTTTCAATTTCTGCGGTAGTCCAACCGATGTCCTGCAGCCGTTTCAGCGGGGCTTTCTCGCGAAAGTTGAACGGGTAATCGGTTCCCAACAGGAGCTGACCAAGACCCAATGTGGCTTTCAGGTGTTGCAGTGTTGCAGCGTCGAATACCAATGTGTCGTAAAACATCTTGCGCGCCTGATCGACGGGGGCCTCGGGTATTTTTTCTGCCAGTGCCGGGAACACCTGCCAGCCTTGCTGCAGCCTGGGCAGTAAAGATGCCAGGGTGCCTCCGCCGTGACTGAATGCAATGCGCAAGGTCGGAAAACGCTGCAATAGGCCGCCCGTGATCACTGCCGCTGCGGCCAGGCCGACGTCGGTCGGATAAGCCAGCACTTGCTCGAGCTGTGACGGGCCGCTCAGGCGGTCCATGCCGGTGGGCTTCAGGGCATGAACAAATACCGGCATGTCCAGCGCGCAGCAGGCCTCGAAAAATGCGTCGTATTCCACCGATGCAATCGGTCGTCCCAGAATGTTGCTGCCAATTTCCACCCCTACCAGGCCCAGTGCGCGGGCGTGCTGCAACTCCGCTATGGCAGCCGCGGTGTCTTGCAAAGGCACCGCGGCCATGCCGAGTAGTTTGCCTTGACTTTCACTGCACAACTGCGCTGTGAACTCATTCAAAAAACGCAGCAAGGGCGCAGCATCTTCCAAATCCAGCCAATAAGACAGCAGCTCGGGCATGGGCGATACCAGCTGATGCGAAACCCCCATCGCCGCAAAGTCTGACAAGCGGCGCGATGCAGACCAGCACGCGTCTGACACGGTGCGGTAGTTTTTCCCCGCCACAACGATGTGCTGGTGACACCGGCCCTGCTGGGCGGGCGCCGCCGCCATGGACGGCCACGGCGAAGGTACTTTGTGTCCCAGATAGGCTGGAAACGCGTCCGGCACCACATGGGCGTGTACATCCACCCCGCACGTGCAGTGCAAAGCATGGGAAGGGCCGGTGGGCAATGGAGACATTGGTCTTTTATCAAAAATAAGCGTCTTGCAAAAATTATACATAAAAACACCATGAACTCCATGTTTTGTATAAATTCTCAGATGTGGGCTTGGTGTACATTACTGCAATGGCACGAACCCCCGCTTTAGTTACCCAAAATGGCACGGAAACGCGTGCCACCAGCGTTTACGACCGCGTGCGTGAAGATTTGCTGGGCGGGGCGCTGGAGCCCGGTGCCAAACTGGCCATGGAGTCGCTGGCCGAGCGTTACTCGGCGGGTGTTACCCCGCTCCGGGAAGCCTTGAATCGGCTTGTGTCCGATGGCCTGGTCGAACGCCGTGAACAACGGGGCTTTGTTGTCGCGGGTATCAGCGACGCCGACTTGGCTGAAATTACCAAGACGCGATGCTGGTTGGAGGAAGTGGCGTTGCGCGAGTCCATTGCGCTGCACACTGCCGAGTGGGAAGAAAACCTGGTGCTGGCGCACCACCGGCTGAGCCGCACACCACGGTCTTTGTCGGCCGACCACTTTGAAAACAACCCCGAATGGGAGCCGTTGCACCGCGCTTTTCACCGTGCCCTCATTGCGGGCTGCAATTCGCGCTGGTTGCTGTCTTTTTGTGATCAGCTGGCCGACCAGCACCACCGTTACCGCAGGTTGTCTGCGCCGCGTGCATTTTCTACGCGACCGGTTTCCACCGAGCACCAGCAACTCATGGATGCAGCCATTGCCGGGCAGGTGGACGCGGCAGTGCAGCTTTTAAAACTGCATTTCCAGCGCACCGAAAGCATCATTCGCTCGTTTGCCCGTTTTGTGGACGGTGCCGCGCAGGCGTAGGTGCGTGATGTGCCGTCTGCTTACGTTCGCGCCAGCGCCTCTACCGGGTCCAGTCGCGCCGCATTGCGTGCAGGGAGGAAGCCAAACACCACGCCAATCAGGGTGGAAATCCCCACCGCGCCCGCAATCGCGGTGCCCGATATAACCATGCTGAAGGCGCCTGCCATCAGGTGGTCAAAAACCAGACTGCCACCCACAGCAAGCGCCACGCCCAAGCCGCCGCCAATCAGACAGACCAGTACGGCCTCGATGAGAAATTGCCGCAGGATGTCGCTTTGGCGTGCACCAACCGCCATGCGCACGCCGATTTCACTGGTGCGTTCAGTGACGGAAACCAACATGATGTTCATCACGCCAATGCCACCCACAATCAGGGAAATGAGCGCGATGGAGGAAATCAACAACGTGATGGTGGCGGTGGTCTGTTCAATCGTTTTCCGAATGCTGTCGGTGTTCATCAAGAAGAAGTCTCTGGCCCCGTGACGTTGTGCAATCAGGTTTGCAATACCTTGTTCTGCCGCCGCATTGGGGACGGCATCGCTGACCCGAACGGTAATGCTGCGCAAATAATCCTGCCCGGTTAAGCGGCCCATTGCCGTGGTGTAAGGAAGCCAGATGTTGATTGCGTCGTCATTGCCAAAAGCGCTGGCCTTCTTTGCTGTAACGCCCACAATCCGAACCGGAACAGAACCCAGGAGCACGACTTCTCCGACTGCATTTTCACCATGCGGAAACAGCGTCTTGCGGGCGTTGTCATCAATCACGGCTTGCTGGGATTGCTGCCGAACAGCGTTGTCGTCAAAGCCCTGTCCTTGGGCAAAGCGGTAGCCGTGCACGCGGAAATATTGTGCGCCAACGCCCGTAATGGTGGCACTCACGTCGATGCTCCGGTAGCGCAGGCCGGCGCTCACCGTGACCGCTGGGGTGACACTGTCAACGTATTGCAGTTGTGCCAGCGCCGCGGCATCGCTGGCGCGCAAGGTATGGATGGCATTGGCCTTGCGGTCGCCAAAGCCTGTGCCAGGCATGACATCGATCGTATTGGTTCCCATCGCGCTGATGTCCGCCAGAATCTTTTGTCTCGACCCTTCGCCCAATCCGACCACGGATACCACTGAGGCAATCCCGATGATGATGCCCAACATCGTCAGCAGCGTGCGAAGTTGATGGCCCACCATCGCCCGGATTGCCATGCGGGTGGCTTCGCCTATCCGGGCCAGTACCGACTCCCATGGGCGCCCCGAGGCTGGCAGCGGCGGGCGCTGCAATGTGGCACGGCTCGGGTGGTGTTCCTGGCGGCGGTCGGCCACGATGTGGCCATCGCTGATTTCGATGATGCGTTCTGCGTGGGCTGCAACCTGTGCGTCGTGGGTCACCAAAATAATGGTGTGACCATCGGCATGCAACTCGGCCAGAACCTTCATGACCTCACGCCCGCTGGCCTGGTCCAGTGCGCCCGTGGGTTCATCGGCCAGAATGACATCGCCACCGTTCATCAATGCGCGTGCAATCGAAACCCGTTGCTGTTGCCCACCCGATAGTTGGCCAGGGCGGTGCAACATACGCTGTGCCAAGCCCAGCCGCTCCAATAATTGGGCGGCCCGCGCGCGGCGTTGTGCACTTGGCAGCCCGGCGTAAATGGCCGGTATCTCTACATTTCCCAGCGCGTTTAAATCGCCGAGTAATTGATAGCGCTGAAAGATGAAACCAAAGTGCTCACGGCGCAAGCGCGCCAGCGCGTCGGGGTCCATGCTGCCGGTGCTTTGACCCGCCACTTGGTAGTCGCCCTGGGTTGGACGGTCCAGGCAACCCAGAATATTCATGAGGGTCGATTTGCCAGAACCCGAAGGCCCCATGATGGCGACCATTTCACCCGCTTCAATGCGGAGATTGATATTGCGCAGGACCGCAACCATGCCATCGCCGGCCGGAAATTCCCGTGTTACGCCCTGCAGCGTGAGTAAAGCGCCCATGCTCAGAAGCCACCGGGACCGCCGGGACCGCCAGGGCCGCCCGACCGGCTGCCGTTCTCTGCGCCAGCTTTGGCCTCGCTGGTCACGACTTTGTCGCCGGCCTGTAGACCGCTGAGCACCTGCGCACGCACCCGGTTGTTGAGGCCAATTTGCACAACTTTGTCGATCAGATGGACACCTTCCAGCACTTGTACGTGGTAGTTGCCGTTGGCGTCCCGCAGGCCCAGTGCGCCGGCCGGAATGGCCAAGGCCCCTTTGGCCTCCGCCAGCACGATGGTGGCCTGCGCAGTCATATTGATTTGCAATTTGCGTCCTGGGTTGGGGACATCAAAAATTCCGTTGTAGTAAATGGCGTTGGTCGTGCTACTAGAGGTCGATGTGCTGCTGCTGGTGCTGCTGGTGCTCGTGCTGGAGCTGTCCGAGAGCGTGGTGTCACCCGGCTCTATCGCGCGCAATGTGGCCTCAATCCGGTGGTCTGGTTCACCGAGCAGGGTGAAATAGACCCGCATGCCGGGTTTGACCCTTGGGGCGTCAGCCTCGGAAATTTTTGCCTTGATTGTCATGGTGTCCAGCTTGGCAAGTTTGACAATGGTCGGAGCCGATTGGCTTGCGTTCACGGTTTGCCCCTGCTCGGTCATGATGGCCACGACGGTGCCATCCATGGGCGCCAGCACTTTGGCATAGCCTAGGTTGACCTGGGCCGTGTCGACCGCAATGCGGGCTTGTGCGATCAAGGCTTTTTGCGAATCTACATTGGCCTGGGCAGTGTCCAGCGCGGCTTCCGCTGACTCCAGATCGGCGCGGCTTCCGACATCGGCAGCGGTGAGTTCGCGTTGGCGCCGGGCTGTCAAGTCGGCCTGCTTGAGCGCCGCTTGTCGGGCCAGCAAGAGTGCCTCTGCGCTTTTCAGTGCGGCATCGGCGTCGCGCAAGGTATTTTGCTGGGTGAGCGGATCAATTTCGGCTATGGGTTGGCCTTGTTTGACGTTGTCGCCCAGCGCAACATGCAGATGTGTCACCTCACCGGTCGCTCTGGCCCCGACACTCACCAGGCGGTAGGCATTGATGGTACCGGTGGCCAAAACGCTGTCTTCCAAGTCTGCCTTTTCTACCGAGGCGGTGGTGACCTGGGGCGCTGTGGACGGCTTAAAGAACAGGCTGCGATAGGCGAATGCCAAGAGCAGCAAGACCGCCATCAGAAGCACTATGCGCAATGGGGAAAGCCAATTTTTCATTGATATTTCAGTTCGTGATTTTTGATTTTTGGCGTCTGACTACAGGCTTGCGCTTGGGGTGTTTTTCCAACCGCCGCCGAGTGTTTTGTACAGATTGATTCGGTTGCTTTGCTCGGTCAACTGCAAGGCGATGAGCGATTGTTGTGCGGCGTAGAGCGCGCGTTGGGCATCCAGTACGTCGAGTAAGGTCGTGCTGCCCAAGCGCCATTTAATCTGTGCCAATTCCAGCTCGCGCGAGGTCGATGCAAGGAGTGCCTTCTGGGCTTGCAAACGCTCCGCCAACGTAGACCGGATGGCCAAGGCGTTGGCCACTTCGCTGAACGCGGTTTGCAGCGTTTTTTCGTACTTGGCGAGCGCAATGTCGCGGCTCACTTCGGCCGACCGCACGTTGGCCTGACCGGCACCGGCGTCAAAAACCGGAACCGAGATGGTCGGCGCAAGGCTCCAAACGCCATTGCCCGCGGCAAACAAGTCAGACAGCGCGCTGCTGCTGAAGCCGCTGCTTCCCGTCAGGGAAATGGTGGGAAACAAAGCGGCCCGTGCAGCCCCGATATTGGCGTTGGCGGCTATCAGATTGTGTTCGGCAGACAAAACATCCGGTCGGTTCAGCAAGACCGCAGACGGCACCCCGGATGGCACTTCCACCAATGCGCTGACGGGACTGGCGGCGGCGGCGTCTTCCGCCTGTGGTGCCAGCGCTTCCGGCAGGGCAGCGCCGAGCAATAGCTCCAGTGCATTGCGGTCCTGCGCAATCGCCGCCGGGTAGCCGGACAAATCCACCTGTGCCGAGTCCCTGGTCGACGCGGCCTGGGCAAGCGCAAGACCGGTGGTCGCACCTAAATTGTATTGACGGCGTATCAGATCAAACGTTTGGATTCGACTGTCCAACGTTTCTTGCGCCAGGCGTTGGCGTTCCAAATCGGCAGCCCAGTTGAGCCAGGCGAGGGCCACTTCCGCCACCAAACTGATCTGGGTGCTGCGGCGCGTTTCATCGCTCGCAAACAAGGCTTGTTGGGCCGATTCGCTTAGATTTTTAACCCGTCCGAAAAGATCGATTTCATAACTGGACAAGGCCAGTTGCAGGCTGTGCGTGGTGCCCAGTTGCGTGTTTGTCACACCGGCGGTGGCACCGACGGTGGGCAATCGGCTTGCATCGGTAGACTTGAAAGATGCCCGTGACAGTTCGACGTTGAGGGCGGCAATGCGCAAGTCGCGGTTGTTTTGAAGTGCCAGGTGAACGGCGTCGCGGAGTCGCAGATTGCCAAAAAAAGACGCCCATTCCAGGGTCGCAGCATCGCTGTGCGCCCCTTCCATAATCCGTGGAATTGCTGCCTCGGGGCGACTGTAGACCGGCGCAAAGTTGGCACAACCCGAGAGGGCCAAGAGTGTCGCAAGCGCCAGCGGTGCCGATGTTTTATTCATGCACCAAAGGATCGCAGAAATTTGTAAAGGAGGTGTGGCAGAAACGTGTAGCCCTGGTAACCCGGGTACTAAGGGAATTCCCTGCGCTGTATCCGTGCTGGCGCCTTCAAAATGGACTTCACGAAAGCGTCGTTGCGGGGGAATAATGTCTGTCTATAAAAAACTCCGGGTAGCCCACCGACTTGCACTGGGTTTTGGTCTTGTGGTTGCGCTGGGCACCATTATTGCAATGGCGGGAACGCTCCAGATGTATGGACTGGCCGATGACCTCAAAATCATGTCCGACAAGGAAATGGTGCAGATGCGTCAATTTGTCCAGCTTAAGGACAATTTGAATACGTCAGCGCTGAATCTGCGCAACATCATGATCAGCACCGATGGCGCGATCAAACCCAAGTTTCGCGACGCGATTGCCAAGCTCAAAATTGAAAACGACCAGTTGATATCCGATTTAGACCGGGTAACAGACACACCGACCGGCGCGAATCTGATCTCGGAGATAAAGAAACAAAGCGCAGCCTACGATGGCATTTTTGCGCAAACCATGGCGCCCGCCATGCAAGGCGATACCGTGGCTGCGGACAAAATATTATTTACTGCGCGCGAAAGCCGATTGGCGCTCTTTAAAGCGGTCGAGGACTCTATTCAATTGCGCTTTGATGCAGCGCAGACGCTATCGCAAGGGGGCGCGCGAACCGCCGCGATGAGTGCGAAATTTGCAATGGCATTGGCTTTTCTCATGTGCCTGGTCGGTTTTTTGGTTGCCTGGGGGGTTTCACGACAGCTTGGTGCAGAGTTGGGCGCAGAACCGAGCGAGGTGTCACGGGTTGTGAATCGAATTGCCAACGGCGACTTAACGCAGTCAATCGCATCGCGCTCCCGCAATCCAGAAAGTGTGATGAGCGCGGTCGGGCGCATGCAGGCGTCCTTGCGGCGCATGGTGACGACCGTTCGGCAAAACAGTGAGTCCGTGTCAAACGCCAGCACAGAGATTGCGCACGGCAACAACGACCTGAGTGCCCGCACCGAAAGCCAGGCCAGCACGCTACAAGAAACTGCTGCGTCCATGGAAGCGCTATCGTCGACGGTGAAACAAAATGCAGACAACGCGCGCCAGGCCAATCAACTTGCGCAGAGCGCGTCGGCCATTGCAATTCAAGGGGGCGAGGTGGTTGCCAAGGTGGTTGACACCATGAAGGGCATCAATGACAGTTCCAAAAAAATCAGTGACATCATCAGCGTGATTGATGGCATCGCATTTCAGACAAATATTCTCGCTCTGAATGCCGCAGTAGAAGCGGCACGTGCGGGTGAGCAGGGCCGGGGGTTCGCGGTTGTTGCATCCGAAGTACGGTCACTTGCGAGCCGCAGTGCCGATGCGGCCAAAGAAATCAAGTTGTTGATCAACGCAAGTGTGGAGCGCGTTGCGCAGGGAACCGTGTTGGTAGACCAGGCCGGCAGCACCATGACCGAAGTCGTAAGCTCGATTCGGCGGGTAAGCGATATCGTCGCAGACATCAGTGCGGCAAGTACCGCGCAGAGCCACGGTGTGATGCAGATAGGTGACGCGGTGCAACAGATGGACAAAGTTACGCAGCAAAACGCGGCGCTGGTGGAAGAGATGGCGGCAGCGGCCTCGAGTTTAAGGGGCCAGGCCAAGGGCCTGGTACAGGAAGTCAGTGTTTTTCAACTCGGTGCCGATACCGATCTTGTGTACACGCAGCAGCCGCTATTTGCCTAGCTGCAGCGCCAATCAGGCGACTTCCGTCACGAATGCGTCACGCGCACGGCGCACCTTTTGCAGGGGTGCAAGCCAGTCACCCTCGTCTGCCCGATAGCCCAGCGGAAGCAATATCACGCTGCGCAAACCGCGTTCCGTGAGATTCAAAATGGCATCTACTGCTTTGGGGTCAAAGCCTTCCATGGGGGTCGCGTCAACCTGTGCTTCGGCTGCGGCAATCAAGGCGGTACCGAGGCCGATATAGGCCTGGCGCGCCGCGTGCTGGTAGTTCACCTCCGCATCACGGGAGACGTAGCTGCCAAGCAACATCTGGCGGTAGTTTTCCCAGCCCTCGCTCTTGAAGCCGCGTTTGTCATTCACCAGGTCGAACATCATGTTGATGCGCTCCGTGGTGTAGTTGTCCCAGGCGGCAAATACCAGCAAGTGGGAGCAGTCGGTGATTTGCGCCTGATTCCATGCCACCGGTTTGATTTGTTCGCGCACCGCTTGGTTTGTGACCACAAAAACTTCATAGGGCTGCAGACCGCTGGACGATGCAGTCAGGCGGATGGCTTCCAAAATGTGGTCAATTTTTTCCTGTGGAACCACTTTGGCGGGGTTCATCTTCTTGGTGGCGTAACGCCAGTTGAGTTTGCTAATCAGGTCGGTCATGGGTTGTCCCAAAATAAATCAAGCTTCTATTTTGGGTTGCTTTATGCAATTACAAGGGGCCCCTGATAGTGCGTCATTGGACGCGAAATCATCCAGAGCTATCGACATTGCTTTGTGCCCGGCCGCTCGCACTCCAGGAGAATTCCGCAACGGGAGAAACACGCCACGAACAGACAGGACCCTTTTATTTATTTCAGAGGCATACACAATGCGCCGATTTCTTATCCTTATCATGTTGTTTACCGTTCAGGGCTTGTCCGCTTGCGGTTACAACACATTTCAGAGCGCAGACGAGCAAATAAAAGCCAGTTGGTCAGAGGTGTTGAATCAGTACCAACGTCGCTCAGACATGGTGCCCAATTTGGTGAACATGCTAAGAGACGAGATGGCCTTCGAGCAAGACACGCTGACCAAAGTGGTTGAGGCGCGGGCAAAAGCCACCTCCATTCAGGCCACCCCTGCGTTGGTGAACGACCCTGCAGCATTCCAGAAGTTTCAGCAGGCGCAGGGCCAGTTGGGCAGCGCGTTGTCACGTCTTCTGGTGGTGTCTGAGAGCTACCCGAACCTCAAATCCAACCAGGGTTTTCGGGATTTACAGGCCCAGTTGGAGGGAACCGAAAACCGCGTTGCGGTTGCCCGCAATCGCTATATCAAGTCGGTACAAGAGTACAACGTAACGGTGCGATCGTTCCCGTCCAATCTTACGGCCATGGTGTTCGGGTACAAAGAAAAAGCCAGTTTCTCGGTAGAGAACGAGAAGGAAATTGCCCGGCCACCGGCCGTGCGTTTTGACGCACCTGCACCCGCAAGTGCGCCGCAAGGCGTTGCGTCCGGTGTCGCCCAATGATCGCGGGGGTGGCGCCATGCCGTGCGTGCGCCGCGCTGCTGCTAGGCATTGTGCTCCTCACCGGGCACATCGCAGTTGCGCAGGTTGCCGTGCCTTCCCTGGTGGGCCATGTTACCGACAAGACGGGCACACTCAGCGCTGCGCAGAAAGACACGTTGGAGCAAACCTTGCGCGCATTCGAAGCGCGCAACGGGGCACAGTTGGCGCTTCTTCTGGTCCCCACTACCGAGTCCGAGGGAATTGAACAATATGCGCTCCGCGTTGCGGAACAGTGGAAATTGGGCCGCAAGAAAGTGGATGACGGCATGCTGCTGGTGGTCGCAAAGGAGGACCGGACGATCCGCCTGGAGATCGGTTATGGACTGGAAGGTGTGCTCTCCGATGCAGAGAGCAAGCGCATCATTGGCGAGCATATATTGCCGCTTTTTACACGGGGGGATTTGTATGCTGGGCTTGAGGCGGGTGTAGCGCAAATCATTCATCGGGTGGAGCGGGATCCGGTGCTGCCCGTCGAAGTGCACTTGGCCTCTCTGCAACCGGAGCTTGAGTTTTACCGCTTCATTTTGTTTTTCGCAGGAGTCGCGTTTGGCATTGTGGTCCGCTGGCGCATGGGCAGTGGGCATGGTGCGGTCATCACGGGTATTGTTGCGACGGCGTTATCGTGGTGGGTCATCGGGTCGTTGCTCCAAGGGCTGCTGGTTGGAGTGGCGGCGATGGTGGTGACGTTGCTGGGGGTCACAAGGGTGCTTCGTGGCGTTGGATGGTTTGGTGGGATCCGTGGCGCGTGGGGCGGGGGCGGCGGGGGCTTCGGTGGTGGTGGCGCATCGGGGCGGTGGTAAAACCGCCTAGTCTGGGCATCACACGGCGTCGCGTAACTGAAACACCGCAACCGTACGGACCAG
>Ga0228698_1000179_pt1 | contig 58643 bp, 54 predicted proteins | sample McNCre117_Aug_MG_FD_178015 | JGI IMG/M metagenome (GOLD analysis project Ga0228698, IMG submission 178015) | Freshwater microbial communities from McNutts Creek, Athens, Georgia, United States - 1-17_Aug_MG | ecosystem: Environmental > Aquatic > Freshwater > Creek | place: USA: Georgia...
TCGGCCTTCTCGATGGCGTGCTCGTTGGCGCCGATCATCTCGACGCCGTACTTCGCCAGCACGCCGTGCTTGTGCAGGTCGAGCGCACAGTTCAACGCGGTCTGGCCGCCCATGGTCGGAAGCACCGCATCCGGGCGCTCCTTGGCGATGATCTTCTCGACCACCTGCCAGGTGATGGGCTCGATGTAGGTGACGTCGGCCGTGGCCGGGTCGGTCATGATCGTCGCGGGGTTCGAGTTGACCAGGATGACCTTGTAGCCTTCCTCGCGCAGGGCCTTGCAGGCCTGGGCGCCGGAATAGTCGAACTCGCAGGCCTGGCCGATGATGATCGGGCCGGCGCCGATGATGAGGATGCTTTTCAGGTCGGAACGCTTGGGCATGGTCTTGTCTTTATCTGAATCGGGCAGGCATCAGCCGAGGCTGGCGGTGGCGAGCTTGGCGCCAAAGCCGAGGAACAGGGCGCCAACGCCCGTGGTGGCCGCACTCGCGGTGCGGCGCCGTGCGACGAAGGCAGCGGCCAGGCGGGCCCCGGCGACGATCAGCACGGTGAGGTAGACCATCGAGCAGATCTGCGCGATGGCCCCGAGGGCCAGGAAGGTCAGACCCGGCCAGGCGTAGGCCGGATCGACGAACTGGATGAAGAAGGACACGTAAAACAGGATGGCCTTCGGGTTGAGCAGGCTGATCGTCAGCGCCTTGCGAAAGGGCTGGGCGAGGTCCGCAGCGGCGTCGGCCGCTGCAGGAGGCAGCTCACCGCGCCAGCGCCGCCAGGCGTTGCGCAGCAGGCCCAGCCCGACCCAGGTCAGGTAGCCCGCGCCGATCACCTTGATGACGATGAACAGCGCCGGCACCGCCCGCAGCAGCGAGGCCGCCCCCAGCGCGGTCAGCAGCATCAGCAGCGCATCGCCCACGAACACGCCCGCCGCACCGGCATAGCCGGCGCGCACGCCGCGGCGCGCCGCCACGGAGAGCACGAACATCGAGTTCGGCCCCGGCAGCAGGACGATCGCGATCGTGCCGAGCAAGTAGGTGCCAACGTCGGTGATGCCGAACATGCCGCCCCGCCTCTCGTCCTCAGGCCTTGGCCTGGGCCATCAGGTCCGTGAACCGGTCAAACAGGTAGGCGATGTCGTGCGGCCCCGGCGACGCTTCCGGGTGACCCTGGAAGCAGAACGCGGGCTTGTCGGTGCGCGCCAGGCCCTGCAGCGTGCCGTCGAACAGGCTGACGTGCGTGGCGCGCAGGTTGGCCGGCAGCGTCGCCGCATCCACCGCGAAGCCGTGGTTCTGGCTGGTGATCGACACGCGGCCGTTGTCCAGGTCCTTCACCGGGTGGTTCGCGCCGTGGTGGCCGAACTTCATCTTGAAGGTCTTCGCACCGGAGGCCAGCGCCATGATCTGGTGGCCCAGGCAGATGCCGAAGGTCGGAATGCCGGTCTCGATCAGCTCACGGGCGGCGGCGATGGCGTAGTCGCAGGGCTCCGGGTCCCCGGGGCCGTTCGACAGAAAGATGCCGTCCGGGTTGTGCGCCAGCACCTCGGCCGCCGGCGTCTTGGCCGGCACCACCGTCACCTTGCAGCCGCGCTCGGCCAGCATGCGCAGGATGTTGCGCTTGACGCCAAAGTCATAGGCCACCACGTGGTAGGCCGCGTCGGTCACCTGGCCGAAGCCCGGCTGGCCGTCGGCGCCGACGAGCTTCCACTCGGTCTCGGTCCAGAGCTCGGGGGCCGTGCGCGTGACCACCTGGGCCAGATCCAGGCCCGCCATGCTCGGGGCCGAACGCGCCAGCGCCACCGCCTCGTCCTTGAGCGCCTGCGTGAGCACCGTGCCCACCGGGTAGGCCACGATCGCGCCGTTCTGCGCGCCACCGGTGCGCAGGATGCGCGTCAGGCGGCGGGTGTCCAGATCGGCGATCGCCACCGTGCCTTCCGAGACCAGGTATTCAGACAGCGTCTGGCCCTGGCGGAAGTTGGAGGAGCGGACCGGCAGATCCTTGATGATCAGGCCAGCGGCATGGACCTTCGAGGCTTCGGTGTCCTGCACGTTGACGCCGTAGTTGCCGATGTGCGGATACGTCAACGTGACGATCTGCCGGCAGTAGCTCGGGTCGGTGAGGATTTCCTGGTAGCCGGTGAGTGCGGTGTTGAACACCACCTCGCCGACCGTGTGACCGGCAGCGCCGATCGAAGTGCCTTGAAAGACCGTGCCGTCTGCGAGTGCGAGAAGAGCGGGAGGCAGGACGGGCAGCACGGGAACTCCGGAATTGAGCGCACCCGTCCTGTGTGCCAATCGGCGGTCGGGACCGAGTGGCCGCGACTCCCCGTCAGATCGAGTCCGTGGAGGATTCGAGGGCAGTTTCGCTAGGCGGGCGCTGTTGGTGGGTAAACCTGCCAAGTATAACCGACGAAGCTGACGCACCACGGGTTTCCCCCTGGACAAGCCACCGAATAACGAGGCCTAACGCAGCCAGTTCGCGTGACCGCCCATTTTGAAAAAACAACCTTCCGCAAGGCGCCGGATGAGCACGCACCCACTCCCCGCGCACCAGCACCAGAGGCCCAACCCCAGGCGAGGCCGCCTCTCCGGGAACTAGAATCCGCCCCAGCGAGTCTGACCCAGACCCAACAACCCCCTGCCAAGCAAGGAACCCTGCTCATGAATGACGGCGTGCACACTTTCCCCGGCCTCTCCGGCTCAGGCGCGCTGACCGCGCAGCGCAACCGCGTGCTGCGCAACACCTATTGGCTGCTGGCCCTGTCGCTGGTGCCCACCGTGCTGGGCGCCTGGATCGGTGTGACCACCGGCATCACGACGCTGATGGGCAACGGCCTGTCGCTGATCCTGTTCCTGGTCGGCGCCTTCGGCTTCATGTTCGCGATCGAGAAGACGAAGGACTCTGCCGCCGGCGTGGGCGTCCTGCTGGCCTTCACTTTCTTCATGGGCCTGATGCTGTCGCGCCTGCTGGCCGCAGTGCTGGGCTTCAAGAACGGCGGCTCACTGATCATGCTCGCCTTCGGCGGCACCGCAGGCGTCTTCTTCGCGATGGCCAGCCTGGCCACCGTGATCAAGCGCGACCTGAACGGCATGAGCAAGTTCCTGTTCGTCGGCGCCGTCGTGTTGATGGTGGCCGGGCTCATCAACGTCTTCGTGCAGTCCAGCGCGATGATGATGGCCCTGTCGGTGATCGCCATTGGCCTGTTTTCCGCCTTCATGCTCTACGACATCAAGCGCGTGATCGACGGCGGCGAGACCAACTACATCACCGCGACGCTGGCGATCTACCTGGACCTGTACAACATCTTTCAGAACCTGCTGGCGCTGCTCGGCATCTTTGGCGGCGAGCGCGACTGACGCAACCCAACCAGCCAGAATCAACAAAGGGCCCGCCGGGCCCTTTGTTCTTTTCGACGCAAGCCGGACGGCCCGTCAGTATTCACTTCCACCGAAACTGCCCGGCGCCAGGTTCTCGAACTTGGTGTGCGAGCGAAGGAAGGCCAGCTTCACAGTCCCCACCGGGCCGTTACGTTGCTTGCCAATGATGATCTCGGCCACGCCCGGCTCCTTCGAGTCCTTGTTGTAGTACTCGTCGCGGTAGATGAACATGATCACGTCGGCGTCCTGCTCGATGGCGCCGGATTCGCGCAGGTCGGACATCATGGGCCGCTTGTCGGTGCGCGTTTCGACCGAACGATTCAGCTGCGACAGCGCGATCACCGGGCACTGCAGCTCCTTGGCCAGCGCCTTCAGGCCCCGCGAGATCTCCGAGATCTCGGTCGCGCGGTTCTCACCACTGGAGCTGGCCGAGCCCGACATGAGCTGCAGGTAGTCGATGATGATCAGGCCCAGGCGCCCGCACTGGCGCGCCAGGCGCCGAGCGCGCGCGCGCAGCTCTGCCGGATTCAGCGCCGGCGTCTCATCAATGAACAGGCTGACGTTGCGCAGCTTATCCACCGCCTCGGACAGGCGCCCCCACTCATCGTCGCGCAGCGCACCGGTGCGCAGGTGCTGCTGGTCGATGCGACCGAGCGAGCCCACCATCCGCAGCGCGAGCTGGGAAGCGCCCATTTCCATCGAGAAGACCACGACCGGCAGCCCCTCGTTGACCGCCACGTGCTCGCCGATGTTCAGCGCAAAGGCGGTCTTGCCCATCGAGGGGCGCGCGGCCAGGATGATCAGGTCGCCGCCCTGCAGGCCTGCGGTCATCCGATCCATGTCGTAGAAGCCGGTAGGCACGCCGGTGACGTCGCCCGCGCCGTTTTCGGCCAGCTCCTGCACGCGGTCGATCAGCTCGACGACCAGCGAATCCATCGAGTGGAAGCCCTGGCGGTTGCGCGACCCCTCTTCGCCGATCTTGAAGATCTTGCCTTCGGCTTCATCCAGGATCTCGCTGGCCGGCCGCCCCTGAGGATTGAAGGCGTTGGTGGCGATCTCGTCGCTCACCGCCACCAGCTTGCGCAGCACCGCGCGCTCGCGCACGATTTCGGCGTAACGGCGCAGGTTGGCCGCACTCGGCACGCTTTGCGCCAGCGCATTCAGGTAGGCCAGTCCACCCACCTCCTCGGCCTTGCCAAGGCTTTGCAGCTGCTCGTAGACGGTGATCACGTCGGCCGGCTTGTTCGCACCGATCAACGTCATCACCGCCGAATAGATCAGCTTGTGCTCGTGGCGGTAGAAGTCGCCATCCGAGAGCAGGTCACCCGCACGATCGACCGCACTGTTGTCGAGCAGCAGCCCCCCCAGCACGCTCTGCTCAGCCTCCACCGAATGCGGCGGGATGCGCAACCGGGCGACCTCGTCGTCCCCGCGGGCGGGAGCGGGCGAATTTCCTGGGAACAGGGCAGACATGGGCGCGATGATAGGAGCAGCCCAGCGCCACGGCTGTGGACAAGGCTGTGGAAATCAGCGGGACAGCCGATGGCCCGCCGGAAATGAACAAGGCCGGCATGCGCCGGCCTTGTGACTACCCAGCGACGCAGCGCGCCGCACGGGGTGCAGGTCGATCAGTCCGCTTGCGCGACGACCGCCACCTTCACGCTGACCACCACGTCGGTGTGCAGCGCAACGGCCACTTCGTACTCGCCAACGGCCTTCAGCGGACCATTGGGCAGACGAACCTGGGCCTTCACCACCTCAACGCTCAGGGCCTTCAGGCCTTCGGCGATGTCGGCGTTGGTGACGGAGCCGAACAGGCGACCATCCACGCCCGCCTTCTGGGCGACGGTGACGGTCTTGCCTTCGAGCTTCTCGCCCTGGGCTTGAGCCGCAGCCAGCTTCTCGGCTTGGCCCTTTTCGAGTTCGGCGCGACGGGCCTCGAACTCGGCGATTGCCTTCTCGGTGGCGCGGCGAGCGGCCCCGGTCGGGATCAGGAAGTTGCGGGCGTAGCCGTCCTTGACCTTGACGACGTCACCCAGGCCACCCAGCTTGGCCACTTTTTCGAGCAGGATCACTTGCATGCTGTCTCTCCTCAGACCTTGTGCTGGTCGCTGTAGGGCAGCATGGCCAGGTAGCGAGCGCGCTTGATGGCGGTGGTCAGCTGACGCTGGAAGATCGCGCGGGTGCCGGTCAGGCGCGCCGGGGTGATCTTGCCGTTCTCGCCGACGAAGTCACGCAGAACGTCCAGATCCTTGTAGTCGATCTGCTTGACGCCGGTGACGGTGAAACGGCAGAAACGCTTGCGCTTGAACAGCAGCGATTGCTGGTTGCGCTTGGTCTTGCGGTCCTTGGAAAACTTACCACGTGGCGGGGGCATGGAATGCTCCTGAAATCTTCAATGCGTTGACGCGGGGTGAGGGGTGAGCTCGCTGATGTGCAACATGACGCCCCGTCCGTTGCGCTGCTTGCCCAGAAAACCGGTGACGGCGACGGTCTGACCGACCGCGACGCCCTCCAGTTGACGGGCCACCTCTCCGACGGCGGTGGCGTGGATCTCACAGGAGACCTGACGCATCGCCCCGGCGTGTTCAATCTGCGAGGCGTGGGCCAATCGCACATCGAGCGCCGGCAATCCGGCGGGGGTGTATCGCAGCGCCGCACGCTCCACCACCTGGGCTTCGAGCAGCACGCGGTTCACGCGCACGCCCTCGCCGGCGGACGGATGCGGGGCAAATCACACACTCAGGCGCTCGCCTCCTGCGGCTGGGACGACTTGCGGGCCTCTTCCTTCTCGACGCGCTTCATCATCGACGACGGGCCGGTCTCGGCCTGCTCGCGGCGCACCGTGAGGTGGCGCAGCACAGCGTCGTTGAAACGGAAGCCAGTCTCGAGCTCGACCAGAGTCTCCTTGGAGCACTCGATATTCAGGCACAGGTAATGCGCCTTGGCCAGCTTGTTGATCAGATAGGCCAGCTGCAAGCGACCCCAGTCCTCCACGCGATGGACTTTGCCGCCCGCCGCCGTGATCAGACCCTTGTAGCGCTCCAGCATTGCCGGAACCTGCTCGCTCTGGTCCGGGTGGACCAGCAGCACGATTTCGTAGTGACGCATGTACTCTCCTTGAGGATTCCAGAAATTGGAAGCCGCCTCGCAGCGTCGAATTGCGAGTGCAGCAAGAGGGAATCGAACATTCTAGCAGGAGTCGGCGACGCAGCGCCAGACGCTCAGCGCCCGGGCCGCTCGCGGCTGGGCAGGCGCATGCGCCGCAGAGACTGAGCCTGCGCCGGACCGGGCGCACGGGTGCACAGGCTGGCGATCACCAGCACCGCAGCCCCGACCGGAACCCCGAACACCCCCGCAGCCACGGCATCGACATCCAGCCAGCGGCAATCGGCGACCGGCATCGTCACGCCGAAGAGCTGTCGCAGCACCGGCAGGTTGATGATCATGTACCAGCTGCACACCGCCAACCCGCTGAGCATGCCCAGCGTGGCACCGACGTGGTTGGCCCGCCGCCAGAAGATGCCCAGCACCAGCGCCGGGAAGAAGCCCGCCGCCGCCAGCGAGAACGCCGCCGAGACGAACTGGAGGATGTCGGCAAAGCGCATCGACGCGAGGAAGGCCGCCAGCAGCGCGACCACCAGGACGAGGAACTTCGACAGCATCACCCGGCGCAGCGCGGGCGCGCGCGGGTTGACCATGCCGTAGTACAGGTCGTAGGACAGCGCGTTGGAGATCGTCAGCAGCAGGCCGTCGGCCGTGGACAGCGCCGCCGCCAACCCCCCCGCGGCCACGAGGTAGGTCACCACCAGCGGCAGACCGCCGATCTCGGGCGCAGCCAGCACGATCACATCGGTGCCCAGGTGCAACTCGGCGAGTTGCAGGATGCCGTCGCCGTTGATGTCCTCCACCGACACCAGTGTGGGATCGAGCTTCGACCAGCGCCGGATCCAGCCGGGCAGGTCATCGAAGGGCGTGCCCACCAGATGGGTGAAGACCTCGTACTTCACCAGCACCGCGAGCGCGGGCGCCGCCATGTACAGCAGCGCAATGAAGAACAGCGACCAGGCCACCGAGCGCCGCGCCTCGCGCACCGATGGCGTGGTGTAGTAGCGCGTCAGGATGTGCGGCATCGCCGCGGTGCCCAACATCAGGCAGATGGCCAGCGCCAGGAAGTTGCGCCGCGTCGATTCGTACTGTTGCTGCGCCGCGGCGTCGCCCTGCGGATCCCCAGCGGCGTGGGGCAGCGCCATCGGTGGCATGCCGCCCAGCGGCTGGGCGCGCTGCTGAGCCTCGTTGCGCTCCTGGACGTAGGCCTCGCGCGCACTCCCCTCGGTCAACGGGCGGTTGGCCAGGCGGCGCTCGGCCTGCTGGATGCGCGCCTTCGGCGCGTCGGCGGCACGCAGTGCGCGCAGCTGGGCCGACATCGTCTCGGTGTCGTCGAGCATCGCCTGGCGCACGTCGGCGAGCTTGCGCTGCGCGTCGGCCGCGCGCACCTGCAGCTGCGCGATCACCGCCTGCTCGCGCGGGTCCTGCAGCAGCGCCTGCTCCCGCTTGCCCACCTGCTCAAGCTGGTGGCCATAGGTGAACAGGGGAAAGGGACTGCCGGTCTGGTTCATCGACAGCCAGACCACCGGCGTCAGGTAGGCCAGGATCAGCACGATGTACTGCGCCACCTGGGTCCAGGTGACCGCGCGCATGCCCCCAAGGAAAGAGCAGACCAGCACGCCCCCCAGGCCAACGAAGATGCCGATCTCGAAGCTGAAGCCCGTCAGGTGCGAAGTGATCAGCCCCACGCCGTAGATCTGCACCACCACGTAAACGAAGGACACCAGGACCGCGGCAACCACGCCGACCAGCCGTGGCAAGGTGCCGCCATAGCGCGCACCGAGGAACTCGGGGATGGTGTAGAAGCCCATGCGCCGCAGGTAGGGCGCCAGCAGCAGCGCGACCAGGCAGTAACCGCCCGTCCAGCCGAGGATGTAGGCCAGGCCGGCGAAACCCTGCAGGTAAAGCACGCCCGCGGTGCCGATGAAAGAGGCGGCCGACATCCAGTCCGCCGCTGTGGCCATGCCGTTGAAGATCGCCGGCACACGCCGACCGGCGACGTAGTACTCGGCCTCGTCGGTGGTGCGCGAGAGCAGGCCGATCGCGGCGTAAACCGCCACGGTGGCGATCAGGAAGGTGCCGCCGATCCAGCTGCGCGGCCAGCCCTTGCGCTCGAGCACCGCCAGCGTGGCGATGAACAGCAGCGTGCAGAGGGTGTAGACGGCGTAGCGTCGGTTGAGGACGCGGGTGAAGGCGCGCGTTTCATCGCTGCCCCCAACTTCGGACCCGCTCCCGCCACTGGAAGGCTCAGCCATGCCGCTCGTCCAAACTGGCCGGGAGACTGGCGGGCAGGCTATCCAGGCCGGTCTCGACCTCCGCCAGCGCATCGGCACTGGCTTCATCGGCCAGAAACTCCGCCTCCAGACGCTCCATCACGGCGCAGTAGACCACGATGATCACCAGGAAGCCACCGATCGCGCCCTGCGCCGCCCACCAGTAGCCGGCGGGGGCCTGAGCGATCGTCCAGCGGTCGAGGTCGCGGGCAAACCAGACCACGCCGCAGGTCAGCACCAACCAGCCCAGCACCCCGAGCCCCGTCCAGAACTGGGCTCGGCGCCAGAACCACTGGGGCAGGTTGTCGTGCCGAAGGGCACGGGCTGCGGCTGAGCCCCGGCTCATCGCCGAAGGGCCCGGATCAACTGCACCGCGAAACGCCATCCGTGTCTCCTCCGACACGGATTTTCGCGCGGGCTTCGCTGCGACGACACCGGATTGACACCGAGGCGATCGCAGGGGGCCCGCGCCTCGTCGATCAACGTGCCGCCAGCATCTGCCAGGTGGCGATGACCGTGTCGGGGTTCAGCGAGATCGACACGATGCCCTCGTCGGCCAACCACTGCGCGAAGTCCGGGTGGTCACTGGGGCCCTGACCGCAAATGCCCACGTACTTGCCGTGGGCACGGCAGGCGGCGATCGCGCGGCTGATCAGCGCCTTGACGGCCGGATCGCGCTCGTCGAAGTCCTGCGCCAGGATCTCCATGCCAGAGTCGCGGTCCAGACCCAGGGTGAGCTGGGTCAGGTCGTTCGAGCCGATGGACATGCCGTCGAAGAACTGCAGGTACTGGTCGGCCAGGATGGCGTTGCTCGGGATCTCGCACATCATGATGACGCGCAGGTCGTTCTGGCCACGCTTCAGGCCGTGTTCGGCCAGCATCGTGGTGACCCGCTCGGCCTGCTTCAGGGTGCGCACGAAGGGCACCATGATCTCGACGTTGGTCAGGCCCATGTCACCGCGCACGCGCTTGATGGCCTCGCACTCCATGGCGAAGGCCTCGCCGAAGGCCTCGCTGACGTAGCGCGACGCGCCGCGGAAGCCCAGCATCGGGTTCTCTTCCTCGGGCTCGTAGCGGCTGCCGCCGATGAGCTTCTTGTACTCGTTGCTCTTGAAGTCCGACAGGCGCACGATCACCGGCTTGGGCCAGAAGGCCGCGGCGATGGTGGCCACGCCTTCGGTCAGCTTGTCGACGTAGAAGGCGCGCGGGCTGGCGTGACCGCGGGCCACCGACTCGACGGCCTTCTTCAGGTCGGCATCGACGTTCGGGTAGTCCAGGATCGCCTTCGGGTGCACGCCGATGTTGTTGTTGATGATGAACTCGAGGCGGGCCAGACCCACGCCCGAATTCGGCATCTGCGCGAAGTCGAAGGCCAGCTGCGGATTGCCGACGTTCATCATGATCTTGACCGGCGAGTACGGCAGCTCGCCGCGCTGCACCTCGCTGACTTCCATCTCCAGCAGGCCGTCGTAGATGAAGCCGGTGTCGCCTTCCGAGCAGGCCACCGTCACCAGCTGGCCGTCCTTGAGCACCTCAGTCGCGTCGCCGCAGCCCACCACCGCCGGGATGCCCAGCTCGCGGGCGATGATCGCCGCGTGACAGGTGCGCCCGCCCCGGTTGGTGACGATGGCGCTGGCGCGCTTCATCACCGGCTCCCAGTTCGGGTCGGTCATGTCGGTGACCAGCACGTCGCCGGGTTGCACACGGTCCATCTCGACGATGGAGTGCACCAGGCGCACCGGGCCGGCGCCGATCTTCTGGCCGATGGCGCGGCCTTCGGCCAGCACCGTGCTGTGGCCCTTGAGCTTGTAGCGGTGCTCGACCTGGTTGGCCGCCTGGCTCTTCACCGTCTCCGGGCGGGCCTGGAGGATGTAGAGCTGGTTGTCACCGCCGTCCTTGCCCCACTCGATGTCCATCGGGCGGCCGTAGTGCTTCTCGATGATCAGCGCGTACTTCGCCAACTCGACGACGTCTTCGTCGCTCAGCGAGTAGCGGTTGCGCAGCTCCGGAGGCGTGTCGGTGGTCTTGACCAGCTTGCCCGACGCGGCTTTTTCTTCCGGCGTAGCGAACTCCATGCGCAGCAGCTTGGAGCCGAGATTGCGGCGGATGACCGGGAACTTGCCCGCCTTCAGCGCCGGCTTGTGGACGTAGAACTCGTCCGGGTTCACCGCGCCCTGCACCACCGTTTCACCCAGGCCGTAGCTGGAGGTGATGAAAACCACGTCCTCGAAGCCCGACTCGGTGTCGATGGTGAACATCACGCCGGCAGCGCCCAGGTCGGAACGCACCATGCGCTGCACGCCGGCCGACAGGGCCACCACATCGTGCTCGAAGCCCTTGTGCACGCGGTAGGAAATGGCGCGGTCGTTGTACAGCGACGCGAACACTTCCTTCATCTTGTGCAGCACGTCCTCGATGCCCACCACGTTCAGGAAGGTTTCCTGCTGGCCGGCGAAGGACGCGTCGGGCAGGTCTTCCGCGGTGGCGGACGAGCGCACGGCGAACGACGCCCCCGGGTTGTCCGCGGTCAGGCGGGCGAACTCGGTGCGGATGGCGGCTTCGAGATCGGCCGGGAACGGCGCGCTCTCCACCCAGCCACGGATCTCCGCGCCGGCGGCCGCGAGGGCGCGCACGTCGTCGGTGTCCAGCGTCGCCAGGCGCGCACTGATCTTCTCGGTCAGGCCGCCGGCCTGCAGGAACTCCCGGAAGGCATGGGCCGTGGTGGCGAAGCCGCCCGGCACACGCACGCCGGAGGCGGCGAGCTGCGAGATCATTTCGCCGAGGGAGGCGTTCTTGCCGCCTACCGTCTCGACGTCGGTCATTCTCAGGTTCTCAAAGGGTACGACCAGGGCGGTCGCCAGGTTGAGGTTGGACATGCTAAAGCTCCGTGATGTAACAAAACTGGGGCCTGCCCGACAGACACAGTCATCCCCGACCCGCGCTTTGTGGGTTGTTGTTCGTGCGCAAGGAGGCGGGGGGCCATGAGGCGAAGTGACGGTCGGCAAGTGAATTGGCGCGGATTCTAAGGGGGCGGCGACCTATGATGTCAGGAACATTTCAGCTTCCAGGCCATTTGCCTGACTTGCCTCATGCCCGACCGCACCGTGTTTTTCGTCTCCGACGGCACCGGCATCACCGCCGAAACCTTCGGCAATTCGATCCTGGCGCAGTTCCCTGCCAAGTTCCGCCACGTGCGGCGGCCCTTCATCGACTCGGCCGACAAGGCACAGAGCGTGATCGAAGAGGTCAACGCCGTCGCCTTGCAGGAGGGCAAACGCCCGATCGTCTTCATGACGGTGGTGAACCCGCAGGCACGCTCAGCCATCGAGACCCAGTGCAACGCCCAGGTGATGGACATGTTCCGCACCTTCGTGGAGCCGCTGGAGGGCGAGCTGGGCATCAAGAGCAACCACCGCGTGGGCCGCTTCTCCGACGTGGCCAAGAGCCAGGAGTACCACGATCGCATCGAGGCGATCAACTTCTCGCTCGCCCACGACGACGGCCAGTCCGCCCGCAACCTGGCCGAAGCCGACGTGATCCTGGTGGGCGTGAGTCGCAGCGGCAAGACGCCCACCTCGCTGTACCTGGCGATGCAGCACGGCATCAAGGCGGCCAACTACCCCCTCATTCCGGAGGACTTCGACCGCGGGGCCATCCCGTCGACGCTGGCACCCTACAAGCGCAAGTGCTTCGGCCTGACGATCGATGCCGACCGCCTCAGCCAGATCCGCAACGAGCGCCGCCCAGGCAGCAAGTACGCCTCGCTGCTGAACTGCCGCTTCGAGATCGCCGAGGCCGAGAAGATGATGAAGCGCGAGGGCATCTCCTGGCTGTCGTCGACCCACAAGTCGATCGAGGAGATCGCCACGACGATCCTGCGCGACATCCGCCCCGACCGGCTGATCTACTGACGCCACGGCCCCAGCCAGGGAGGACGGCCCGATGTACTCACACGTGATGCTCGGGGTCAGCGACTTCGAGCGCGCGCTGACCTTCTACCGCCAGGTGCTCCCGGCGCTGGGTTTGAGCGAACGCTTCTGTGAACGCGATCGACCCTGGGCCGGCTGGCAGCCGGCCGGGGGCGGGCGGCCCCTCTTCCTGATCGGCCGCCCCTACGACGGTCAGCCGCACGCGCCGGGCAATGGGCAGATGGTGGCCTTTCTCGCCGCCGATCGCGCCACCGTGCGCGCGGTGCATGCGCTGGCTCTGGCCCACGGCGGTCGCTGCGAAGGCCCACCGGAGCTGCGGCCCGAGTACCACGCGCACTACTACGGCGCCTACTTCCGCGACAGCGAGGGCAACAAGCTCTGCGTCGCCTGCCACGAGCCAGAAACAGCGGCCAACGGGTCGGAGTGACCCTCAGCCCAGCATCGCCTGCCGGGCCGACTCGTACAGGCAGATCGCCGCGGCGGCCGCGACGTTGAGCGACTCTTCGCCGCCTGGCTGCGGGATGCGCACCGTCAGCGCGCAGCGCTGCAGCAGGGCCGCATCGACGCCCTGCCCCTCGTGCCCGAACACCCAGGCGCAGGGCGCGGGCAACCGCAGCGCAGGCAGCGCGTGCTCGGTGTGCGAACTGGTGGCCACCAGCGGCACGTTCAGCGCCTCCAGATCCGCCAACGCCAGGCCCTCAACCAGGTGGAGCGCGAAGTGCGCCCCCATGCCGGCGCGCAGCACCTTGGGCGACCACAGCGCCGCGCTGCCCTTGAGCGCCAGCACCTGCCGAACGCCCAGCGCCGCAGCGCTGCGCAGGATGGTGCCGACGTTGCCCGGGTCCTGCAGCCGGTCGAGCACCACGCTGGGCGCGTCGGGGCGAAGCCCGGCGTCCACGCCAGCCGGCAGGTCAAGCAGGAAGCCGATCGACACCGGCGTCTCCAGCGAGCTGACCTCGCCAAGCAGGCCGTCGTCGAGCACGAAGACCTCCGGCGCACGCAGCGCCAAGGCCCGCGGCCCCGGTTGCAGCCAGGCGCTGGCGCCCACCACCGCGCAGCGCGGCACGCCGCCGCGCGCCAGCAGCGCGCTGCAGAGGTGGTCGCCCTCCAGCCAGATGCGCCCGAGCTTGCGGTAGGCGCCCGGATCCTGCGCCAGCCGCCGCAGGTCCTTGACCAGAGGGTGGCTGCGCGACGAAATCAGGCGCTCAGGGGGACGGTCGGCGAATCGATTCATGCGGAGGTTCCTGTGCTCGCCAGCGCTGCACGCACCGGCGCGAAGGACCGCCGGTGCTCGGGGCTCGCGCCGTGACGGCCCAGCGCCGCCAGGTGAGCCGGCGTCGGATAGCCCTTGTGCACGTCAAAGCCGTAGGACGGGAAGCGCTCGTGCAGCTGCAGGCACAGCCGGTCGCGGTGCACCTTGGCGAGGATCGACGCCGCGGAGATCGCCGGCACCTTCGCGTCGCCCTTGACGATCGCCTCGGCCGGCATCGGCAGCGTGGGCAGGCGGTTGCCATCCACCAGCACCAGGCCCGGGCGCAAGCGCAGGCCCTCGACGGCGCGGCGCATCGCCAGCAACGTGGCCTGCAGGATGTTCAGCCGGTCGATTTCCTCAACGCTCGCCTCGGCGATGCAGCAGGCCAGCGCCTTGGCGCGGATCTCGTCGAACAGCGCCTCGCGACGGCGCTCGGTCAGCACCTTGGAGTCGCCCAGGCCGGCGATGGGCAGTTCATCATCCAGCATCACCGCCGCTGCGACGACCGGGCCCGCGAGCGGGCCGCGGCCCGCCTCATCGACCCCGGCGACCAAGCCGCGGTGGCCAAAGGACAGTTCGAACTGCTCACCGGGCTGCACGACCGCGGCGGCGCGCCGCTCAGCGGCCGAGGATCTGCGCGATGGCATCGGTGGCCCGCCGGGCGGTGCCCTGGCGCAGTTGAAGGTGCAGGTCGGTGAAACGCCCGGCCACGCGCTCGCAGGCCTGGGGGTCGTCCAGCCAGGTGCGGGCCGCGGCGGCGATGGCCTGCGGCGTGGCCGCGTCCTGCAGCAGCTCGGGCACGAGGAACTCGCGCGCGAGGATGTTGGGCAGGCCGACCCAGGGCAGGTAGGCCATGCGCTTCATGATCCAGTGGCTCAGCCAGTGCAGGTGGTAGACGATCACCATCGGCCGCTTGAAGAGGGCCGCCTCCAGCGTCGCGGTGCCGCTGGCGATCAGCGTCAGGTCGCAGGCGGCCAGCGCCTCGTGCGAGCGACCCTCCAGCAGCTGCAGCGGCAACTCGGGCGCGTGCTCGCGCACCAGCGGCTCCACCAGCTCGCGCAGGCCCGGCGCCACCGGCAGCAAGAAGCGCACGCCGGGGTGGCTGCGCTGCAGCTCGACGGCTGCAGCCAGCAGCCGCGGGCCGATGTTCGTCACCTCGCCGCGCCGGCTGCCCGGCAGCAGCGCCACCACCCCCTCCGACTCGCCCAGGCCCAGCGAAGCGCGCGCCGCAGCTCGCGGCACGTCAAGCGGGATGGTGTCGGCCAGCGGATGACCCACGTAGGTCGCGGCGATGCCGGCGCGCTGGTAGATCTCCGGTTCGAAGGGGAAGAGGCAGAGCACGTGGTCGGCCGCCGCGCGGATCTTGTCGATGCGCCCGCCCCGCCAAGCCCAGATCGACGGGCTGACGAAGTGCACCGTCTTGAGCCCCTCGGCCTTGAGCCGCTGCTCCAGCCCGAGGTTGAAGTCCGGCGCATCCACCCCGATGAACAGCTCCGGGCGCTCGCGCAGCAGGCGGTCGCCGAGCTGGCGGCGGATGCCGGCGATCTCGCGGTAGTGCTTGAGGGCGTCGACGTAGCCGAACACCGCCAGCTTGCTCTGCGGCCACCCGGACTCGAAGCCCTGGGCGATCATCTTCGGACCGCCGATGCCCTGGGCCGTCAGGCCCGGCCAGCGCTCGCGCAGCGCGGCCAGCAGCAGGCTGGCGAGCAGGTCGCCCGATGCTTCGCCGGCCACCATCGCCAGCCGCGGGTCCCCCGCGCTCGATACGGCAGGAATCAAGGTCGGTCCGTCAGCGCACAATGCCGCGCTTGGCGGCGGCCAGAAAGTCCAGCATCACCGCGATGTCCTCATCGCCCCCCTCGACCGTGCCGCGCAGCGCCGTGATCTGGGCCACCGCCTGCTCCAGCGGCAGGGACGAGCGGTAGATCAGCTTGTGCATCTGACGGATCAGGCCCATGCGCTCGGCGGAGAAGTCACGCCGCTTCAGCCCAGTCAGGTTCACCGCCCGGACCGACAGCGGGTTGCCGTCCACCGTCATGTACGGCGGCACATCCTGCGCGACGTGGGCCTGGAAGCCGATCATCGAGTGCGCACCGACGTGCACGAACTGGATCAGCCCCGACAGGCCGCCGATGGTGGCCCAGTCGCCCACATGCACGTGGCCGGCCAGCGTCACGCCGTTGGCCAGCACACAGTGGTTGCCCAGGCGCACGTCGTGGGCGACGTGCACGTAGGCCATGATCCAGTTGTCGCTGCCGATGCGCGTGACGCCCTCTTCCTTGAAGGTGCCGGTGTTGAAGGTGCAGAACTCGCGCACGGTGTTGCGGTCGCCGATCACCAGCTCGGTGACCTCGCCGCCGTGGCTCATGTCCTGCGGCATCGCGCCGATCGAGCTGAACTGATAGAACCGGTTGTCGCGGCCGATCGTGGTGCGACCTTCGATCACGCAGTGCGGACCGACCACCGTGCCGGCGCCAATGCGGACCTCGGGCCCGATGACCGCGTAGGGTCCGACGCTGACGCCGTCGGCCAGCTCGGCGCGGGGATCGACGACCGCGGTGGGATGGACCTGCGCCATGCGCGCGTCCTCCTCAGCTCACGCGCCGCTTGGTGCACATCAGCTGGGCCTCGCAGGCCAGCTCCTCACCGACGCTGGCGCGGGCGTTGAACTTGTAGATGCCTGCCTTGATGCGGTCCACCGACACCTCCAGGGTGAGCTGGTCGCCCGGCTCGACCGGGCGCTTGAAGCGCGCGCCGTCGATGCCGGCGAAGTAGAACACCGTGTTCTCGTCGGGCTCGGTGCCATCGGTCATGAAGGCCAGAATGCCGGCGGCCTGCGCCAGCGCTTCGAGCATCAGCACGCCCGGCATCACCGGGCGATGCGGGAAGTGGCCCACGAAGAAGGGCTCATTGATCGTGACGTTCTTCAGCGCCTTGATGCGCACCCCCGCCTCGACTTCCAGCACGCGATCCACCAACAGGAACGGGTAGCGGTGCGGGAGCTTCTTCAGGATCTGGTGGATGTCCATCGTGGTCATGGGCCGTTCTTCTTTTCAAGGTTTCGCACGCGATCACGCAGGCCACGCAGTTGGCGCAGCGTCGCGGCATTCTTTTCCCAATCGGCGTGCTCCTCAAGGGGGTACACGCCGGTGTACTGGCCGGCCTGGGTGAGCGAACGCATCACGAGGCTGCCACCCGACACGAACACGCCGTCGGCGATCGTGATGTGTCCGGCAATGTTCGCAGAGCCACCGATCATGCAGCCGCGCCCAATGTGGGCACTGCCGGCGATCGCCGCACAGCCAGCCACCGCGGTGCGCTCGCCAATCTGTACGTTGTGGCCGATCTGGATCAGGTTGTCGAGCTTGACGCCCGAGCCGATCAGCGTGTCGTCCAGCGCGCCGCGGTCAATGCAGGTGTTGGCGCCGATCTCGACGTCGTCGCCGATCACCACGCCACCCAACTGCTCGATCTTCACCCACTCGCCCTGGTGCGGCGCGAAGCCGAAGCCGTCGGCCCCGATCACCACGCCGCTGTGCAGGATGCAGCGGGCGCCGACGCGCGTGCCGTGCATCAGTACCACCCGCGGTGCCAGCCGAGTGCGCGCGCCCACCTCGACGCCCGCGCCGATGTGGCAGAGGCTGCCGATCTGAACGCCTTCGCCCAGCACCGCGCCAGACTCGACCACCGCCTGCGCACCGATGGTGACGCCCGCACCGATCTGCGCATCCTCCGCCACCACCGCGCTGGGGTGGATGCCAGTCGCCGCAGCCGGCCGCACCTGGTTGGCCCACCACTGCGTGAGCCGTGCAAAGGCGAGGTAGGGGTCGGGGGTGATGATCGCCGACGGCCGCTGGGCGGCCGCCTCGCGCACCGCGGGCGCGACGATGACGCAGCCGGCCTGGGAATCGGCCAGCTGGGACTGGTAGCGGGGATTGGCCAGGAAGGCGATGGTCGACGCATCGGCGCTGGCCAGCGGTGCAATGCGCTGGATGGGCAACGCCACATCACCGATCGCCTCACCCCCGAGCAGCGCGGCCAGTTCGGCCACGCTCACCGGATGGGGCAGCACCGTGCCGCGGCGCTGCGGCTGGGCTGCCGCGTTCACGTTCACTTGGCCGCGTTGAGGGCGCGGATGACCTTGTCGGTGATGTCCACCTTGGCGCTGGCGAACACCGCGTCCTGCACGATCAGGTCGTACTTCTCGGTCTCGTAGATCTGCTTGATGACCTTGTTGGCCCGCTCAACCACGCCCGAGAGCTCTTCGTTCTTGCGCTGGGTGAGGTCTTCCTGAAACTCGCGGCGCTTGCGCTGCAGGTCACGCTCTTGTTCGACGAGGTCGCGCTGGCGGCGGGCACGTTCGGACTCGCCCAGCGTCGGCTGCTCCTTCTCGAAGCGATCGGCAGAGGCTTTCAGCCGCAGCGCTGCGTCGTTGAGTTCCTTGTCGCGCTTGCTGAACTCGGTCTCCAGTTTGGCCTGTGCAGCCTTGGCCGGCACCGCGTCGCGCAGCACACGGTCGCTGTTGACATAACCGATCTTGAGTTCCTGGGCGACGGCCGCGGGAGCCACGACAGCGGCCGACAACGCCATGGCAGTCACCACGGACAGCGAGCGAAGCAGCGCACGGGGAGAGGATTTCATGATCAAAATGCCGTACCGATCTGGAACTGGAACCGCTGGATTCTATCCGTGCGGGCGTAGCGCACCGGCACGCCATAGCTGAGCTTGAGCGGACCCACCGGCGAAATCCAGGACATGCCGATGCCCACCGAAGCGCGAATCGGATTCTCCGGCGTGTCACTCATCGACTCGCCCTCGCGCCACACATTGCCGGCGTCCGCGTACCCGAACAGACGCAGGGTGCGGTCATTGCCCACGCCCGGGAAGGGCACGTAGTACTCGGCGTTCAAGTTCAGGCGCCGATTGCCGCCGATGTAGGCCCCGGTGACGTCCACCGGACCGAGCGAGTTCTGATCGAACCCCCGCACCGTGCCCAGGCCGCCCCCGTAGAAGTTCTTGAAGATGGGGTACTCGTGTCCAAACAGTCCCTTGCCGTAGCCGAATTCGGCGTTCAGGCCCAAGGTGTATTTCTTGGTGAGTTGGAAATACTGCTGGAGCTGATAGCTCGACTTCAAATACCGCGTATCTCCGGCAACGCCCCACTCCAGGTTGACCCTCTGGTAGCGCCCATTGTTGGGCACCAGCGCACTGTCGCGGCCGTCGCGCTGCCAACCCAAGGTCAGCGGCACGGAGCTCCAGGCGTCGCCGTACAGGGCCCGGGCGCGGAAGTAGTTCTCCGGCAGCGCCGCGGACGACTTGATGCGCGTGCTCTCGTAGCCGCCGCCCACGAAGATCGTATCGAACTCCGAGAATGGCACGCCGAACTTCACGGAGGCCCCTGGGGTCACCAGCTCGTAGGACTCCCCCTGGCTGTTGACCGGCTTGGTGGTGCGGTAATACAGATCGAAGGAGCGCGACACCCCATCGGTCGTGAAGTACGGATCCACCGTCGACAGCACGATCGTGCGATTGCTCTTGCTGGTGTTGAACTCGACGCCCAGGTAATTGCCGGTGCCGAACACATTGTCCTGCTTCACGGACGCCGAGAACGACAGCTTGTCGGAGCTGGAAAAGTTGGCCCCCAGCATCAGGCTGCCGGTGGGCTTTTCCTTCACGGTGAAGGTCAGGTCCACCTGATCGAGCGCGCCCGGCACCTCGTTGGTCTCCACATCGACTTCACTGAAGTAGCCCAATCGGTCGACCCGATCGCGCGACAGCTTGATGCGTTGCCCGTCGTACCAGGCGGATTCGAGTTGGCGAAACTCTCGCCGAATCACCTCGTCGCGTGTGCGTGCGTTGCCCGAAATGTTGATTCGGCGCACATACACGCGGCGGCCCGGGTCGGCATTGAGCTGCACCACCACGCGCCCGGTGTTGCGGTCGATCTGGGGGACGGCATCCACCTTGGCAAAGGCAAAGCCGAACAGGCCGAAACGGTCGGTGAAGGCCCTTTGCGTGTTGGTCACCGCCTCGGCGCGGTAGGGCTCACCGGGCTCGATGCTGACGAGGGAGCGGAACTCCTCGTCCTTGCCGAGGAAATCGCCGGCCAACTTCACGCCGGTGACGGTGTAGCGCTGCCCTTCCTTGACCTGGATGGTGATCGTGATGCGCTGCTTGTCCGCCGAGATCGCCACCTGCGTCGATTCGATGGCGAACTCCAGGTAGCCCCGGTTCAGGTAGTAGGCCCGCAGGGTTTCCAGGTCGGCATTGAGCTTGGCGCGCGAGTAGCGGTCGCTCTTCGTGTACCAGGACATCAACCCGCCGTCGGTGAGATCGAGTTCGCCCAGCAGCGTGCTTTCCGAGAAGGCCTGGTTGCCGACGATGCGGATCTCGTCGATGCGTGCGACCCCGCCCTCGGTCACCGCGAAGGTCACGTTGACGCGGTTGCGCTCGATCGGGGTGATCGTGGTCACCACCTCGGCGCCATAGAGGCTGCGCGTCAGGTACTGGCGCTTGAGCTCCTGCTCGGCGCGGTCGGCCAGCGCGCGGTCGAAGGGCTGACCCTCGCCCACACCCACGTCCTTCAGGGCCTTGATCAGCGTGTCGCGATCGAATTCGTGTGTGCCAGTGAAGTCCACCGCGGCGATGATCGCGCGCTCCTGGACCACCACGACCACGACGTTGCCCTCGACTTCGATGCGCACGTCCTTGAACAGACCCGTGGAGAACAGCGCGCGAAGTGCCGCAGAGCCCTTGTCGTCGCTGTAGCCATCGCCGACGCGAAAGGGCAGCGACGCGAAGACGGTGCCCGCTTCGGTGCGCTGAAGGCCCTCGATGCGGATGTCCTTGATCGTGAAGGGCTCAACCGCCCAGGCCGGTGCGACCACCAGACCGGCCGACAGTGCCAGCACACGAAATCCCACTCGGGACAGGGGCGCCACGGGGCGCAGGGAGTGCGGGCCAGTGAAATGCATGCGTTCAGTGCTGACCCAGCAAGCGGGCCACGTCGTTGTACAGAGCGATGGACATCATCATCAGGATGACGGCCAGCCCGCCTTGCTGCAGCCGCTCCAGCCAGACCTCGGGGATCGGCCGTCGGGTGACGCCCTCGAAGAGATGATACAGGAGGTGTCCGCCATCCAGGATCGGCAGCGGCAGCAGGTTGAGCACCCCCAAACTGACGCTGACGACCGCCAGGAAGCCCAGGTAGTGCGCCAGTCCCAGCTCGGCGGATTGACCAGCGTAGTCTGCAATGGTCAACGGCCCGCTGATGTTTCGCAATGAAGCGTCGCCGACGATCATGCGGCCGAACATCTTGAGCGTGAGCAGGGACATTTCGATGGTGCGCGCGCCCCCGCGCTGCAGCCCATCGACAAAGCCATAGCTCACGGGGTCCATCTGCACCGGTCCCCCCACCACCGCCTGGATGCGCCCGAAGGTCTCGCCGTGCTCCTCGACCCGCATGGGCGCGACGTTCAACGTCAGCGTTTCATTGCCGCGGCGCAGATCCCACTGCTGCGTCTGCGCCTGCGGGCCCTGCCCCGCAGCGCGGATGGCGGCACGCAGCGCTGCGGCATCGGCCACGCTGCGTTCATCCACGCGCAAGACCACATCGCCGCGTTTCAGCCCGGCGCGTTCGGCCGGACCGCCAGGCACGATCTCGCCGAGCAGAGGCTCCGCGAAGGCCGGGCCCAGGCCGATGCGCCGCATCAGGGCCGGATCGGCATCCCCCGCATGCAGGTCGGCCAGCGCCAGACGAAGCACACGCTGCCCACCTCCACTCGCCTGGCTGACGTCCAGCTCCAGATCCTCACCGTCCAGCGCTGCGCGGGTGAGCTGCCAGCGCAAGTCCAGCAGCGAAGCCACGGCATGCCAGTCCGCCTCGTCGGACGCCGGACGGGCGGCGCCATCGAGTCCCGGCTCGGCGCGTCGCGCCGCACGCACCCAGTCGCCCGCGCGCAGTCCGGCTCGCTCGGCCACGCTGCCGACGATCGGCGTGCCCAGCAGCGCCCGCGGCTCATCGGTGCCGATCCAGAACGACGCGGCGTAGAGCAGCACCGCCAACAACAGGTTCGCCAACGGCCCGGCCGCCACCACCGCGGAACGCTGCCAGAGCGTCTTGCGGTTGAAGGCGCGATGCTGCTCTTCGGGCGCCACCGGGGCCTCGCGCTCGTCGAGCATCTTGACGTAGCCGCCGAAGGGCAGCAGGCCGACGACCCACTCGGTCTCGCCGCGTTGCCAGCGCAGGATCGGTCGCCCGAAGCCCAGTGAGAAGCGCAGCACCTTGATGCCACAGGCCTTGGCGACGCGGTAGTGCCCCCACTCGTGCACAAGGATGAGGACCGCGATGGTGACGAGAAAGGCCAGCAGCGAATTCGACATGGTGGCGCTCAGAGCCCGATGCGCGCCACCAGTTCACCCGCCACTGCGCGGGATGCCGCGTCCAGGGCCAGCAAACCGTCGAGCGACTGCGTCGCATCCTCAGGCACCCCCAGACGCTCCAACGTGCCCGCATTCACCGCATGAATGTGGTCGAAGCGCAGGCGCCGATCGAGGAACGCGGCCACCGCGACCTCGTTGGCCGCATTGAGCACCGCGGTCGTACCAGGTCGCGCCTCCAGCGCCTGCCAAGCCAATTGCAGGCCCGGGAAACGCTCGGCATCCGCCGGCTCGAAGGTCAGCGCCGAGAGCTTGAGGAAGTCCAGCTGCGAGGCCCCGGATTCGATGCGCTGCGGCCAGGACAGGCCGTAGGCAATCGGCACGCGCATGTCGGGCGTACCGAGTTGCGCCAGCACCGAGGCGTCGCGGCAGACCACCATCGAGTGGACGATGCTCTGCGGGTGAATCAGCACGCGCACGTCGCGCGGCGCCAGGTCGAAGAGCCAGCGCGCCTCGATCACCTCGAGCGCCTTGTTCATCATCGTCGCCGAGTCGACCGAAATCTTGCGGCCCATGACCCAGTTCGGGTGGGCGCAGGCCTGCTCGGGCGTGACGGCGTGCAGCATGGCCGGATCGCGCTGGCGGAAGGGCCCGCCCGAGGCGGTCAGCACGATGTGGTCGATGCGCTGCGCCCAGGCGCTGCGGTCCTCCGGCAGGCACTGGAAGATCGCCGAGTGCTCGCTGTCGATGGGCAGCAGCGTCGCGCCGCCTTCGCGCACTGCGCGCATGAACAGCTCACCGCCGACGACCAGCGCCTCCTTGTTGGCCAGCAGCAGGCGCTTGCCGGCGCGTGCCGCGGCCAGGCAGGGCGCAAGCCCGGCGGCGCCGACGATGGCCGCCATCACGCTGTCGACGTCGGGGTGCGCAGCCACTTCCTCCAGCGCTCGCGCCCCGACCAGCACCTCAGTGCGGACTCCGGCGCGCTGCAGGCGATCGGCCAGATCGCGCGCCAGCTCCGGCGTCGGCAGCACCGCAAAGCGCGGCCGCCAGGTCAGGCACTGCGCGGCCAGTTCGTCGACGCGGCTGTGGGCACTCAGCGCAAAGACCTCGAAGCGCTGCGGATGCCGCGCGATCACATCGAGCGTGCTGGTGCCGATCGAGCCGGTGGAACCCAGCACGCACACGCGCTGGCGCACAGACGGCGCCTCGTCGGAAGAAATCGAAGTCATGCGGACACCAGGGCCAGGGCCAGGGGACAGACGGGCAGCAGCGCGTCGATGCGGTCGAGCACGCCGCCGTGGCCCGGGAGCAGCGCAGAGCTGTCCTTCGCGCCGACGCTGCGCTTGATCAAGGATTCAAACAGATCGCCCACCACGCTCAGCGCGGCCAGGAACAGGCAGCCCAGCACCAGCCCCGGCAGCCCGGCGCGCTGCAGCAGCAGGCTGTAGAGGCTGGGCCCATCGGCCAGACCGCGATGATCGAAGGCGATCCAGGCCGCGGCCAGCAGCAGCACGCCGACCCAGCCGCTGTAGACGCCCGCCCAGCTCTTGCCCGGGCTGATCGCCGGGGCCAGCTTACGCCGGCCGAAGGCACGACCGCCGAAGTAGGCCGCGATGTCGGCGGCCCAGACCAGGCAGAAGGTGGACAGCAGGAAGTTCAAGCCTCGCAGCCGACCTTCGGCGATCGCCAGCCAGGCCAGCCAGAGCAGCAGCAGACCGGCCAGCAGCCTCGCCGCGCGCGGCAGCAGCGGCCAGGCCGCCACGCCCTGGCGCAGCACCCAGGCGCCACCCAGGACCCACAGCAGCATCGCGCCCCACCACAGCCGCGCAGGCGTGTGGCCCACCCAGCCCGCCTGCCAGACCGCCACTGCGCCCGCGGCCACCACCGCGCCGTAGGCCAGCGCGGCAGCGCCGGGTGCGTGGTTCAGACGCGACCACTCCCAGCCCGCTGCGGCGATCATCACCAGCGTCAGGGCCATGAAGGGCCAGGGAACCGACGCGAACAGCGCCGGCAGCAGCACCGCCATCAGCAGCAGCGCCGTGATGACCCGTTGTTTGAGCATGGTGGGGTCCCGAGCCGGTGGAGGCCGGCGGTCAGTCGCCGAACGGCACCGGCACGGACTCGCCCGTGGCGCTGACGTCGGTCTTCACGCGCCCGAAGCGACGGTCGCGTCGGGCGTACTCGGCCAGGGCGGCGTCGAGCGCATGCTCGTCGAAGTCCGGCCAGAGGCAGTCGGTGAACACCAGTTCGGAGTAGGCCACCTGCCAGAGCAGGAAGTTGGAGATGCGCACCTCGCCCCCGGTGCGGATGAACAGGTCCGGATCGGGGGCATAGGCCATCGACAGGTAGCGCGACAGCGCCGCCTCGTCGAGCTGATCGGGCCGCAGCCCGGCGGCCATGGCGCGCTGGCAGGCCTGCACCACATCCCAACGCCCGCCGTAATTGAAGGCCACCGAGACGGTGATGCGGCGGTTCGCCGCGGTGCGGGTCTCGGCCTCGTCCCAGGCCGCCTGCACCTTGTCGGACACGCGCTCGCGGTCGCCGATGATGCGGATGCGCACACCGCGTTCGGCCATGCGGGCGAGGTACTTCGACACCGCCACGATGATCAGGCTCATCAGACCGGAGACTTCGCCCTGCGGACGCTTCCAGTTCTCCGATGAGAAGGCGAAGACGGTGAGGTACTCGATGCCGCGGTCGGCGCAGGCATCGATGATGCGCACCAGCGCATCGACGCCGAACTTGTGGCCGACCACGCGCGGCATCAGCCGCTTGTTGGCCCAGCGGCCGTTGCCGTCCATCACCACCGCCACGTGGCGGGGCACGCTGCCAGCGGGTTCAGCCACGGCCGCTCCTCGAGTTCACCGTCATCACCGGCCGTCTCAGACGGCCAGGATTTCGGCTTCCTTGCCCTGCACGAGCTTGTCGACCTCGGCGATGACGCGGTCGGTCAGCTTCTGGACGTCCTCCATCAGGCGGCGTTCTTCGTCCTCGGTGATCAGCTTGTCCTTGAGCAGCTTCTTGGCGTGCTCATTGGCGTCGCGGCGCAGGTTGCGCACCGCTACCTTGCTGTCCTCACCGGCGTGCCGAACCACCTTCGTCAGCTCCTTGCGACGCTCTTCGGTCAGAGCGGGCAGGGGCACACGGATCAGGTCGCCCATCGAGGCGGGGTTCAGACCGAGATCGGATTCACGAATCGCCTTCTCGATCTTCTGGCCCATGCCCTTTTCCCAGGGCTGAACGCTGATGGTGCGCGCATCGATCAGGCTGACGTTGGCCACCTGGCTGATGGGCACCATCGAGCCGTAGTAATCCACGTGCACCTGGTCGAGCAGGCCCGGGTGGGCGCGGCCGGTGCGGATCTTGGTCAGTTCGTGCTTGAACGCCTCGATGGACTTGGCCATCTTGGCTTCGGCGTTCTTCTTGATTTCGGCAATGCTCATCACTTCACTCCAGGAATGCAGCGTCGCTCAGACGTGCACCAGCGTGCCCTCGTCCGCCCCTTCGACCACGCGCTTGAGCGAGCCGGGCTTGACGATCGAGAACACCTTGATCGGCAGCTTCTGGTCGCGGCACAGCGCGAAGGCCGTGGCGTCGAGCACTGCCAGGTTCTTGATGATGGCCTCGTCAAAGGTCAACGAGGGGTAGCGCGTCGCGCTCGGGTCCTTCTTCGGGTCGGCGGTGTACACACCATCCACCTTGGTGGCCTTGAGCATCACCTCGGCGCCGATTTCCGCGCCGCGCAGCGCCGCAGCGGTGTCGGTGGTGAAGAAGGGGTTGCCGGTGCCGCCGGCGAAGATCACCACCTTGCCCTCTTCGAGGTACTGCAGCGCCTTCGGGCGGACGTAAGGCTCGACCACCTGGTCGATGCTGATGGCCGACATGACGCGCGCGGTCATGCCTTCCAGGCGCATCGTGTCGGCCAGCGCCAGCGAGTTCATCACCGTGGCCAACATGCCCATGTAGTCGGCGGTGGCGCGGTCCATGCCGACCGAGCCGCCCGCGACGCCGCGGAAGATGTTGCCGCCGCCGATCACCACCGCCACCTCGACACCCAGCGCGGTCACCTCACGGATCTCACGCACCATCCGAACGATGGTGGCCCGGTTGATGCCGAAGGCATCGTCGCCCATCAGGGCTTCTCCGGAGAGCTTCAGCAGGATGCGTTTGTAGGCCGGCATGCGTGTTCCTCTGGCAGTGTGGTGGATCGGCAGTTTAGGCGATCGGACCCGGATAAACCCGCAATGCGTGGGCTCACCCGGTCCGCAGGGCTTATTGACCCTTGGCGGCAGCGACCTGCGCAGCCACTTCGGCAGCGAAGTCGTCCTGCTTCTTCTCAATGCCTTCGCCGACGATGAACATCGTGAAGCCCTTGAGCGTCGTGTTGGCGCCCTTCAGGTAGGCGGCCACGGTCTGCTTGCCGTCGGCGGCCTTCACGAAGACCTGGTCGAGCAGCGAGACTTCCTTCAGGAACTTCTGCACCGAACCTTCGACCATCTTGGCGACGATCTCGGCCGGCTTGCCAGACTCAGCGGCCTTCTCGGCGGCGATCTTGCGCTCCTTCTCGACCAGCTCGACCGAGACCTCGGCCGACGACAGCGCCGCCGGCTTCATCGCGGCGATGTGCATCGCGGCGTCCTTGGCGGCCACGGCATCGCCTTCGAACTCGACGATCACGCCAATGCGCACGCCGTGCAGGTAGTGAGCCAGCGCGCCGCCACCTTCGTAGCGCTTGAAGCGGCGGATCGACATGTTCTCGCCGATCTTGCCGATCAGGCCCTTGCGCACGTCCTCGACCGTCGGGCCGAAGTCTTCCATCGCCAGCGGCAGGGCCGACAGGGCCTCGACGTCGGCCGGGTTGTGGTCGGCCACCAGCTTCGCGCAGGACTGCACGAAGGACAGGAAGATCTCGTTCTTGGAGACGAAGTCGGTTTCGCAGTTGACTTCGATCAGCGCACCGGTCGTGCCGGACACGGCCGCGGCGATGACGCCTTCAGCGGTCACGCGCGAGGCGGCCTTGCCCGCCTTGTTGCCCAGCTTGACGCGCAGGATTTCCTCGGCGCGCACCATGTCGCCGTCGGCCTCCGTCAGGGCCTTCTTGCATTCCATCATCGGCGCATCGGTCTTCGCGCGCAGATCGGCAACCATCTTGGCGGTAATCGCAGCCATTGAATCTCTCCTAAACCTGAACTTGAAAAAAAGGGGCTGAATCAGCCCCTTGCCTGCCGAGTCGCTGAGACTCAGGCCGCGTCGCTCACCTCGACGAACTCGTCGCCGGTCGCAGCCACAGCCTCGACCACTTCGTTGATCGCGTTGGCCTTGCCTTCCAGCACGGCGTCGGCCATCGCGCGGGCATACAGCGCCACGGCCTTGGCCGAGTCGTCGTTGCCAGGGATGACGTAGTCGATGCCGTCCGGGTTGTGGTTGGTGTCCACCACGCCGATCACCGGGATGCCCAGCTTCTGGGCTTCAGCGATGGCGATCTTGTGGTAGCCGACGTCGATGACGAACAGCGCATCAGGCAGCGCGCCCATGTCCTGGATGCCGCCGATGTCCTTCTCGAGCTTGGCCAGCTCGCGTTGGAACAGCAGGCCTTCCTTCTTGCTCATCGACTCCAGGCCGGTCTCGACCTGAGCCTGCATGTCCTTGAGCTTCTTCAGCGAACCCTTGACGGTCTTGAAGTTGGTCAGCATGCCGCCCAGCCAACGCTGGTCGACGTAGGGCATGCCAGCGCGCGCGGCTTCTTCGGCCACCACTTCACGCGCTTGGCGCTTGGTGCCGACGAAGAGGATGTTGCCGCGCTTGGACGCCAGCTGGCGCGCGAACTTGGTGGCCTCGAGGAAGAGGGGAACCGTCTTCTCGAGGTTGATGATGTGGATCTTGTTGCGGTGACCAAAGATGAACGGGGCCATCTTGGGGTTCCAGAAGCGGGTTTGGTGACCAAAGTGGACACCGGCTTCCAGCATTTCGCGCATCGTGAAGGACATTGAAGACACTCCAAAGGTTGGATCTAAAATCCGGCGGGAATCGCAACCAGACCAAGCCGGCGGCGGGGTTCGACACTGAACCACCATGCCACCGACACTCAGACTGCGACACCTTCAGTGAGCCGGACTCGGGCTGTGTTTTTCTGCTCGCCGCGCGCCGCAAGGCACGCGCTGACGACGCACCCGAAGCCGGGCCATCTTCGACGCCCCCGGGCCACCGTGCGGTGACCGCCTTTGGAGGCCGTCGGCAGAAAAACTCAGCGAGTATAACAGCCTTGACCGCGCCCACCCGATACAAGCCGGCCGCAGACCGGCTCACCCTGCGCCTCCCCCCGCCCTGCCCGCCCCCGGCCACTGCCACGCAGGGAGTGCGCTGATGCACATCGCCGTCATCGGTGCGGGCATTGCCGGCATCACCACCGCCTACGAGTTGGCACGCGACGGGCACGAAGTCACCGTCCTCGAGCGCAACGACGCGGTGGCCGCCGAAGCCAGCTTCGCCAACGCCGGCCTCATCAGCCCCGCCCTGCTTGCGCTGCTGCCCGACGCGGGCCGCCTGCGCCGTGTACTCGGCCGCAGCGAGCCGGACGGGCTGCGTTGGCAGCCGCGCTGGCACGGCGCCGAATGGCAGTGGCTGCGCCGCTGGCGCGGCGAGCGCAGCGGCCGGGGCAGCCGTCGCCGCGCACTGCTGCGCCTGGCCGAGGCTGGGCGCGAGCGGCACCAGACCATCACGCGGGAACACCGGCTGAGCCACGAACGCAGCAGCGGCGCGCTGGTGCTGCGCCGGCGCAGCGGCACCGCGGCGCAGCGCTGGGCCTCGTTGCTGGACCTGGATGCGGTGGGCGTGCGCGTGGCCGAACTCGACGCCGCCGGCTGCCTGCAGGTCGAACCCGGCCTGTGCGCCGAGACCGCTCTGGCCGGCGGCCTGCACCTGCCCGACTCACTGGTGGCCAACTGCCGCGACTTTGCCCACCAGCTGCGCCTGGTCTGCGAGCGCGCCGGCACGGTGCGCTTCCACTTCCAGACCGAGGTCACCGCCCTGGACGGCGCAGGCGGCGCGCCTACGCTGCGGCTGCGCCCGGCGCGCAGCGCCGCGCCAGGGTCGCTCAAGGCGCTCCATCCGCGCGAGCCCATCGACCAGATCGCCTTCCTGCCCACCGCCGCGGACCCGCCGCCCGCCGAACTGCCGGTCGATGCGGTGGTGCTGTGCAGCGGCGCCGAGAGCCTGGCCCTGGCCGCCGCCGCAGGCACCCCGCTGCCGCTGCTGCCGCTGTGGGGCCTGGGCGTCACCTTCCGGCTGCGTGACGATCTGCAAGAGCAGGTGCTGCGCTCGGCGGTGATCGAGGCCGAAACCGGCATCACCCTGACCCGCCTGGGCCAGCGCCTGCGCGTGTGTGGCGGCTGGCAGCTCGGCGGAGCGCGTCAGGCGGTGGACGACCCCGCCTACGAGCCGCTTTACGCCGCGCTGGACCGCTGGTTCCCGCTCGCCACCCAGCGCGCCGGGGCTCAGCTCTGGCGCGGCGCGCGCCCGACCCTTCCGGACGGCCTGCCCGTCATCGGCCCCACCGGCACGCCCGGCGTGTGGCTGCAGATGGGCCTGGGCGGCATGGGCTGGACGCTGGCCTGCGCCAGCGCACGCATGCTGGCCGATCAGATCGCCGGGCGCTCCTGCGCCTTTGACCCCACCCCCTTCAGCGCACGGCGATGGCAGACGACCTGATCCCCTGCGGCGGCACGCCCCTCGCCTCCCCGATCGACGCCGTCATCGACACCAACGTGCTGCTCGACTGGCTGGTCTTCGACGACCCCGACGGCCTGGCCGTCGGCGCCGCCGTGAGGGCCGGGACGCTGCGCTGGCTGCTCACGCCCGCGATGCACGAAGAAGCCACCGACGTCTTCGGCCGCCTGGGCCGGCTGCCCGAGCTGCAGCGCTGGCGCCACCGCGAGGCCCATGCCCACGCGATGCTCGCCACCTGGGCCACGCCGGTGCCCGCGCCCGACCCGCTGCCCTTCGCGCAGCGCGTGCGCTGCACCGACCCGGACGATCAGGTCTTCGTCGATCTGGCGCTCGCACGCCGCGTGCCCTGGCTGATCAGCCGCGACCGCGCGGTGCTCAAGCTCGCCAAGCGGATGGGCCGCTGGGGGGTCACCGTGCTGACGCCGCCGCGGTGGTGCGCCTTGCAGGCCAGCGCGAACGCGGCAGCTGTCGCCCCCTCAACCCCCTCCACCCCTTCCACCCCATGACCGCCACCCAGCCGCCCACCGACACCGGCGCGCCCGTTGGCGCCCCCCGGCTGACCCAGATTCCGATCGGCCCCGCCACAGCCGCCGCCCTGAGCCACGCCCCCGCCGAGCTGCTGCTGCACGATGGCGCGGCATCGCGCCGGCTCGAAGCGAGCGCCGCCGCCGCGCTCGCCCCGCACACGCTGATGCAGCGCGCCGGTCTGGCCGTGGCGCGGCTGGCACAGGCGGTGGCACCGCACGCCTCGGCCTTCACGGTTCTGGCCGGCCCAGGCAACAACGGCGGCGACGGCTTCGAGGCCGCACTGCACCTGCACCTGCACCGGCTCGGGCGCGAGGTGAGGGTGCACTTCCTCGGCGATGCCGCCCGGCTGCCCGCCGACGCGCAGGCCTCGCTGCGGCGCGCGCGCGATGCGGGCGTGCGCATTGAGGCCTGGTCCGAAGCCGAGGGTCCGGCACACCTGCTGCGCCACCAGGCTGCGCACGCCACGGCGGGCCACGAGACCCTGCTGATCGACGCACTGCTCGGCCGCGGCCTGACCCGCCCGGCCGAAGGCGCCATGGCCGGCGCGATCGAGGCCATCAACCGCTGCGACGCGACCGTGCTCTCGGTCGACCTGCCCTCAGGCCTGCCGGCCGACACCGGCACCCCGGCCCCCGGCGCTGCGGTGGTCCAGGCCCACACCACGCTGGCACTGCTCAGCCTCGCGCCAGGGCTGTTCACCGGGCTGGGGCGCGAGCTGGCCGGCCGGATCTGGTGGGACGACCTGGGCGTGAACGGCCGCAGCGAGGCCGCCGCCGCCCGCCTCACCGACCCGGCCACCGGACTGGCTGCCGCGCCACGGCGACACGGTCAGCACAAGGGCTGCTTCGGCGACCTGCGCATCGTCGCGGGCGCAGCGTCGATGACCGGTGCGGCGCTGCTGGCCGGGCGCGCTGGATTGCGTGCGGGCGCCGGGCGGGTGTACGTGCACCTGCTCGACGAGGCCGCGCCGCGGCTCGACGCGGTGACGCCTGAGCTGATGTTCGCCGACCCGCTCAGCGCCGCCCACCTGACGCCGAGCACGACGGTGCTGGCCGGCTGCGGCGGCGGCACCGCGGTGGCCGAGGCGCTGCCGCTGCTGATCGAGGCCGCGCCACGCCTGGTGCTCGATGCCGATGCGCTCAACGCCATTGCCCAGCGGCCCGACCTGCAAGACGCGCTGCGCAGCCGCGGCGAACGCGGCGGCGCCACGGTGCTGACGCCGCACCCGCTCGAGGCCATGCGGCTGCTCGGCGCCGCCTCGGTGGCCGCCGTCCAGGCAGACCGGCTCGCCGCCGCCACCGCATTGGCGCGCCGCTACGCCGCGGTGGTGCTGCTCAAGGGCTCGGGCAGCGTCATTGCCGCGCCCGGCGAGCGACCCTGGATCAACCCCACCGGCAACGCCGCGCTCGCGGTGCCTGGCAGCGGTGACGTGCTGGCCGGCTGGCTCGCCGGGCTATGGTGCCCGCTGCCGGCCCTGCGCGACACCGCGCTGGCCTGCACGCTGCGCGCCGCCTACCGGCACGGCTGGCTCGCCGCAGCCTGCCATCCGGACGGTGCCCCCCTGCCGGCCGGCGCGCTGGCCGCCGCGATTGGCGGGCCGCTGGATCGCCCCCCTCACCCGCCAGTTCGCGCCTGAGCCTCAGCGCCGCGTCGGTCGTACGGTCAGCGCCGCGCCGACCGAAACCATCAGGACCGCGAGCGGCCCCCGGATTTGGACGCCGTCTTGCTGCGGCCCTTGCCAGATCCCGCTCCCGTCGGCTTGGGGGAACCGCCCCTGCTGGCGCCGCCCCCTCCCTTTTTGCCCGCCGTCTTGGCGTTGCGCCGGCCCGCCTGGTCAGCGGCCTGCACCGACGCCAGCTCCTCTCGCGCCGAGGCGGGCGGCCGTTCGCGACCGCCGGATCCAGCGCCCCCCCGTGGCAGCGCGGGCCCGCCTTCGCGCACGAGGCGGAAGTCGATCTTGCGGCCGTCGAGATCCACGCGGCTGACCTGCACGCGGATGCGCCCCCCCACCGCGTAGCGCACGCCGGTGCGCTCGCCGCGCAGCTCTTGGCGCGCCTCATCGAAGCGGTAGTACTCGCCGCCCAACTCGGTGATGTGCACCAGGCCCTCGACAAAGAGCTCGTCGAGCTGCACGAACAGGCCGAAGCCGGTGACCGCGCTGATCGTGCCGGAGAACTCCTCGCCCAGTCGCTCGCGCATGAAGCGGCACTTGAGCCAGGCCTCCACGTCGCGCGAGGCCTCGTCGGCGCGGCGCTCATTGGCGCTGCAGTGCGCCCCGGCGGCCTCCCAAGCGGCGGACTCCTGCGCCGCCGCAGCCGCGGCCTTGCCGCCACGGCCCGTCGGGGCCGGCGGCAGACCCTGGATCTTCATCTCCAGGTGGTAGCGGTGGCGACCCAGCAGCGCCTTGATCACGCGGTGCGTGAGCAGGTCCGGGTAGCGGCGGATCGGGCTGGTGAAGTGCGTGTAGGCCTCGTAGGCCAGGCCGAAGTGGCCGCTGTTGGACGGTGTGTACAGCGCCTGCTGCATCGAGCGCAGCAGCATCTGGTGAATCGACGCCGCGTCGGGCCGGTCCCGCGTGGCCAGCGCGATCGCCTGCATCTCGGCCGGCTTGGGCTCCTCACTGACCGTGAAGCCCAGCCCCAGCGTGCGCAGGAAGTTCTGCAGCGTCGCGCGCTTCTCGGGCGTCGGCCCCTCGTGCACCCGGAACAGCGAGGGGTGCTTGGCACCGTGAATGAAGTCGGCCGCGCAGACGTTGGCCGCCAGCATCGACTCCTCGATCAGCCGGTGCGCGTCGTTGCGCACGCGCGGCACGATCTTCTCGATGCGGCCGTTGTCGTCGCAGACGATCTGCGTCTCGGTGGTCTCGAAGTCCACCGCCCCGCGCTGGGCCCGCTGCTTGAGCAGGGCGCGATAGACCTCGTGCAGGTGCAGCAGGTGCGGCACCAGGTCGGCGCGCCGCTGCGCCTCCGGCCCGCGGGTGTTGGCCAGGATCGTCGCCACCTCGGTGTAGGTGAAGCGCGCGTGCGAACAGATCACCGCCGGGAAGAACTGGTAGGCGTGCACATCCCCCGTGGGCGTGACGAGCATGTCGCAGACCAGGCTGAGGCGATCCTCCTCTGGGTTGAGCGAACACAGCCCGTTGGAGAGCTTCTCCGGCAGCATCGGGATGACGCGGCGAGGGAAATACACCGAGGTCGCACGCTCGAAGGCGTCGCGGTCCAGCGCCTCACCCGGCTTGACGTAGTGGCTCACATCGGCGATCGCCACCAGCAGGCGCCAGCCCTTGCCGCGGCCGACGCGGGCCGGCTCGCAGTAGACGGCGTCGTCGAAGTCGCGCGCGTCCTCGCCATCGATCGTCACCAGCGGCACATCGCGCAGGTCGACGCGGTGGCGCAAGTCCGTGGCCCGCAGACGCTCTGGCAGCTTGGCGGTCTGCGCCAGCGTCTCGGCAGAAAAGCGATGCGGCACCTCGTACTTGCGCACCGCGATCTCGATTTCCATGCCTGGGTCGTCGATCTCACCCAGCACCTCGGTCACCCGGCCCACGGGCTGGGAATACAGCGACGGCGGCTCTGTCAGCTCCACCGCAACCACTTGCCCGGCCTTCGCATCGGCGGAACCATTCTTCGGAATCAGGATGTCCTGCCCGAAGCGCTTGTCCTCGGGAGCCACCAGCCAGACGCCCGACTCATTGAGCAGTCGCCCGATGATTGGCGAGCGTCGCCGTTCCAGGATTTCGACCACCCGCCCCTCAGGTCGGCCCTTGCGGTCCAGTCGGATCACGCGCACCCGCACTCGATCGCGGTGCAGCACGGCTCGCATCTCCTGCGGCGCCAGGTAAATGTCGGGCTGGCCGCTGCCCAGAACCACGAACCCATGTCCGTCACGGTGCCCTTGCACCGTGCCCTCGACTTCACTCATCAGTGTGGCGTTGTTCAAACGTCGATCCTTCGCGTCATCATCGCTTGCATTCATCTTCAAGTCGAGGTTATACTTTCGTTCTCGGTTGATCGCTACAAGAATTCAACGCAAGACGAAAACAAGTAGCAGGCAGCTGACAGGTTTCAAGCCCAGGTGGCGGAATTGGTAGACGCACTAGTTTCAGGTACTAGCGGGTAACTCCGTGGAGGTTCGAGTCCTCTCCTGGGCACCAAGTCAGAGGCCAGCACAAGCTGGCCTCTCCGTTTCAAAGCGGTGCATTCGTTGCATTGATCGCTTTGAAACATCAGTTTGAGACCGCCGGTCGTTCAGATCGGTTGATGATACGGGATAAAATTCAACAGAGATCGGCTGCATAGCGTTTGGCGCGTGACAGTCGGCGACAAGGTTATGCCCAGGTGGCGGAATTGGTAGACGCACTAGTTTCAGGTACTAGCGGGTAACTCCGTGGAGGTTCGAGTCCTCTCCTGGGCACCAAAATAAAAAGGCCAGCACATGCTGGCCTTTTTTCTTTTTCGGTTCGAATATCGACAGCGGGACACGCCGAGCGCCAAAACGTTGCCAACGTGCACGCGCAGAGCACCCTGCCCCATGAAAAAAGAGCCTGGCGTCTGCCAGACGCCAGGCTCTTGTCACTAGATCTGTTGGATTTACACCACTCAGACCGACAACTTACGCGCCAAACCGTCCGGTCGCAGGCTGTCGTACTCTTCAAAGGGCTGGTGGATCCAGGGGCTGGTGGGCAGGCTCTCGACGTAGTAGTCCGGGGTGTAGGTCGACACACCTTTCACCCACAGCACCGCAGATCGCAGCTCATCGATCGCCGGCATCGCACGCAGGCGCTGCACCACCGCCTTGAGCGTCACCCCCGAGTCGGCCAGGTCATCGACCAGCAGCACGCGCCCAGCCAACTCGCCCTTCGGCAAGGTGATGTACTTGGCCATGTCCAGGCGCCCCTGGATCGTACCGGCATCGGAGCGGTACGAACTGGTGGACATGATCCCCAGCGGCTTGTCGAACACGCGCGACAGCACATCGCCCGGACGCATACCCCCGCGGGCCAAGCACAGGATCTGGTCGAACTCCCAACCCGAGTTATGCACCTTCAGCGCCAACCGCTCGGTCAGGAGGTGGTACTCGTCCCAGGACACATACAGATGTTTGCCGTCGTCGGTCAGCATCGTGGCACCCTTTTTTAGATGGCTAGGCGTAGAAGAGGCGTTCGCATCGATCCGGGCCTGCACACCTCAGGCCTGGTAAGGCTGGCGCAACAGGATCGTATGGTCGCGATCGGGGCTCGTGGAAATCACGTGGATCGGCACCCCGGTCACCGCCTCGATGCGCTCCAGGTACTGGCGCGCAGCGGCCGGCAGCTTGTCGAGCTGAGTGACACCCACGGTGCTGTCGCTCCAGCCCGGCAGGGTTTCGTAGATCGGCTGGCAGCGGGCGATTTCGTCGGCCCCCATCGGCAGCAGGTCGATGCGTTCGCCGTCGAGTTCGTAGCCCACACAGAGCTTGAGCTCGCTCAGGCCATCGAGCACGTCGAGCTTGGTGATGCACAGGCCCGACAGGCCATTGACCTGGGCCGAGCGCTTGAGCAGCGCGGCGTCGAACCAGCCGCAGCGGCGCGAGCGGCCGGTGGTGACCCCCTTCTCGGCGCCGACCGTGCTCATGTGGTAGCCCGGGGTGCCGGGCACTTCCCAGTCCAGCTCGGTCGGGAAGGGGCCGCCGCCCACGCGGGTGCAGTAGGCCTTGGTGATGCCCAGCACGTAGTGCAGCAGGCCCGGGCCGACGCCAGCCCCGGCGGCGGCATTGCCCGCCACGCAGTTGCTGGAGGTCACGTAGGGGTAGGTGCCGTGATCGACGTCCAGCAGCGTGCCCTGGGCGCCTTCGAACAGCAGGTTCTGACCCGCCAGATGGGCCTCGTTGAGCTCGCGCGAGACGTCGGCCATCATGGGCGTGAGCAGCGCAGCGTGCTGCATCGCCTCGTCGTAGACCGCCTGGAACTGCACCTCGCCGTCGGCGATGTAAGGGCGCAGCGGCTCGGGGAACGCGAAGCTGCGCGAGCCCAGGAAAGTCGTCAGCACGTGGTTGTGCAGCGCAAGCAGCTCACGCAGCTTGGCGGCAAAGCGCTCGGGGTACTTCAGGTCCTGCACGCGCAGCGCGCGACGGGCGATCTTGTCCTCGTAGGCCGGGCCGATGCCGCGACCGGTGGTGCCGATCTTCTCGCTGCCCCCCTGCTCGCGCGCGGCCTCGCGAGCCACGTCCAGCGCTGCATGGAACGGCAGGATCAGCGGGCAGGCCTCGGACACTCGCAGGCGCGAGCGCACCTCGACGCCGGCCTTCTCCAGCCCGGCGATTTCCTCGAACAGCTTGGCCGCGGACAGCACCACGCCGTTGCCGATGTAGCACTTGACGCCCGGGCGCATGATGCCGCTGGGAATCAGGTGCAGGGCCGTCTTGACCCCGTTGATCACGAGGGTGTGACCGGCGTTGTGGCCGCCCTGGAAGCGCACGACGCCCTGGGCACTTTCGGTCAGCCAGTCGACCAACTTGCCTTTGCCCTCGTCACCCCATTGGGTGCCGACCACCACCACATTGCGTCCGCGCACGGCGCTGCTGTTGCTCATCTCTGATCCGTTGCTTCGTTGGATGACCGCGGGTCGATGTCGCCGCTCAGCGGGCGCGCACCACCCACTGGCCCTGGACGTCGACCAACTCGCGGTCGCACTCGAACTCGTCGATTTCCTGTTCGTGGCCAGGCAGGACGCAGACCACCACCTCACCCTGCTCGCGCAGCCGACGCACCGCCGCGCGCAGGTCCGCCGCCTCGCCCCAGGCCGCACGGATCGCCGCGCGCCGCCCGTCGAAGCCGACGTGCTCAACCACCGTCTTGAGGTCGAGGCTGAACCCCACCGCCGGGCGACGCCGGCCGAACACCTCGCCCACGTTGTCGTAGCGCCCGCCTCGCGCCAGCGTGTCGCGCCCGCCCGGAGCGTACAGTGCGAAACGCATGCCGCTGTAATAGGCATAGCCCGACAGATCGGCCAGATCGAAGCCCACGCGCACTTCCGGGTGCGCGCTGCGCAGCTGCGCAGCGACACGCTGCAGATCGTCGAGCGCCGCGGCGATCGCCGGCAGACCCGGCAGTCGCACGCGGGCCGCAGCCAGCACCTCGTCGTCGCCGTAGAGCTCCGGCAAGGCGCGCAGGCCGTCGCGAAGATCGGCGGGGAAATCATCGGTGGCTGCCGCCAGCGTCGGAGCGTCCTTGGTGGCCAAGGCCTGCTGGATCGTCTGCAGACGCGCCGGATCGACCGGCGCGCGCGACAGCAGGCCGTCGAGCACACGCGCATCGGCCAGGTCCAGCACGAGACCGGACAGGCCGGCGCGGCGCAGGCAGTCGATCGCCAGCTCCTGCACCTCCAGATCGGCCTCGATGCCCCCATGGCCATACAGCTCGGCACCGAACTGCAGCGGCTCGCGGCTGCCATGCAGGCCGGAGGGCAGCGTGTGCAGCACCGGTCCGCAGTAGCACAGGCGGGTCACACCGGCGCGGTTGAGCAGGTGCGCGTCGATGCGTGCCACTTGAGGGGTGGTGTCCGCGCGCACGCCCAACGAGCGGCCGCTGAGCTGGTCGACCAGCTTGAAAGTCTTGAGGTTCAGCTCGTGGCCAGTCCCGGACAGCAGCGACTCAAGGTGCTCCAGCAGCGGGGGCATCACCAGCTCGTAGCCACAGCCGCGCGCAGCATCGAGCATCAGGCGACGCAGCTCCTCGATGCGACGCGCCTCATGCGGCAGCACATCGGCGATGTGCTCCGGCAGGAGCCAAGCAGAAGTCATAAACGACAGCGTGTTAAAAAGTGCATTCTACCGGGCGACGGCGACTCACTCACCATCGGAGCGCACGCCAGGGCCGCTCTCGGGGTGTGCTCGGGCTGAAGCCAGAGCAGAAACACCCCCCCGATCGGGCGAACTCAGTCGACCGCGAAGAGGATGATCAGCAGCCCGACGAGGACGCTGCACAGGCCGATGAAGCGGATCTGGCCGTCGCTCAGGCGCAGCACCTGCTCGAAGACCTGGCGCCAGCGCGCCGGGCTGGCAAAGGGCGCCAGCCCCTCGATCACCAACACCAGCCCGCAGGCCAGCAGAAAGGTTTCTCCCATCGCTCGGCGCGGCTGCTTATTTGCCGCGCGCGGGAGCGGGAGCAGCCCCAGCGCCGCCGCGCATGGCCTTGAAGAAGTCGCTGCCGGGGTCCAGCACCATCACGTCCGACTTGTTGCGGAAGGTGGCCCGGTAGGCCTCCAGACTGCGGTAGAACTGGGCGAACTGAGGATCCCGACCAAAGGACTCGGCGTAAAGGGCGGAGGCCTTGGCGTCGCCTTCGCCCTTGACCTTTTGCGCTTCGCGGTAGGCCTCGGCGAGGATCACTTCACGCTGGCGGTCGGCGTCGGCACGGATCTTCTCGCTCTCGGCGGCGCCCTGAGAGCGCAGCTCATTGGCCACGCGCTTGCGCTCGGACTCCATGCGCCGATAGACCGACTCGGTGATGGTCGAGGCAAAGTCCACCCGCTTGATGCGCACATCCACGATCTGGATGCCAAAGGTCTTGGCGTCGTCGCTCAAGCGCTGCATCACGCCCTGCATGACCTTGTCGCGCTCGGTGGAGAGCATCGCGCCCACGGTGCGCTTGGTGACTTCCTCGTTGAGCGCGGCCTGAACGATGGGCGACAGACGCGCTTCGGCCGAGCGCAGGTCCACGCCGGTGTTGCGGATGAACTGGCGCGCATCGGTGATGCGCCACTTCACCAGCCAGTCGATCACCAGGCTCTGCTTCTCGGCGGTGAAGATCGGCCGGGTTTCGGGGCTGTCGAGCGTCTGGGTGCGCCGGTCAACGAAGATCACGTTCTGCAGCGGCGGCGGCAGCTTGAACTTCAGGCCGGGCTCGGTCACGACGTCCTTGATCTCACCGAGCGAATAGACCACCGCGAAGTTGCGCTGGTCAACGACGAAAAGGGTCGACATCACGGTCATCAGCGCGAGCACGATGCCGATGACGAACAGTCCTGCACGATTCATGTTCGGATCCCTCCCTGCGGTCAGCGGCCATCGCGGTCGCGGCCGCGCTGGTTGTCGCGCGAGCGCACATCGGCGGCGGGCGCGCCAGCCTCCGATGCCGCTGCGGCGGGTGCGGCAGCGGCCACCGCCGGCGCCCCCGACTGCTGGATCAGCTTGTCCAGCGGCAGGTACAGCAGGTTGTTGCCGTTGCGCGCCTCGACGTAGACCTTGCTGACGTTCGAATAGACCTGCGCCATCGTGTCGATGTAGAGGCGATCGCGCGTCACGCCCGGGGCCTTCTGGTACTCAGTCAACACGGCACGAAAACGCTCGGCATCGCCCTCGGCCTGCGCCACCACGCGGGAGCGGTAGCCCTCGGACTCTTCCTTCAGGCGCGCGGCCGTGCCGCGCGCACGCGGAATCACGTCGTTGGCGTAGGCCTGACCTTCGTTCTTGAGGCGCTCGCGGTCCGCGCCGGCCTTGAAGGCGTCGTCAAACGCCGCCTGCACCTGCTCGGGCGCCTGCACGCTCTGCATGTTGACGTTGGTGACGAGGATGCCCGCCTTGAGCCGGTCGAGCTGGGCCTGGATCGACTTGACCAGATCGGCGGCGATCGCATCGCGCTGCTCGTAAAGCACCGAGTCCATCGGCGAGCGGCCGACGATTTCGCGCACCGCCGACTCGGCCGCCTGCAGCACGGCCTCTTCGACGTTGCGGTTCTCGAACAGGAAGTCGCGCGTCTGCTTCAGGCGCCACTGCACCGTGAAGCGGATGTCGACGATGTTCTCGTCCTGCGTCAGCATCGACGAGTCGCGCAGCCCGGTGGCCTGCACCACGCTGTTGCGGCCCACCTCGGTCGAGCGCGTCTGCGTGACGTTGACCGTCTCGTGCGACTGGAAGGGGTAAGGCCAGCGGAACTGGATGCCCGCATCCACCGTGCGCGTGAACTTGCCGAAGGTGGTCACCGCGGCCTGCTGGCCTTCCTGCACGATGAAGAAGCCGCTGCCCAGCCAGAGCAGCGCCACCACGCCGGCAATCAACCCACCACCGATGCCGGCGATGCGGCGATCCGACGGGCCGGAGCCGCCCGATCCGGGCTGTGACCCGTTGGGCGGCTCGGCGCCACCGCGGTTGCCGAACAGGCCGCCGAGCTTCTTGTTGAAGTCACGCCACAGTTCATCCAGATCGGGCGGGCCCTCATTGCGACCGTTGCTCATCCAGGTGCTGCCTTCGGCTCGGCCTGCTGCCGGCCTCCGCGGCGCCAGGGCCTGCCGCGCCGCCGCAGCCACCAGACGCAGGCCGGCGCCAACGGCCGCCCGCCAGGACGAGCCGGGGAGCGAGGTTCGTGCTTCCATGGGGTGTGTCATTGCTGAAAGTGGAATTTTCGCGCGACCGGTCATCGACGCGGTCAGCTGCGCGAAAGCGCCGAATTGTCGAGGCTTTCGGGATCCTCCAGCGCGGCCTCGATGTCGAGGGCGCCGTCGGTCTGGTCCAGCTGGACGTCCGGGGAACGCGGAAAACGCGGGTCGTGGGAACCCACCTCGGCCTCGTCGAGCGCACGCAGCACTTCCTGCGTCAGCAGCTCGCGCAGGGCGTCGAGACCTTCTCCGCTGTGGGCGCTGATGAAGCAGCGCGGCACGCTGCGCCCCGGCTCGACTTCGTAGTGGTCGGCACTGACGCGCGAGCGCGCGGACTCTTCGAGCGCATCGATCTTGTTGAAGACCAGCAGCTGGCGCAGGTGCGCCGCGCCGATTTCGTGCAACACGCGCTGGACCTCCTGGACCTGATCGAGCCAGTTCGGGCTCGACGCGTCGACGACGTGCAGCAGCAGGTCGGCCTCGGCGGCCTCCTGCAGCGTGGCCTGGAAGGCCTCGACGAGGCTGTGCGGCAGGTCGCGGATGAAGCCCACGGTGTCCGACAGCGACACGCTGCGCTGCGCCTGCGCCAGGTAGAGCTGGCGCGTGGTGGTGTCCAGCGTCGCAAAGAGCTGGTCGGCCGCGTAGGTCTGCGCCTTGACCAGGGCATTGAACAGGGTGCTCTTGCCGGCGTTGGTGTAGCCCACCAACGAGATGCGGAAGGTGCCTTGGCGCTCGCGGGCTCGCCGCTGCGTGTTGCGCTGGCGCTTGACCTTCTCCAGGCGTTCCTTCACCGACTTGATGCGCACATCGATCATGCGGCGGTCGAGTTCGAGCTGGGTTTCACCCGGGCCCCCGCGCAGCCCCACCCCGCCGCGCTGGCGCTCGAGGTGGGACCAGCGGCGCACCAGCCGGGTCGCGAGGTATTTGAGCTTGGCCAGTTCGACCTGCAGCTTGCCCTCGTGGCTGCGCGCACGCGCAGCGAAGATCTCGAGGATCAGGCCGGTGCGGTCGAGCACCTCGACGCCGAGATGGCGCTCCAGGTTGCGCTGCTGCGCCGGGCCGAGCGGCTGGTCGAAGATCACGCAATGGGCCTGGTACAGGTCGACCAGGCCCTTGATCTCGTCGGCCTTGCCCGAGCCGACGAACAGGGCTGGGTCGGGCGAGCGGCGCCGGGCGGTGATGCGCGCGACGGGCTGGTCACCGGCCGACTCGGTCAGCAGCGCCAGCTCATCGAGCGTGGGATCGAATGAGGATCCTGAATGGAAATCCACCCCGACGAGCACCGCTCGCGGGGTGGAAGGGACGTCCGATTCCGTCAAGGTCTTGATGGCGGCGTGCGTCGTATCGAGGCGGGGGCCTCGATCAGTTGCCGTCCTGGGCGTCGTTGGCGTGGAAATTCACCGGACGGCCAGGCACCACGGTCGAGATCGCGTGCTTGTAGACCATCTGAGTGACGGTGTTGCGCAGCAGAACCACATACTGATCAAAAGACTCGATGTGGCCTTGGAGCTTGATGCCGTTGACGAGGTAGATCGACACCGGCACGTGCTCCTTGCGCAGGAGGTTCAGGAAGGGGTCTTGTAGCAGTTGCCCTTTGTTGCTCACGATATTCTCCGTGTTGGAAGAAGTAGAAACACGAGCCCGCACGTTATCACACGCGGGCATGACCGCCGGCGGCTTCAGGCATCCTTCTGCGCAAAGGGATTGTCCGAACCCCGCAGTTCGATGCGCATGGGCGTGCCCACCAGCTTGAAGTGCTCGCGGATGCGTCCTTCGAGGTAGCGCTTGTAGCTGTCGGTGACGTGCTCGACCGCGTTGCCGTGGATGACCACCACCGGCGGGTTCTGGCCGCCCTGGTGGGCGTAGCGCAGCTTGGGCCGGAAGGCGCCGGCACGTTGCGGCTGCTGGAACTGCACCGCCTCGTGGATCAGGCGGGTCAGCACCGGCGTGGTCATCTTGCGTGTGGCTGAGGACCAGGCCTCGTCGAGGGCCTTCCACAGGGGCCCCAGGCCCTGGCGGCGCCGCGCCGAGATGTGCAGCACCGGGGCGAACTTGAGGAACGACAGCCGGTGCGCGATCGAGCGCTCCAGGCGCTCACGCTGGTAGCTGTCGATCGCGTCCCACTTGTTGATCGCCACGACGATGGCGCGCCCGGCTTCGACGGCGTAGCCGGCGATGTGCGCATCCTGGTCGGAGACGCCCTCGAGCGCATCGATCAGCAGCAGCACCACGTTGGCGTCGGCAATCGCCTGCAGCGTCTTGACCACCGAAAACTTCTCGATCGCCTCGAAGACCTTGCCCTTGCGGCGCAGCCCGGCGGTGTCGATCAGCTCGTAGCGCCGACCGCCGCGCTCGAAGGGCACGTGGATCGCGTCGCGCGTGGTGCCAGGCATGTCGAAGGCCACCAGCCGCTCCTCGCCCAGCCAGGCGTTGATGAGCGTGGACTTGCCGACGTTCGGCCGCCCCGCCACCGCCAGGCGGGTCGGACGGTTTTCGAGCGGCGTATCGCCCTCCCCGTCCTCATCGGCCTCGGGTTCGACGAACTCTTCCAGCGCCAGCTCGACCAGGCTGCGCACGCCCTGGCCGTGCGCCGAAGAAATCGGGATCGGCTCGCCGATGCCCAGCTCATGAAACTCGGCCAGCTGCGGGCCGTCCTTCATGCCTTCGGCCTTGTTGGCCGCCAGCAGCACGCGCTTGCCGACGGTGCGCAGGTAGCGGGCGATGTCGTGGTCCTGCGCCGACAGGCCGGCGCGCACATCGACGACAAAGATCACCGCGTCCGCCTCGGCCACGGCCTGGCGGGTCTGCTTGGCCATCTCCTTGAAGATGCCCGCGTCCGAGTCCGGCTCGAAGCCGCCGGTGTCGATCGCGATGAACTCGTGACCGGCCAGCTTGCCGTCGCCGTAGTGGCGGTCGCGCGTCAGCCCGGCGAAGTCGGCGACGATGGCGTCGCGCGTGCCGGTCAGGCGGTTGAAGAGGGTGGACTTGCCCACGTTGGGTCGGCCGACGAGGGCAATGACGGGTTTCATGTGACCGGGGAGTACTTCAGGAACAGCAATTGGAAAAATGCGGCCAAGCAGCGCAGTGCACGCTCACCCGCTCAAACACGCTCACACTCACTCAGGCCGAAAGGCAAAGACACCGCCCTTGCGAGTCACCGCCAGCAGCGTGATCTGCGAGCGCACCAGCGGCGCGACGATCGGGCTGCCGTCGGTGCTCAGGCGCAGCAGCGTCTCGCCCTTGTCGCGGCCGAGAAAGTGCAGCCAGCCTTGGGCGTCGCCGAAGACCACCGTGCTGCCCGCGGCCAGTGGCGCGCTCAAGCCGCGGTTGCGCAGCCGCTCGGTGGTCCAGGCCAGGTCGCCGTTGGCGCGCTTCCAGACGCTGATGCGGTCGCTCGAATCGGCCGCGTAGACCTGATCGGCGTCCGCCGCGATGCCCTGGAAACCGCCCTGGTTGCGCGACCACAGCAGGCTCGCACGCTCGGCGTTCAGGCAGGTCACGGCGACCTGAAAGGCACGGGCACAGACCGTCTCGGCCACGCGACCCGCGGGCCCGACCAGATCGGCCAGGCGCTCCACCTCGTTGGTGCCACGCGGCGAGGCCACCTGGCTGTCGCTGCGCACAGTGCCCTGAAGCGGATCGAGCCCGACCAGGCGCGAGCCCACCCCCACCAGCAGCGTGTCCTTGTAGGGCAGCAGCACGCCAGGCTGACTCAGCGCCAGGGGATCGGCGGCGCGCGCGTAGCTCCACAGCTTGCGTCCATCCAGCACATCAAAGGCCGAGACGCTGCGGTCCACCGCCTGGATGAACACCCGCCCACCCGCCACCAGCGGCGCGGTGACCACCGGCGAGGGCAGCGTGACGCGCCAGCGCTCCTGCGTGGCATCGACCACCACCAGCTCGTTGGCGTCGGTGACCACCGCGGCGAAGCGGCTGTCCGCCCCCACCCCGGCCTGGATGCGCCCGCGCACGCTGACGCGGCTGCTCTCCGCACCCGTGGCGGCATCGAGCGTGAGGACATCGCCGCCGCGCGAGGCCAGCACGAAGCGGCCCTCGACCACCGCGACGCTGAGGTGAGGCGCCGGCGTGCCCAGGCTGTGCGCCCAGACCTGCTTGCCGGCGATGCGCGGCGTGTAGGCCTCCAGCGGCGTGGGCGGCGGCTTGTCGGCCGAACAGCCGGACAGGACCAGCAGCGTCGCCAGACCGAGGCCAGCCGCGAAGGTGGCCCCCAGCCCGGCCCAGCGCCTGGCCGCCGGCTGCGCCGCAGCGCGTCGCGCGATCACGGCTTGGCCCCGGAGGCCGCCGCGTCGGCCCCGGCCGGCGAGGCCGCAGGCACAGGCGCTGCGCCCAGAGCGGTCAGCTTGGCCTCGACCAGGCGGCGGTACTCGACCGTCGGCGCCATGTCCATGTAGGCCTGTTGGTAGGCGCTCACTGCCGCATCGCGCTTGTCTTGCGCGAGCAGGACGTCGCCACGGCGGTCGGCCACCAGCGCGGCAAAGGCCGCCGGGACGTCCGCGGCCAATTGCTGCAGCGCCTCGTCGTACTTCTTCTGGTCCATCAGCACGCCGGCCAGGCGCAGGCGGGCGATGGCGCGGTACTCGGCGTCGCCCGACTTGTCCGCCGCCCAGGCCAGGGTCGTGCGCGCGGCGTCGGCCTGACCCTTGTCGAACTGCAACCGAGCGGTCAGCAGGGCGCCCTGGGCCGCGTAGGTGGTGGACGGGAAGCGGTCGCGCAGGTCACCGAAGACGCGCGCGCCGCGGTCCAGATCGCCGACCTGCACCGCACGGTCGAGCTCGCCGAACATGCCGCCGGCCTTGCCCGCCTGGTCGCGTTGCCACCACTGCCAGCCCATCCACCCAGCGTAGGCGAGCAACACCGCAGTGAGCGCCCAGGTGATGAGGTTGCCGTAGGCACGCCAGAAGTGCTTGAGCTGGTCAAGCTGTTCCTGTTCTTCGAGATCGAGCGAATGGGCCATGCTGTGTGGTCGGGCAAAAGGTGAGAGCGGCGCGATTATCGCGGCGCGGAGCAAAGGGGGCGGCTTCGGGGTCGCCCAGTCGGCATCGGGGGCGTCGAGGCGTCAGCCACGCAGGCGGTCGGCCCAGGCAGCGGCGTCGGCCAGCGGCAGCAGCACCTGCTCGCCACCGGCGCGCAGCGGCTTGAGCGCCACCATGCCCTGCGCCAGTTCGTCGCCACCGAACACCAGCGCGAATCGCGCGCCGCTGGCGTCGGCCTTCTTGAACTGGCTCTTGAAGGAGCCGCCGCCCGCGTGCATCTGCACCGCCACGCCGGTGGCGCGCAGCGCATCGAGCGCGACCATCGCCTGCGGCAGCGCGGCAGCGTCCGGAATGACCGCGTAAGCGTCCGGCGCAGCACCCGGCACCGGCACGCCGATCTCCTGCAGCAGCAGCAGCAGGCGCTCGATGCCCAGGCCGAAGCCGATGGCCGGCGTCGGCTTGCCACCCAGCTGCTCGAACAGGCCGTCGTAGCGGCCGCCGCCGCAGACCGTGCCCTGCGAGCCGAGCTGCTCGGTGATCCACTCGAACACGGTCAGGTTGTAGTAGTCCAGCCCGCGCACCAGGCGCGGGTTGATGCGGTAGGGCAGCCCGGCGGCGTCCAGCACGGCACAGACCGCCGCCAGGTGCGCCCTCGACTCCTCGCCCAGGTGCGCCTGCAGCTTCGGCGCGGCCTCGACCAGCGCCTGCATCGCCGGGTTCTTGGTGTCGAGGATGCGCAGCGGGTTGCTGTGCAGGCGGCGACGCGCGTCTTCGTCGAGCTGGTCGGCGTGGGCCTCGAAGTACTGGATCAGCGCGGCGCGGTGTGCGGCCCGCTCGGCCGGCTGACCGAGGCTGTTGAGCTCCAGGCGCACGTGGCAGTCGGCGCCCTCACCCACCTTCAGGCCCAGCGCCTGCCAGAGCTGGCGCAGCATCAGGATCAGCTCGGCGTCCACGTCCGGGCCAGCGAAGCCCAGGGCCTCGACGTCCAGCTGGTGGAACTGGCGGTAGCGCCCCTTCTGCGGCCGCTCGTGGCGGAACACCGGGCCGATGCCCCAAACGCGCAGCGGGCCGTTGTAGAGCGCGTTGTGCTCGACCATCGCGCGCACGATGCCGGCGGTGATCTCGGGGCGCAGCGTCAGGCGGTCGCCATTCATCGCGTCGGTCCAGGAGTACATCTCCTTCTCGACGATGTCGGTGGCCTCGCCGATGCCCCGCACGAACAGCGGCGTAGGCTCGACGATCGGCGTCATCAGGTACTGGTAGCCGTGGCGCGCCAGCACGCCCTGCACGGTGGTCTCGAACCAGCGCCACAGCGCCGAGTCGGGCAGCTTCTCCTTGCGCGGCACGCCGGCCGGCAGGATGTCGTTCATGCCTTTGACGGCCAGAATCTTCTCGCTCATTGCTCGCTCATTTCAATCTGTCCACGCCCATCGGCCGACGCGGATCCAAGCAAAAACGGCGGCTTCGAGCCGCCGCGCGCCCGCGTTGCGCCACGCTCAGGCGGGGGCCGCACCAGCGCCGAAGCGCCGCTCGATGTAACGCTCGACCAGGGCCTGGAATTCGGTGGCGATGCCCTCGCCACGCAGCGTCAGCGCCTTCTCGCCGTCGATGAAGACGGGCGCGGCCGGCGCCTCGCCGGTGCCCGGCAGGCTGATGCCGATGTCGGCGTGCTTGCTCTCGCCGGGGCCGTTGACGATGCAGCCCATCACCGCGACCTTCAGGGCCTCGACGCCTGGGTACTTCGCGCGCCAGACCGGCATGCTGCCGCGCAGGTAGTCGTCGATCTGCTTGGCCAGCTCCTGGAAGGTGGTGCTGGTGGTGCGACCACAGCCCGGGCAGGCCGTCACGCTCGGCACGAAGGTGCGCAGCCCCAGCGCCTGCAGGATCTCCAGCGCCACCACCACCTCCTGCGTGCGCGCCTCGCCCGGCTGGGGCGTGAGGCTCACGCGGATGGTGTCGCCAATGCCCTGCTGCAGCAGCACCGCCAGCGCCGCGGCCGAGGCCACCGTGCCCTTGGTTCCCATGCCGGCCTCGGTCAGGCCCAGGTGCAGCGGGTAGCGGCAGCGCTGGGCCAGCGCCTGGTAGACCGCGATCAGGTCCTGCACGCCGCTGACCTTGCAGCTGATGAGTACCTGCGCCGGGTCCATCCCCAGCTCGACGGCGTAGCCCGCCGAGTCCAGCGCGGACTGCATCAGCGCCTCGTACATCACCTGGCGCAGGTCCCAGGGCTGCGCGCGCTGGGCGTTCTCGTCCATCAGGCGCGCCAGCAGCTCCTGGTCCAGGCTGCCCCAGTTGACGCCGATGCGCACCGGCTTGTCGTGGCGCAGGGCGGCCTCGATCATCATGCCGAACTGGCGGTCGCGCTTGTCGCCCTTGCCGACGTTGCCGGGGTTGATGCGGTACTTCGACAGGGCCGCGGCGCACTCGGGGTGCTGGGTCAGCAGCGTGTGGCCGTTGTAGTGGAAGTCGCCGATCAGCGGCACGTCGATGCCCATGCGGTCGAGCTGCTCGCGGATCGCCGGCACCGCCTGCGCCGCCTCGGACGTGTTGACCGTGAGGCGCACCAGCTCCGAGCCGGCCAGCGCCAGCTCCTTGACCTGGATGGCCGTGCCGATCACGTCCACCGTGTCGGTGTTGGTCATCGACTGCACACGCACCGGCGCATCGCCCCCGATGGTGACGACCCGATCGCCCCAGACCACGCGGGCCTGCAGGCTGCGGCGCGCCGCGGGCTCGCCCAGCGGAACGGGGCCAGAGGTCGCGAGGGTCGCGACGGCCGAGGGCGTCAGATTCGCTGCTTGATTCATCGCCGGGCTCACTTCAGTTCGAGGCGCGCGATGTTGTCGCGCGTGTACGGCGCCAGATCGACCACCTTGCCGCGCAGGATCACGCGCGTGCCGTCGGCGTTGCCGATCTTGAGCTTGATGGGCATCGCACCGTCCAAGCCCACCGCCTCGCCGGGCACCAGCATGCGCGACAGCAGCACGCCGCCGGCGCCGTCACGCACCTCGACCCAGGACTCGGCGCTGGTGCGCAGCACCACCGCCCCTGAAGCCGCCGCCGCGGGCGACGCGGCGTTCGGCTCGTCCTGCGGCGCAGAGAAGACCGTATCGACCACCGCGGGGGGAACCGGCGGCGCCGAGGCCGCGCCGGCCGCACCCGGCACGCCGGACGCCGACGGGCCAGCGGCCGAGGCGCCCGCCGCGGGCACTGCCGAGGCGGCCTGCACCGCGATCGCGGCGCCAGAGGCCGCCAGGTCCATCGCCTTGCTTGCAGCCGCGTCGGCCGGCTCGGCGACGCTGCCCCCCGCGGCGCTGAACAACGTGCGCATCGGCGGAGCGAACCAGAACAGCAGCGCCGCCAGGATCAGCACGGCCGGGGCGATCACCGTCGGGCGCAGCCACTCAGGCGAGCCGCCGCCGATCACGCGACTGACCGGCTCGCGGTAGGGGGTGGCTAGGCCACGCGAGACGTTTTCAAGCTTCTGCGGCGGCGGCAGCGCACTGGGCAGCGCGCCCAGCACCGGCTGCGGGTCGAGGCCGAGCTGGCGCGACACCGACATCGCCAGCCCGCGCACAAAGGCGGTGCCCGGCAGATCGTCCAGCCGATCGTCCTCCAGCGCCTCGAGCTTGCGCACGGGCACCTTCAGCAACAGCGCCAGCTGATCCAGATCGAGGCCCTGAGCCTCGCGGGCCCGGCGCAGCATCGCACCGGCGGACTCGAACTGCGCCGTCTCACCCGAATCGGCGGGCGCGGCGGGGGTCAGGTTCGGGTCGGCATCACTCATCGAACTTTCCTTGCTCATACGCGGTCGTCTCGCGCGCGTTCGGGAACCGCGAGCGCAGTTGCTGCGCCGACTCCTCCGCGGCGGCGAGGTTGCCGCGCTTGCGCTCGATGCGCACCGCCAACCAGAGGGTCTGGGCGTTCACGCGCTCGGGCACCTGAATGACGCGCTGCAGATAGAAGCGCGCCCGGTCCGTGTCGCCGCGGCGCAGCAGCACCTCGGCCAGGTTGTAGGCGGTCGTGGGGTTGCTGGCGTCGAGCTCGTAGCTGCGCAGCAGCAGGCCCTCCGCCGCGGCCAGATCCCCGGCGGCGGCTTCGCACACCCCGTGAGCCAGCAGCGTCTTGCCGGGCTCCCGATACTGCGGCACCGTCAGCGCCGAGGTGAATCGGGCGCGCGCCTCGGGGAAGCGCCGCTGACGGCAGAGAAACCAGCCGTAGTTGTGCAGGGCGTCCGCATCCGTCGGCGCGATCGTCAACGCGCGGCGAAAGCTCTCGTCGGCCAGGACCGCCTCGCCCAGGCTGGCGTAGATGAGCCCGCGCAGATTGAAGGCTGCAGCGTTCTCGGGATCAACGACCAGGGCGCGCTTGACTTCGTCCAGCGCGGTGACCGACTGACCCTGCCCAAAGTACGCCGAGGCCAATTCGAGGCGGATGCGCGCGCGTTTGGCCAGATCGGTCTCGTCGGAGGCGGTGACCAAGTCGCCGCGGCCGCTGGCCGACGCGACGGTCGAGCCCCCGGATGAGCCCCCGGATGAGCCCACGTTCGAGACCGCAGCCGGCGGCTCGGACGATGGCGCCGAGCCGGCAGCCCCCTCGGGGGCCGTCACACAGCCCGCCAGCCCGCCAGCGGCCACAACAGCGAGCAGGCCCAACCGGGCAGAGAACCAAATCACCATCGCTCAGCCTCGCGGCGCCGCGGCGCCCACACCGGACGCCCGGGGCAGCGGCAGGCGCACCAGGCGCTCCTGCACGCGGGTGCGGTCCTGCACCTCGCCGGCGAGCTGGCCGCAGGCGGCGTCGATGTCATCGCCACGGGTCTTGCGCACCGTGGTGACGAGGCCGCCGTCCATCAGCACCTGGGCGAAGGCCTGCACACGCGCCATCGGCGAGCGCTTGAGCCCGGACTGCGGGAAGGGGTTGAAGGGAATCAGGTTGAACTTGCAGGGCACCCGGCCAGCCGGCCCGCGCGCGGAGACCAGCTCCAGCAGGGCACGGGCCTGGGCGTCGCTGTCGTTCACGCCGTCGAGCATGCAGTACTCGAAGGTGATGAAGTCGCGCGGCGCGCGCTCCAGGTAGCGCTGGCAGGCCTGCAGCAGGGCCTTCAGTCCGTCCTTGCGGTTGAGCGGCACCAGCTCGTCGCGCAGCGCATCGTCGGGCGCGTGCAGCGACACCGCGAGCGCCACCGGGCACTCCTCGCGCAGGGTGTCGATCTTGGCGACCATGCCGGAGGTGGAGACGGTCACGCGTCGGCGCGACAGGCCGTAGGCGTGGTCGTCGAGCATCACGCGCAGCGCCGGGATCACGGCGGCGTAGTTCTGCAGCGGCTCGCCCATGCCCATCATCACGACGTTGGTGATGACGCGGGGATCGGGCCCGGGCCGGCTCACGCCCGCGCGACGCAGGCTGTGCTCGGCGTGCCAGAGCTGGGCGAGGATTTCCCCGGTGCTCAGGTTGCGGGAAAAGCCCTGATGACCGGTGGAACAGAAACGGCAGCCGACCGCACAGCCGGCTTGGGAGGACACGCAGAGCGTGCCGCGATCGTCCTCAGGGATGAAGACGGTCTCGATGGCGTTGCCCGCGCCGACGTCGAACAGCCACTTGACGGTGCCATCGGCCGAGCGGTGCTCGGAGATCACCGGCAGGGCGCGCACCTCGGCCACGCCGGCCAGCTTGGCGCGCAGCGATTTGGCGAGGTCGCTCATGCGGTCGAAGTCTGCCTCGCCGCGCTGGTGGATCCAGCGCATCAGCTGGACGGCGCGAAAGCGCTTCTCGCCCAGCGTGGCGCAGTAGGCCGCAAGGCCGTCGAGATCGAAATCGAGAAGATTGACCGCAGTCATGGGCAGGCAGGAAGGTTGGAGCGCACTGTACAGACTCGCGCACCCCAACCGCGCCGCTGGGTCAGCGGCCCGCCGGGGGCCGGCGCAGATCAGCCGCGGGCGTAGACGTTCAGGCCCGGGAAGAAGAACGACACTTCGACAGCGGCGGTCTCGGGGGCGTCGGAGCCGTGCACGGCGTTGGCGTCGATCGACTCGGCGAAGTCGGCGCGGATGGTGCCCTTCTCGGCCTTCTTCGGGTCGGTGGCGCCCATCAGCTCGCGGTTCTTGGCGATGGCGCCTTCACCTTCGAGCACCTGCACGAACACGGGGCCGGAGATCATGAAGGAGACCAGGTCGTTGAAGAACGGACGGGCCTTGTGCACGGCGTAAAACTGCTCGGCTTCGGCGCGCGACAGGTGCACCAGCTTGGCAGCGGCGACCTTCAGGCCGGCGCCTTCGAAGCGGGCGACGATCTGGCCGATGACGTTCTTGGCAACGGCGTCGGGCTTGATGATGGACAGGGTGCGTTCGATGGCCATGTAGGGCTCCTGAAAAATGAAGCAAGGCGGCACCTGCCGCCTTGTGGGACAAAGCCATTGATTTTAGCCCGCCGCGCCGGCCTTGCCGGCACGGCGGGTTGCCGGCGACTCAGCGGCGACGGCCGCCGCGGTTCTTGCCTTGGCCGCCCGGGCGGGTGAAGTAGGCGTCCGCACCGATGTAGCCCACGGAGGTCTGCATCGGATCGGGCTGCTTGGGCTCGCCCTTGCGGCGCTGTCCGGCAGGCTGGCGGTCCTCGTCCATCGGCCGGCCGAAGCCCGCCGTGATGCGCTTGGAGCCGGTGGCAAAGCGCCGGTCGAAGGTCTGCTCCAGCGGGTTCGGGATGCGCAGCGGGATGTCGTCGTCGAAGTCGTCGTCGCCACGGGGTTCGCGCTGCTCACGCGGCTCGCGAGCCTCACGCAGATCGCGCTCGCCCCCGCCCTGCCCACCGAACTTGCCACCCGGGCCCTTGCCGCCGCGCGGCTTGCCGAGGCCCTGGCCTTGCGCTTGACCCTGCTGGCCGCCCTGACCACGGCCACCGGGGCCGCCGGCCTGCGCGCTCTGGCCACCCCGGCCCAGGCCGCCGCCGTGCTGAGCACCGCGGCCGCGGCCCTTGTCGGCCCGCTCGCCGCGCTCACCACGCTCAGCCCGATCGCCACGGTCGTTGCGCTCACCGCGTGCCGGCCGATCGCCCCGCTCTCCCCGCTCATCACGCTCCGTGCGCTCGGCACGCCCCTGGTCGTTGCCGGCCAGGCGGCGGATCAGGCGCACATCGTCCTCGTCCAGCTCGACCCACACGCCCCGCTTGAGACCGCGCGGCAGCACGACGGTGCCGTAGCGGATGCGGATCAGGCGGCTCACCGCCATGCCCACGCTGTCGAAGAGCTTGCGCACTTCGCGGTTGCGGCCTTCGGTGATCACGACGCGGTACCAGTGGTTGGCACCCTCACCACCGCCGTCCTCGATGGACTTGAAGGCGGCGGACTGGCCCTCGATCTCCACGCCGGTCAGCAGCTTGGCGCGCGCCGTCTCGTCGAGCGTGCCCAGCACGCGCACCGCGTACTCGCGCTCCACGCCGAAGCGCGGGTGCATCAGCTGGTTGGCCAGGTCACCGGAGGTGGTGAACAGCAGCAGGCCTTCGGTGTTGATGTCCAGACGCCCCACCGACAGCCACTTGCCCCCCGGCAGACGCGGCAGACGGCGGAACACCGTCGGGCGGCCTTCCGGGTCGTGGTGCGTGACCACCTCGCCCACCGGCTTGTGGTACGCCAGGATGCGCGCCGGTGGCGGCGCAATGCGCACCTTGACCGGCTTGCCGGCGATCTTGATCTGGTCACCCCGGGCGATGCGCATACCCACGTGGGCCACCTCGCCGTTGACCGTGACCTGGCCCTGCTCGATCAGCTGCTCCATGTCGCGACGCGAGCCGATGCCCGACTGGGCCAGCACCTTGTGCAGCTTCGGCGCCTCGGGCTCGGGGCGCAGCACGCGCTTGCCCGACTCCTCCTCGGTGGCCACGTCGCCTTCGCTGTCGTAGTTGCCACTGACCACGTCCGAGAAGCGCTCCTGCACCCCCACGCGCGGCAGCGCCGGTTCGACCTCACCTTCGGGCGCATCGCCCAGCGTGAACAGCACCGGCGCGGGCTCGATCGACTCGGTCGGGGAGCCGTCCACCGCCGCGGCGCGCTCACCGTCCTCGCCCCGGCGGCCGCGGCGGCGACCCCGCTCACGGCGGCGCTCGCCTTCGGGCGCTGCGGCTTCGGCCGCGATCGGCGCCGCAGCTCCGTCGGCCGCCTCCGCCACAGGCTCACCCGCGACGTCCACGGGCTCTGCCGAAGGTGCAGGAGCCGCTGCGGCTTCGTCTTGAACGGCGGTGGCCAGCGCATCCAGCACCTGCTCAGGCAGGACGACCTTCTTGCGGCTGCGCGGGGCCTTCTTGGCGGGCACGGCGGCAGACTCTTCCACCACGGCTTCGACCGTCGGAACGGCCGGAGCAACCGGCGCCGTCACCACGGCCTCGACGGCGGCTTCGGCAGCGGCCTCGACCGGCGCCTCAGCGACCACGGCCTTCTTGCGCGGCGCGCGCTTGGGCTTGGCGGGGGCATCGGCCGGCGCGACCGGAGCGATCGCCTCGGTCACCGCAGCCGCGGCCACGGGTTCAGCCGCAGCCACCACATCGGCGGGCGCATCGGCCTTGCGGGTGCGACGGCGCTTGGGCGCTGCGGCGGGGGTGTCGGCCACGTCGGCCGGCAGGGCATCGGAAGAGTCGGAAGTCATGTCGTTCATGCGTGCAGCCTCAGGCTACGGAGCCCCCGGCCTCGGCAACGGGCCGGTCCGGGTGGGCAGAAATGGGAAGGTCGGCGCCGATCGGGTCAACGCCATCAGGAAGCGCCTCGTCGAGCAGTGAGGCCTGCTGCGGCAGTCGCGCCAACGCCGCCAGACCGGGCTCTCCCCCGGCCGCCGCCATCTCAGGCAGCTGTTCCAGGGTTTTCAACCCCAGGTCATCGAGAAACTGTTTCGTGGTTGCATACAGCGCGGGCCGCCCCGGTGCCTCTCGATAGCCAATCACGTCGATCCAGCCCCGGTCTTCGAGCTGCTTGACGATCTGGGTACTCACCGTCACGCCACGGATCTCCTCGATGTCACCGCGTGTGACCGGCTGTCGGTAGGCAATGATCGCCAGGGTTTCGAGCACCGCACGCGAATATCGCGGGGGTTTTTCCGGATGCATGCGGTCCAGGTAGACACGCATTTCCGGGCGACTCTGGAAACGCCAACCCGTGGCGACATTGACCAGCTCGACGCCCCGGCCGGTCCAATCCCGCACCAACTCGTCGAGCAGCATGCGCAGGGTATCCGCGCCAATCGCGCCATCGAACAACGCCCGCAGGTCGCGCAGCGGCAAAGGCTGCTGCGCGCAGATGAGCGCAGTCTCCAGGACGCGTTTCGCATCCCTCGTATCCATTCGTCCGTCGTGTCTGTTGGCCCGCATTGCCGGCGGGCAGCTGTGGGCCCAGGGCCCTTGGAGTTCGATCACCTGCCGGCGGGTATGCCTCAAGCCTGCTGAGGCACCGGCACCGGCTCGCTGATTGGCGGACTCATCGGCCCGCAAGTTTTCGACCTATTCACCGCGCGGGATCGAACCCGGCGCCAGTGGCGGTCGCACACGCTGCGTGTCTGCTACTCGAACCGTCCACCGCAGCCCTCGCGCCGCCGGCCCGGGATCGACCGGGGCACTCAGGCCATGCGCACAGACGTTTTGAACGATCGCTGTTCGGGATGTCGGCGGATCCGGCGTCCCGCTGACTCAGCCGAACGACGCATCGCCACCCCGTGTTTCGAGCATTGTAGCCGCAGCCCGGGCCACCGCATCGCCCAGGGCGCGCCAGGCCACCTCCAGATCGGCGGGCAATGCGGCAGAAAAGACACGCCACTCCCCCGAGGCGGGGTGCGCAAAGGCCAGCCGCGCCGCGTGCAAGGCCTGACGCTGAAGGCCCAACTGAGGGCGCCCGCCGTAGATGCCATCGGCCAGCAGCGGGTGACCGATGGACGCCAGGTGCACCCGGATCTGGTGCGTGCGCCCGCTGTGCAGACGGCAATGCCAGGCGCTGACCGGGGCGGTGCGCCCGCCCTCGCTCGCGTCGAGACTGCCCAGGCAGGTCGCGTCGGTGCGAGCGGGCTTGCCTGCCGCATGGATCGCCATGCGCACGCGGGACACCGGGTCGCGCCCGATCGGGCGGTCGATCACCGTCAGACCATCGGGCTGGCGGCCGTGCGCCAGCGCGAGGTACTCGCGCCGCACCTCGCGCGCGGCGATGGCGCGCACCAGCGCGGTCTGGGCCACCAAGGTTTTGGCCACCACCATCAGCCCGGAGGTGTCCTTGTCCAGCCGGTGCACGATGCCCGCGCGCGCCAGCCCCGCCGCGCCCGGGTGGTGCGCCAGCAGGCCATTGAGCAGCGTGCCCGACCAGTGGCCCGCCGCGGGGTGCACCACCAGCCCGGCTGGTTTGTTGACCACCAGCAGCTGGGCGTCCTCGTAGACGATGTCCAGCGCCATGGGCTCCGGTCGAAAAGCCGCGCTCTGAGCGGTGGGGCGCAGCTGCACCTCGACGCACTGGCCGGCCGTCAGCTTCTTGGACGCGCTGGTCTGCACCACGCCATCCACGCGCACCAGCGCCTGCGCGATCAGCAGCTGCAGGTGGCTGCGCGAGAACTCCGGGGCCAGCGCCACCAGCCATCGGTCCAGGCGCTGGCCGTGGCCGTCGGTGTCAACGCTGGCGGCACGCAGCTCGCCCTCGTCGGCGGCACCATCGGCGCCGTCATCGGCGACCACCTCCTCGGCGAGTTCGACGGGCTCGATCAGGGCGTCAGCCCCCGGTTGCGGCGGCGTGAGGGATTGCCGCGCTGCGGCAGGCGCGGAGCGCTTCATATAATCTTTCGACGTTTTGGCCACATGCGCAGCCGGCCGCGGCAGCGACTCAGGAAATCCATGTTCAAGCTCAGCGCGGGTCTGCCCGCCCGGACGGCGGCGTTGCTCGCCTCGGCGGCGTTGGCCGTGATGCTCGCCGCCTGCGGCACCGACCCCAAGAAGGACGACGCCAAGAGCGTCTCCAAATTGTACGAAGAGGCCCGCGAGGAAGCCGCCGCCGGCACCTACGAAGCCGCCATCAAACTTTACGAACGGCTCGAAGGCCAGGCTGCCGGCACGTTGCTGGCGCAGCAGGCCCAGCTCGAACAGGCCTACCTGCTGTTCAAGATGCAGGAGAAGGCGCGTGCGCTGTCGGTGGTGGAGCGCTTCCTGAAGCTGCACCCCACCAGCCCGGCGGCCGACTATGCGCTGTACCTGCAGGGCCTGATCAACTTCAACGACGACCTGGGCCTGTTCGGCAACCTGGTCAAGCAGGACCTGTCCGAGCGCGACCAGCAGGCCTCGCGCGACGCCTACGCCTCCTTCAAGCTGCTCGTCGAGCGCTTCCCGGAGTCGAAGTACGCCGCCGACGCCGTGCTGCGCATGAAGTACATCATCGCGACGCTGGCGGCCTATGAGGTCCACGTGGCGCGCTACTACTACCAGCGCGGCGCCTACATCGCCGCGGTCAACCGCGCCCAGCAGGCGCTGCAGGACTTCCGCGGCGTGCCGGCGGCCGAGGAGGCCCTGTCGATCATGGTCGCCAGCTATGACCAGCTGGGGCTGCCCCAGCTTCGTGACGACGCGCTGCGGGTCCTGAAGGTCAATTACCCGAAGAACGCCTGGATCGAACGCTACGCCGCGAAAAAATAGGCCGCCACTCGGCGGCGGCAGGCCCCGCTCAGGCGGGAGCCTTGAGTGCCGCGAGCCAAGTCAAGGCGTCGGCCTCGCTGTCAATGAGCCCCATCGGGGGCAGCGCCGCGAGCAGGCGCCGGCCGTAGCCCATCGTGACGAGGCGGCTGTCACAGACCGCCAACAGGCCACGGTCCGTCTCGCTGCGGATCAGCCGCCCGGCGCCCTGCTTGAGCGCGATGGCGGCCTCAGGAATGGCGTGGTCGGCAAACGCGCTGCCGCCCTCGGCCTCGATCGCGCGGCAGCGCGCCTCCACCAGCGGATCGTTCGGCGGCGGGAAGGGCAGCTTGTCGATCACGACGCACTGCAGGGCCTCGCCGGGCACGTCGATGCCCTCCCAGAAGCTGTGCGAGCCCACCAGCACCGCGTGCGGCGCGGCGAGGAACTGCGCCAGCAGCGCGCGCTTGGAGGTCTCGCCCTGGATCAGCACCTGCAGGGGCGGCACCGCCTGCGCCAGCTGCTCGCGCAGCGCCTGGCCGATGACCTGCAGCGCCCGCAGCGTGGTGGTGAGCACGAAGGTGCGCCCGCCCAGCGCCTGCGCGCAGCGCGCCGCCAGCCGACTCACCGCCACCGGATGACCCGGGTCGGCCGGGCGCGGGAAACGCCCGGGCACCAGCAGCCGGGCGTTGCGGGCGTAGTCGAAGGGGCTGCCCGCGCGCAGCGTGCGCGCATCCTCGACGCCGGCGCTGCGGGTGAACCAGCTCAGCGCCTCGTCCTCGCCCAGCGTCGCGGAGGTGAAGATCCAGGCCCGGCGCGCGCCCTCCACCTCGCCGCGCAGCGCCTCGCGGATGTCCAGTGGCGCCTCGGCCAGCCGCGCCTGGTGCAGCGTCAGGTCGATCCAGCGCACGAAGCCCGCCGTCGTCGGTTTGGCGAAGCCGCCCGCCAGCGCCACCAGGCCTTCGGCGCGCTCGGCCAGCTTGGCCAGCTCCGGTGAGGCGTCGGCGACCGCGAGCAGCGCCTCGCGCGCCGCACGGCCGGCCCCGCTCACCCCCTGCAGCGCCGCGGTGAAGGCCGCCTCGTCGCTGCGCTCCTCCCAGCGCAGCCGGCCCACGCCCCGC
>Ga0228698_1000180_pt1 | contig 58470 bp, 59 predicted proteins | sample McNCre117_Aug_MG_FD_178015 | JGI IMG/M metagenome (GOLD analysis project Ga0228698, IMG submission 178015) | Freshwater microbial communities from McNutts Creek, Athens, Georgia, United States - 1-17_Aug_MG | ecosystem: Environmental > Aquatic > Freshwater > Creek | place: USA: Georgia...
GCGTCATGCCGGCGGCAGGCTCGTCGGCTGCGCCCACCAGGCTGCCCTGGCCACAGCGGCTGCAACGCCACACCACCACGCCAGCAGCCTGGGCTTCGGCCAGGGCCGCCTGCAGCGCGTGGTGCACCGTGCCATTGCCCGTGGCGGCCACCACCAGCCCCTTCACGCCTGCCGCCACCAGGGCGCGCACGCCATCAGCCCGTGCCGCCGCGTGGCTGCTCACGATCTCGACCCAGGGCCACTGGTGGGCCGGGCGATCCAGCAGCGCTGTGCCCAGCGCGGTGCTGGCCGGCCAGGGCTGAAACTGCCGCAAGCGGCCTTCTTCCATCACGCCCAGGGGCCCGGCATCACCCGAGCTGAAGGCGTCGGCCCGGTAAGGGTGGGCCTTGCGCACCAGCAAGCCGCTGTGCACCACGCCGGCCATCACCGCCACCACGCCCCTGGCGCCCTCGGTGCGCGCCACCGCCACGGCATCTTGCAGGTTTTGCGGGCCATCGGCAGCCAGCGCGGTAGCCGGCCGCATGGCGGCCACCAGCACCACCGGTTTGGTGGGCGCCAGCACGGCCTGCAGCAGGCAGGCGGTTTCTTCCAGCGTGTCGGTGCCGTGGGTGATGACCACCGCCTGCACGTCTTCGCGGGCCAGATGCCGCGCCACCCGACTGGCCAGCGCCTGCCAGGTGGTGATGTCCATGTCCTTGCTGTCGAGCTGGGCCACCTGCTCGGCCTCCAGCGCCTGCCCGGCCAGGCCGGGTGCCGACTGCAGCAACTGGTGCACCGAACGCTGCGCGGCGGTGTAGCCCACGTTGTCGCTGGCGCTGTCTGCCGTGCCGGCAATCGTGCCGCCGGTGCCCAAAATGACGATGGTGCTTGGCATTTGTGGCCTATCTGGATAAAAATACAGTTACTGGATGAACGTTCAGTTCTGGGCGCAACCGTGCCCAGGCTTCAAACCGGGATCGCCGCATGCAAGACAGCCCCAAGCTCACCGCGCGTCAACAACAGATTCTCGACCTGGTGCAATGTGCCATCGAGCGCACCGGGGCCCCGCCCACCCGTGCCGAAATCGCCACTGAACTCGGCTTCAAATCGGCCAACGCCGCCGAAGAACACCTGCAGGCCCTGGCCCGCAAGGGTGTCATCGAACTGGTGGGTGGCACCTCGCGCGGCATCCGCCTGCGGCAAGACACCCTGCGGGCGCTCAACGAATCCCGCGTCAAGCAATTCTCGCTGCCCTTGCCCAGCCTGGCCCAGCTCACCCTGCCCCTGATCGGCCGCGTGGCCGCCGGCAGCCCCATCTTGGCGCAAGAGCACGTCGATCAAACCTATTCGGTTGAATCGTCGTTGTTTGCCCGCAAGCCCGATTACCTGCTGCGTGTTCGCGGCATGAGCATGCGTGACGCCGGCATCATGGACGGCGACCTGCTGGCCGTGCAAAAGGCCAAGGACGCGCAAAACGGCCAGATCGTCGTGGCCCGTCTGGGCGATGACGTCACCGTCAAGCGGCTCAAGCGCACCCCGCACTGCATTGAGCTGCTACCCGAAAACCCCGATTTCAAACCCATCGTGGTCACCGGCGAAGAACCCTTCGAACTCGAAGGCATCGCCGTGGGCCTGATCCGCAACACCTTGCTGATGTGAACCATGGGCACGCCCCACCAGGCTGAATTTCAGGCCACGCCGGTGCGGCGTGCTGCGATCAAATCCCCCAAGGCCTGTGACGCCCAAAGCTGCGCCCAGTTTGAGCAACTGCCCAATGTGGGCCCGGCCATGGCCGCCGATCTGCGCGCGCTGGGGCTCACCCACCCGCAAGAGCTGGCCCACCGCGACGCCTTTGTGCTGTACCAGCGCCTGTGCGCGCTCACCGGCAAGCGCCAAGACCCCTGCGTGCTGGACACCTTGATGGCGGTCACCGATTTCATGCGCGGTGCCGCACCTGCCCCCTGGTGGGCCTACACCGCGCAGCGCAAGCTGCTGTACGGCGCCATCTGAAACCCGCAGGCGGCTTGTCAGTGGCTGCTGGCAGCTTGGGGCTGCAAGGTCAGGCGCTGATCGCCAGGCTGGGGGGCCGGCCACAGGGGCACGCCCTCCACCTGCACCCACAAGGGCCCAAAGCTGCGGTACAGCGGCGACCACGGTATGCCGCTTTGCCCGGTGCTGTGGATCACCCTGGACTGCCTTCGATCAGCCAGGTCATAACGCCCACGCAGGCTGGGGCCGTGTTCATCCAGGTAAAACTCGCCGGTGGCCGGGTCAGGCCGCATGCTCACCTTCGACACATTGACGGTGTAGCTGTCACCGCCCACCGGGTGACGCTGCTCAAACCAGCGGGCCAGCAGCTTCACGTTTGAAAACGGCCGGTGCTCGGATTTGGCCTGGTGCGCACGGCCCCATTGCCACTTGGACACATCGTCCCCCTGCAGCGCTTGCAACTCGATCAAGGCTGCGGTGAAGGCCTGGTTGATCTGATCGGCGCAAGTTTCAACAGCTGGCGTGGCCTTGTTGTCGCACCACCAACCATCGTCACGGGCCAGCACACCTTCCAGGGCATCAAAGTAACCACGCTGGCCCAGCAGGCGTTCATACAGGGCCTCGCCCATCTCGTCGGCCAGCACCAGGCGTGACAGTTGCCGGTGCCAGGCCCAGTAGATCAGAGGCGCGGCACGGTCTGCAGCCATGGTGCCGTCAAAACCCTTCAATTGCGTCTGCGCTGCTGCCGCGAGCGGATGGCTCGACTGCGCCTTCAGGATGCGGGGCAACAGACGAGCCGCCGCCAGCGATTTGACGTCGCCATGCATGCGTTGCAGGTCGGCCAGGCTGTGCGTGGCTTGCGCCTCGATCATCTGCACGATGCGCTCGTGGCGATAGGGCAACGCCCATTGATGCGAAATGTGATGCGGGTAGTTGGGCGGGGTGATCTTCTGGTTGGCATTGGCCACGTAACCTGATGACGGGTCACGCACCTGCGGCAGCGCCTGCACGGGCAGGAAGCCATCCCAGTCGTAACGGGCATCCCAGCCCGGTGCAGGCGCCAGGCCCTTCAGGTCATTCTCGGGCTTGCGCAGGGGCACCCGGCCCGGCGACACCAGCGCGATGTGCCCGGCGTCGTCGGCCACGGCCATGTTCTGCTGCGGCACGATCCAGCGTGACGAGGCTTGCACAAAGGCCTCGACGGACGAGGCCGCATCCATGGCCAGCAGGGTGGAGACCGTGTCGTTGTCGGTGTCCAGTCCCGTCCAGCGCAAGGCGATGGCATAACCGGGCTGCCCCTTGGGCCCCAGGGCCTCGTCGGCCACACCGGCCGCCGCCGTGTCGGAAATCACCGGGCCATGGCGGGTGCTGCGCACGGTGTGTGTCACGTCGGCCTGGCCCTTGACCTTGATGACCTCGGTGCGTGTGGCAAAGGCAGCCCAGCCCTCGGGCGTCTGGTACAGCTGGCCGTCGCCGGGGTTGATGCGCTCGAGGTAGGTGTCCTGCACATCAGGGCCAGTGTCGGTGAAGCCCCAGGCGATGTGTTCGTTCTGGCCCATCAGCACGCCGGGCACGCCGGGCATGGTGGCCCCCGCCATCTTCAGGCCCGGGGCCTCCAGGCGGGCAAAGTACCAAAGCGCCGGTGTGCTGAGCTTGAGATGCGGGTCGCTGGCCAGCAGGGGCTTGCCGGTGGTGGTACGACTGCCGGCCAGCACCCAGCTGTTGGAGCCCACGCCTTCCACCTCGGATTCAGGGGCGGCAGCCATCACGCGCAGCAATTGCGATTCGCTGGTAGCCTGGGCGGCAGGGCCATGGCCATCGAGGCCCAGTTGCCGGTACAGCGCCACGTAATCGGCGCTGGCCGGAACGGCATCACCGGGGTAAGGCGGCAGCAACTGGTCAATGCGCTCCTTGGGCAACTTCATGGCCAGTCGCAGGCGGATGAGCTCGGTCTGCCAATTGCCGCTCAGATCCCAGGCCATCATCACCGCCCAGCTCAGGCTGTCCACCGGCGTCCAGGGCTCGGGTTGGATGCCCAAGATGACAAATTCGGGCGGCCGGGCCTTCAGGCGCTCGATCACGGCGTTGACCCCTGCGGTGTAGGCCAGCACGGCCTGTCGCGAGGCCTCGGATGAATGGGCCCACTGCGCTGCGGCCACCTGCCGCACACCCAGCGTGCGCAAGAACTTGTCGGTGTCCAGCGCCTTCTCGCCAAAGGCCTCGGACAGGCGGCCTGCACCGATGCGCCGGTGGGTTTCCATCTGCCAGAGCCGGTCCTGGGCATGGGCCACACCCAGGCCATACAGCGCGTCGTTCACACTGGCGGCGCGGATGGTGGGAATGCCGTGGGCGTCGCGCTCGATCTGCACCTCGGCCTTCAGGCCCGGCAGTGCCCAGGTGTCACTGACCTGCGGCAGCACCCGTTGGCTGTAGATCCAGGCGGCCAGCGCCACCGCCGCGATGAGGCCCAACACCAGCAGGCCCAGCCTGCGCATCCAACGACTTGTCATGTCTTGTCTCCTGCCTGGCAAGCCTACCAGCGCCTGCGTGGCGCCGCACCCCGGATCCACCCACCCGAATTCAAAGTGGGCGCGCTTCGCCGCGCTGATCGGGCCTTCGAAAAAAGTCACGCAAATCAACAATGACTTCAGACCGATCCCTGACTGCCGAAGTTGCATTCATGAACCCGATAAACGCTCAGATGCCTTCATGGATGACCCGCCTGGTGGCCAGGCGCTCGGGTGCACCCAGCAGCACGCTGGGCCACACCCGCATCGAGGTGTGCCCGCCGGAAGTGTGGCCTTCGTCACTGAGCTGGCGCGGCCGCCTGGCACGCCTGCGCGAGCGTTGGGTGCAATCGCTGATGCCCTGGGTTCCCCAGGACGCCCGCCCCGTCAACCGTCTGGCCCTGGTCAAGGTCGAATTCAGCATGAGCCTGAACGATCTGCTGACCGACGAGGTTGATGAGCTGCTGGCCCGCATCGACAACGCCCGCTCACTTCGCGAGTTGTGGCACCTGCGCTCGTCGGTGTACGGCGTGGTGGCCACTGCACGCAACCAGATCGAAGCCGAACGCCGCCTCGCGCAGCTGAACCGGCACTTTCCCACCCGCGCCCCACGTTCGGGCTTTGTGCCGCTGGACTCATGAACCCCAGCCTCTACACCCCGCCGCCTCGGCAATACATCGCGCCGCCGCCGGCCACGCCCATCCTGCCAGGCCCCGGCCTGCCGCAAGACCGGCATGCCCGCATCGCCGCCCGGCGGGCGTTTGTCGACATGAAGCAACGATTCATGTCGGCCGTGGAAGACCTGACCGGCGTGCGCGGCGACTGGCTGCGCTACCAGGTGCGGCAGGCCAATGAGCCAGTCGACCTGTGGCTGCTGCGGGGGGCCGTGTTTGCTGCCCTGGATCAACAGGACGACTACGCCCGCAGCACGCGCCGCAACCTGAACAAGGTGCTCGACAGCGTGTTTCCGGACAGCGGCGAGTTGCTGCCCTTCGGCCGCCACATCTGAGCGCGCCGGGCCGTCCAGGGCTCTTCAGGCGTTCGCCAGAAAATCACCCTTGCCCAGTTCGACACCGCCGTGGCGCAGCAGCGCATAGGCCGTGGTCACGTGAAAGAAGAAGTTGGGCAGCGCCCAGTGCCTGAGGTAGGCGTCGCCCTGGAAATGCAGCGGGTCACGGTTGCGCAGCGGGATGATCACCTCACGCGTTTCGCTGCCTTCAAAGGCCGATGCCGGCACCGAATGGATGTAATCCAGCGTCTTGCGGATGCGTTCGCGCAAGTCAGCCACGGTGGTTTCGTTGTCCTCGAACTTCGGGATCTCCTGCCCGGCCAGCCGGGCCACACAGCCCTTGGCGGTGTCGCTGGCGATGCGAATCTGGGACACAAAAGGCAGCATGTCGGGGGCCAGGCGCCATTGCAGGAAATGGTTGGCGTCAAAGTTGCGTGAAGCCGCGTAGGCCTCGGCCTTGTCCAGCCAGTTGAGCATGGCGCCCAGCTGACGATTGAAGATGGGCACGCAGGCCGAATGCATGGTGATGCTCATGGATGTCTCCGGTATCAGGATGAGGGGTGGCCCATGCTATCCCTGCTGGGTGAGCCGTGCAGGACACGGCACAATCAGCCTGCCATCATGAACATCATCATCCTCGACGACTACCAAGACGCGGTGCGCAAGCTGCGCTGCGCCCAGCGGTTGGAACCGTACAACGCCAAGGTGTTCACCAACACCGTCAAGGGCATCGGCCAGCTCTCGGTGCGCCTGCGTGATGCCGAGGTGCTGGTGCTGATCCGCGAACGCACCCAGTTTCCGCGTGCCCTGCTTGAAAAACTCCCCAAGCTGCGCCTGATCGTGCAAACCGGCAAGGTGGGCTCGCACATCGACATCGACACCTGCACGCGCCTGGGCATTGCCGTGGCCGAAGGCACGGGTTCTCCGGTGGCCGCGGCCGAGCTGACCTGGGCACTGATCATGGCCGCCATGCGCCGCCTGCCCCAGTACATCGGCAACCTCAAGCACGGCGCCTGGCAACAAAGTGGCCTGAAGGCGGCATCGATGCCGGCCAATTTTGGTTTGGGCATGGTGCTGCGCGGCCGCACCCTGGGCGTCTGGGGCTACGGCAAGATCGGCCAGTTGGTGGCCGGCTATGGCCGCGCCTTTGGCATGCGCGTGGTGGTGTGGGCCCGGCCCGATTCGCTCAAAAAGGCTGTGGCCGATGGCTTCGAGGCTGCTCCCAGCCGCGAGGCCCTGTTTGAGCAAGCCGATGTGCTGTCGGTGCACCTGCGGCTGAACGACAGCACCCGCGCGCTGATCAAGCTGGATGACCTGGCCCGCATGAAACCCACAGCCCTGTTCGTCAACACCTCGCGCGCCGAGCTGGTTGAAGAAAACGCGCTGGTCTCGGCGCTGAACAAGGGCCGCCCGGGCCTGGCGGCGGTGGATGTGTTCGAGGCCGAGCCCATCTTGCAGGGCCACCCGCTGCTGCGCCTGGAAAACGCCATCTGCACGCCGCACATTGGCTACGTCGAGCAAGACAGCTACGAGCTCTACTTTGGCGCAGCCTTTGACAACGTCATCAATTTCATCAACAGCCAGCCCACCAACATCGTCAACCCGGATGCCCTGAAGGTGATCCGCTGATGACGCCTGGCGCAGCGTCCGGGCCCACGCGCTCGTTCGCCGGCCATCCCGCGCAGGCCCGCTGGGCCTTGCTGTTTGGCAACTTCACCATCGGCTGCGGCGTGATGGTGACCACCGGCACGCTGAACGATCTGTCGCGCTCCTTGCAGGTCAGTGTGCCCGTCGCGGGCCAGCTGATTGCCGTGGCTGCGGTCGCGATGGCCCTGGGCGCGCCGCTGCTGGCGGCCTGGGTAGCGGGTGTCGACCGGCGGCGCCTGCTCAGCCTGGCCCTGCTCTGGTATGCAGCCGGCCACCTGCTGAGCGTGCTGATGCCCAGCTACGCCGCCTTGCTGCCCATGCGTGCCATCGCGGTGCTGGGGGCAGCGGTGTTCACACCGCAGGCCGCCGCCGCAGTGGGCGTGATGTCACCGCCGGCCGAGCGCGGCCGGGCCATCACCTTTGTGTTTCTGGGCTGGTCGCTGGCCTCGGTGCTGGGCATGCCGCTGTCGGCCTGGCTGGGCGAAAGCCTGGGCTGGCGCTGGGCCTTTGGTGGTGTGGGGGCCTTGTCGGCGCTGGCGGCAGCCTGGGTGTGGGCCACGGTGCCCGATGGCGTGAAGCCCGCGGCGCTCACACGGGCGCACTGGATGCAGGTGTTTTCGCACCCCGCCTTGATGGCCACGGTGCTGGTGACGGTGCTCAGCTCGGCCGGGCAGTTCACGCTGTTTGCCTACTTTGCGCCCTACTACCGCGAGATCCTGGGGGCCAGCGGCTCGCAGATCAGCACCATGTTCCTGTGGTTTGGTGCCCTGGGCGTGGTGGGCAACGTCACGCTGTCGCGGCACATCGACAAGCTGGGTGCGGCCCGGGCCGTCAGCTGGATGCTGGGCTTCATGGCCTGCTCGCTGCTGCTGTGGCCGCTGGGCGTGAGCCTGCCCGCCTTGGCCCTGGTGCTGACACCCTGGGCATTGGGCTGCTTTTCGTCCAACTCGGCCCAGCAAGCGCGCCTGGGCCTTGCGGCGCCTGCGTTGGCACCGGCCTTGATCGCCCTGAATTCATCGGCCATGTACGTGGGCCAGGCCCTGGGCGCAGGCAGTGGCGGTGCCGTGGTGGCCCACACCGGTTACGGGCCGCTGCACTGGATGGGCCTGGCCTGGATGCTGGCGGCACTGGCCACCAGCCTGTGGGCCGCACAACGCATGAAAGGCCTGCCACAGCATGGCTGACACACACGATGCCCAGGCCTTGCGCCAGCCGCGCTCTTGCGCCGAGCTGTACCGGGTGTTCAACCGCCTGGCCCTGCAAGGCTTTGGCGGCGTGCTGCCGGTGGCGCACCGCGAACTGGTTGAAAAAGAGCGCTGGCTCAGCCCTGAAGCCTTTGTAGAGCTGCTGACCGTGAGCCAGGTGCTGCCCGGCCCCAATGTGATCAACCTGTCGATCATTTTTGGCGACCGCCACTTTGGCTGGCGCGGCTCGCTGGCGGCGGTGGCTGGCATGCTGGCCCTTCCCACTGTGATCGTGATGGTGCTGGTGCTGGTTTATCAGCAGTTTTCGGGCATCCCATGGGTGGCCGGTGCACTGCGGGGCATGGGTGCGGTGGCCGCTGGCCTGGTCATTGCCACGGGCCTGAAGCTGGCCCGCACGCTCAAGACCAACCCGCTTGGCCGGGCATGGGGCTGGCCACTGGCCCTGGCCACGCTGGGCCTGGTGGGCTTTGTGCGCTGGCCCATGGTGTGGGTGGTGCTGGCGCTGGGTGGCGTGGGCATGGCCGTGGCATGGCGGCGCCTGGCCGCCGCAGCAAGGGGCCAGCCATGATGGAAGCCATGCTGAGCATGCACGGCCTGAGCTGGGCCGACCTGCTGCAACTGTGGCTGCATTACAGCCTGCTGTCGATGCTGGCCGTGGGCGGCGCCATCACCACGGCGCCCGACATGCAGCGTTACCTGGTCACCGAGCACGGCTGGATCACCGACGCGCAGTTCACCAGTGGCGTGGCCATTGCGCAGGCCGCGCCCGGGCCCAACATCCTGTTCGTGGCCGTGCTGGGCTGGCATGTGGCGGGCCTGGCCGGTGTGATGGCCACCATGGTGGGCATCATGGGGCCGGCATCGGTGCTGGCCTATGTGGTGGGGCGCGTGGGGCAGCGGCGGGCCGATGCCATCTGGCTCAAGGCCTTCACGGCCGGCTTCACGCCGCTGACGCTGGGGCTGCTGCTGTCCACCGGCTGGCTGCTGCTGTATCCGCAGCGCCAGCAATGGGTGGCCGTGGCCATTGTGCTGGCCACCATCGTGGTGTCACTGCGCAGCAAGCTCAGCCCCATGTGGATGATCGGTGCCGGGGCCCTGGTGGGTGCCCTGGCCCTGGGCTGACCCCGGCACCCGGTCAGGCCGTGGTGGCGTGTGGCCGCCGGTACACCAGCAAGCGCCCCTTGTAGGCGGCCAGGGTGCCCACGCCCACCGGCAGCGAGTGGCTCAACCGGGTTTCTTCGCGATCAAAACCCAGGCGTGCCATCTGCCGGTTGAAGGCCGGCCGGTTGCCCCGGTCAGGGTCCACGATCCAGACCTCGGCGCGGGCGGTGCTGTGTGCATCGATGAAATGAGCCAGGGTGTCCTGGGCATCCCGTTCGTACAGCACGTCGCTGCCGATGATCAGCTCAAACTGGCCCAACGCCGGCGCGCCAACGGCCTCGGGTTGCGCCGCGCCCCAATGCCCATGCCGGTACTTCATGGGCGACAAGCCGTTGATGCGCAGGTTCTCAGCCAGAAAGGCCCCCGCCATGGGGTGGCAATCGCTGGCCGTGACATCGGCCCCGCGACGGTGGCCCACCAGGCTGGCCAGGGCCAGGCCGCAGCCGATTTCCAGGATGCGCTCGCCAGCGTTGACCGGCCGCAAGGCCATGCGCGCGGCCAGGTGCGCACCCGAGGGCCACAGCAGGCCAAACAGCGACCATTGCGCCGACGAGATGCCCAGGCGCTCGGCCTCGCCCAGCGGGTCGGCGTACTGCTGCTTGTCGAGCAGCGAGCGGATCTGGAGGTTGTCCACGCCCGAAACGGCAATGGACTCTTGCTTGGTGAGGTAACCGGGCATCGCGCAGGGCGAAGCCCGATCGGGCGGCTTCGGGGTTGAAGTCAGGGCCCCGAGTATCGCAGCCTGCCCTACATCAGCACGATGTCGTACTGCTCGGGGCTGAACGAAGGCTCGGTGGACAGTGAAATGGGCTTGCCGATGAAATCACTGAGCCCGGCCAGGTGGGGGCTTTCTTCATCCAGCAGCATCTCGACCACGGCCGCGCAGGCCACCACGCGGAACTCACGCGGGTTGAACTGCTTGGCCTCACGCAGGATCTCGCGCAGGATGTCATAGCACACGCTGCGCGCCGTCTTGACCTGGCCGCGCCCTTCGCAGGTGGGGCAAGGCTGGCACAGCATGTGGGCCAGGCTTTCGCGGGTGCGCTTGCGGGTCATCTCCACCAGGCCCAGCTGCGTGAAACCGCTGACGGTGACCTTGGTGCGGTCACGGGCCAGTTGCTTCTTGAACTCGGCCAGCACCGCTGACTGGTGCTCGCTCTGCACCATGTCGATGAAGTCGACGATGATGATGCCGCCCAGGTTGCGCAAGCGCAGTTGCCGGGCGATGGCACCGGCGGCCTCGAGGTTGGTCTTGAAGATGGTGTCGTCGAAATTGCGCGCGCCCACGAAGCCACCGGTGTTCACGTCCACCGTGGTCAGGGCTTCGGTCTGGTCGATGATGAGGTAACCGCCGCTTTTCAGATCCACCCGACGGGCCAGGGCGCGGGCGATTTCTTCTTCGATGCCAAACAGGTCAAAGATGGGCCGCTCGCCCTTGTACAGCTCCAGCTTGGAAGCCGAGCTGGGCGTGTAGGCCTCACCAAAGGCCTTCAGCGCATCAAACTGCAGCTTGCTGTCGATGCGGATGGCTTGCGTGGCCTCGCTGGCCATGTCACGCAGCACACGCTCGGCCAGGTTCAGGTCTTGGTGCAGCAGCGAGCCCGGCGGCTTGGCCAGGCCTTGCGCCCGGATGGCCGCCCAGGCCTTGCGCAGGTAGGCGATGTCGTCGGCCAGTTCTTCGTCGCTGGCTTCTTCGGCATTGGTGCGCAGGATGAACCCACCCGGCGGCGTGCCATCGTTGGTGGCCGTCAGTCGCACCATGCGGGCGCGCAATTGCTCGCGCGTTTCGGGCGAGCCGATTTTTTGCGAGATGCCGATGTGGGTGTCTTGCGGCAGGAACACCAGCATGCGCCCGGCGATGCTGATCTGCGTGGACAACCTGGCGCCCTTGGTGCCGATGGGGTCCTTGATGACCTGCACCATCAGGGTCTGGCCTTCAAACACCTGGCGCTCGATGGGCACCTGGTTGGCCGAGTCGTGGCGCGGTGCGTGGTAACCACCGGCGTGCAGATCGGCCACGTGCAAGAACGCCGCGCGCTCCAGGCCCACCTCGATGAAGGCGCTTTGCATGCCGGGCAGCACACGGGCCACCTTGCCCAGGTAGACATTGCCCACCAGGCCACGCTCAAGGGTGCGTTCGATGTACAGATCCTGCACGGCACCGTTCTCGATGATGGCGACGCGGGTCTCCTGGGGGGCCCAGTTGATCAGGATGTCATGCATGGCGCGCGGGATCTCTTTTGGGGGTGGTGCACCCTGCCTGAATCAGCAGTGGATGCCCACTTGTCTCAGTAATTGCGCCGTCTCGAAGAGGGGCAAACCCATGATAGCGGAGTAGCTTCCTTCGATATGGGCGATCCAGCCCGCCAACTGGCTTTGGATGGCGTAGGCGCCCGCCTTGCCAAAGGGCTCACCGCTGCGGATGTAGTCGGCGATGGTGGTGTCGCTCAGCGGTGCAAAGCGCACACGCGACACGCTCAGCGCCGCATGGGTGCGGGCGCCCTGGCTCACGGCCACGGCCGTCAGCACCCGGTGGCTGCGGCCACTGAGCGCCGACAGCATCTCATGGGCCTCTTGCCAATCGGCTGGCTTGCCCAGGATGCGCCGACCCAGGGCCACCGTGGTGTCTGAACACAGGATGGGCCCGGCCGGCAGCTTGCGCCGGGCCAGGCGCCGGCGGGCGGCCTGCAGCTTCAGGGCGGTGACACGCTGCACGTAATCGGCCGGCAACTCACCGGGCAGCACGGCTTCCAGGCCTTCGGCGTCTTCGTCGTCGCCGGGCAGCAGCAAGGTGTGCGGCACCCGCAATTGATCCAGCAACTGCCTGCGTCGCGGGCTTTGCGAGGCTAGGTACAAGGTGGGTTGCACGCTCACTCCCGGTGATAGGGATGGCCGGCGGTGACGCTCCAGGCCCGGTACAGCGCCTCGGCCAGCAGCACGCGCACAAAGGCGTGGGGCAAGGTGAGATCGGACAGGCGCAGCGTTTCGTCGGCGGTGGCCTTGAGTGTGGGATCGAGCCCATCGGGCCCGCCCACCAGCATGGCCACGTCGCGCCCATCACCCAGCCAGAAGCGCAGGCGATCGGCCAGTTGCACGGTGGTCAGGCGGGTACCGCGTTCGTCCAGCACCAGGCGCCTGGCACCCTTGGGGATGGCCGCTTCGATGCGCTGGGCTTCGGCGGCCATCATCTGCGCGGCGGTCTTGCCGGCGGTGCGGGGTTCGGCCTTGACGGCCTTGAGCACCAGCTTGAGCTCAGGCGGAAAGCGCTTGGCGAAGTCGTCGTAGGCCGTCTCCGCCCAGGCGGGCGGTTTCTGGCCCACGGCCACCAGCACCAGTTGCATGCCGCTGGATCAACCGCGCTTGGCGGTGGTCTTGGCAGCCGCCTTGCGGGCCGGCTTGGCCGCTGCGGTCTTGCGCGCAGCCGGTGCAGCGGGCGCGGCGCGGCCACCCTTGCCACCGGCTGATTTGGCAGCCGCCGACTTGCGGATGGGCGCCTTGACCACGATGGTCTGCACCTTGGCTTCGGGCGCGGCGGCCTTCTTGCGGGCCGGTGCCTTCTTGGCGGCGGCCACGGGCTTGGCAGCTGCCTTCTTGGCCGGCGCGCCCTTCTTGGCGGTGCCGGCCTTGCTGGCTGCACGCTTGGCGGCGGCTTCGGGCGCGGCCGGCTGGGGCTTGGCGGCCACGGCCTTGCGGGCCGGTGCGGCCTTCTTGGCGGCGGTCTTGCCAGCGGCCTTGCGCGGCGCGGGCGCCTCGTCTTCGTCGTCGGGCTCAGAGGCCTTCACCAGGCCCTTGGGCTTGTCGCTGCCCAGCTTGATCTTGACGGGCTTGCCGCCCCAGATCTCTTCAAGCCGGTAGTAGTCGCGGATGTTGGGCTGCATCACGTGCACCACGGCCGCACCGCAGTCGACGATGATCCATTCGCCGTTGTCACCGCCTTCGGTGGCCATGACGTCAAAGCCGGCTTCTTTCACCGCCACCCGCACGCCCGAGGCCAGGGCCTTGGTCTGGCGGTTGCTGGTGCCCGAGGCGATGATCACGCGCTCGAAGAGCGGCGACAGGTGCTCGGTGTTGAAGACCACGATGTCCTGGCCCTTCACGTCTTCGAGTCCATCAACGATGGCTCGTTGCAGTTTGCGGATGTCCATTCAGTTCCTGGTGCTTTGCGGTTGGCCTCGGGTGTAGAGGCGGTGTTGATCAATATAGCCCGCCACGCGCTCGCCCACCAGCGGGGTGACCGATTGTCCGTGGGCCAGGGCATGGCGGATGTCACTGGCTGCATGCGGCATCGCAGGCAGATCCAGGGTTTGGATGCGGTGCGGCACGGCCTGCAGCGCTGCGGGGGCCTGGGGCGGCTGGCCGGCGCGGCCGGCCACGGCCAGTGTCAGGCGCTGCAGCAACTCGGGCCAATCGCGCCAGGTGTCAAAACGGGCGTATTGGTCCTGGCCCAGTATGAAGAACCACTGCGCCTGGGGCTGTTCGGCCTGCAACGCGCGCACGGTGTCGATGGTGTAGGTCAGGCCCTGGCGGTGCAGCTCGCGCTCGTCCACCACCTGGCCCGGCTCGTCGGCCACCAGGGCCCGGATCATCGCGGCGCGGTGGGTGCCATCGGCCATCTCGCGGCCCGCCTTTTGCCAGGGCGCACCGGCGGGCAGCCATCGCAGTTCATCCAGCGCCAGCGCACGCTGCGCCTGCCGCGCCAGCGCCAGGTGCGCCAGGTGCGGGGGATCGAAGCTGCCACCCAGCAGGCCGATGCGACGAAGGCTCATGCGTTGGCAGCGGGGCCGGGCTCACCCAGCCAGTCGCGGGGCCGCAGAAAATCGGTGTACAGCCGGGCCTCGGGCGAGCCGGCCTCGGGGTGCCAGTCGTAGCGCCACTTCACCACCGGCGGCATCGACATCAGGATGCTTTCGGTGCGGCCGCCCGACTGCAGGCCAAACAGCGTGCCACGGTCGAACACCAGGTTGAACTCGACGTAGCGCCCGCGGCGGTAGGCCTGGAAATCGCGTTCACGCTCGCCGTAGGGCAGGTGCTGACGGCGCTCGACAATCGGCAGGTAGGCGGGCAAGAAGGCATCCCCCACGGCGCGCAGCATCTCGAAGCTGCGCTCAAAGCCCAGCTCGCTGAAGTCGTCAAAAAAGATGCCGCCCACGCCACGCGGCTCGTTGCGGTGCTTCAAGAAAAAGTACTCGTCGCACCATTGCTTGAAACGCGGGTACAGCGCATCGCCAAAAGGCGCCAGGGCCTGCTGGCAGGTGGCATGAAAGTGCCGCGCGTCGGCTTCATCGCCGTAGTAGGGCGTCAAGTCCATGCCGCCACCAAACCACACCACGGGCGGCTTGCCTTCGGGCAGGGCGGCAAACATGCGCACGTTCATGTGCACGGTGGGCACCATGGGGTTGCGCGGGTGAAACACCAGCGACACGCCCATGGCTTCAAAGGGGGCACCGGCCAGCTCGGGCCGGTGGGCCGTGGCCGAAGGCGGCAGGCTGGGCCCCTTCACATGGCTGAAATTGCAGCCACCGCGCTCCAGCAAGCCGCCCTCCTCGACCAACTGCGTGCGGCCATCGCCTTGCAGGCGCTCACCGGCCGGGCGCACCCAGGCATCGGTGGTGAAGGTCTTGCCGTCCAGCTGCTGCAAGGCCTGCACGATGCGGTCTTGCAGGCCCAGCAGGTATTGGCGAACGGGCCCGAAAGGCGTGTCGGTCATGCGTGTCTCACGAAAGCAGTTGGATGGGTGCGGCCTGGTCGGGCCGCTTGCCACGGTGGTGCGACAGGCGCTGGGCGATCCAGGCCATGTCAGCCTGGGCCTGGCCACTGAGGCGCACACAACAATCCACGCCGATACGGCGCGTGGGGTAATCGATGAAAGCCAGGGCCAGGGGCACCTGCGCGCCATGGGCCGCCCGGTAAAAGCCGCTGCGCCAACCTTCGGTGCGGCGCCGCGTGCCCTCGGGCGACAGGCCCAGCCACATGAATTCATCCTGCTGGCGGGCCTGGGCCAGCCGTTCGGTCATCTGGCCCACCTGCCCTTGCGGCGCATGACGCAACACCGGAATGCCACCCAGCCAGCGCAGCCAGGCGCCAAACAGGGGGATGCGAAACAAGGTGTCCTTGCCCCAGAACACCAGTTGCAGGCCCAGCGACCACTTGGCCAGGATGGCCACCGGGAAATCCCAGTTGGAGGTGTGCGGGTACAGCACCAGCACACCCTGCCGGGCTGGCAGGCCATCAAACACCAATTGCCAACCCGCCAGCCGCAGCAGGGCCCGCGCCAGGCGGCTGCCCCGCAACTGCACGGGCCTGTCGGTGATCAGTTCAACGCTTGATGGCACGGTAGCCGATGTCGCGCCGGTATTGCGCACCATCGAATTGAATGCCCTGCAGCGCATCGTAGGCCCGGGCCTGCGCCTGCTTGACCGAATCGCCCAGCGCCGTCACGCACAGCACCCGGCCACCGGTGACCTGCAGCTTGCCACCATCCAGCGCGCTGCCGGCATGGAACACCACGGCGTCTTCGGCATCCACCGGCAGGCCGGTGATGACATCTCCCTTGCGCGGGCTGGCGGGGTAGCCGGCCGCGGCCATCACCACGCCCAGGGCCACGCGGCGATCCCATTGCAACTCAACCTGATCCAGCGTGCCATCGGTGGCGTGCAGCAGCACATCGACCAGATCACTTTTCAGACGCATCAGGATGGGCTGCGTTTCCGGGTCGCCCATGCGGGTGTTGAACTCGAGCGTCTTGGGCTTGCCCTCGGCGTCGATCATCAGGCCGGCATACAGGAAACCGGTGAACGGGATGCCGTCCTTGGCCATGCCCTGCACCGTGGGCAGGATGATCTCGTGCATGGCCTTGGCGTGCACATTGGGCGTGACCACAGGCGCGGGCGAATAGGCACCCATGCCGCCGGTGTTGGGGCCGGTGTCGGCGTCACCCAGGCGCTTGTGGTCCTGGCTGCTGGCCAGCGCCAGCACGTTCTTGCCATCGACCATGACGATGAAGCTGGCTTCTTCGCCCTGCAGGAACTCTTCGATCACCACGCGTGCACCACCTGCGTTGTGCTGCACGCCCAGCTTGTTGTCCAGCAGCATGAAGTCGATCGCTTCATGGGCTTCGGCCAGGCTCATGGCCACCACCACACCCTTGCCGGCAGCCAGGCCATCGGCCTTGACCACGATGGGCGCGCCCACCTTGTCAACGTGGGCATGGGCCAGCGCGGCGTCGGTGAAGGTGGCGTAGTGGGCTGTGGGAATGCCGTGGCGCGCCATGAAATCCTTGGCGAAGGCCTTGCTGCTTTCGAGTTGGGCAGCCGCCTGCGTGGGGCCGAAGATGCGCAGACCACGGGCGCGGAACACATCCACCACGCCGGCCGACAGCGGGGCCTCGGGGCCCACCACGGTCAGGCCCACCTTGTTGGCCTGGGCAAAGTCGGCCAGGGCCACCGGGTCGGTGATGGCCACGTTCTTCAAGCGGCTGTCGCGGGCCGTGCCGCCATTGCCGGGGGCCACGAACACCTGCTGCACGCGGGCGCTCTGGGCCAGCTTCCAGGCCAGGGCGTGCTCGCGGCCACCGCCGCCAATCACCAAGACGTTCATTCGGATTCCAGTTCAGCGTTGTGGAACACGTCCTGAACGTCGTCCAGGTCTTCGATCATGTCCAGCAACTTCTGCATGCGCTCGGCGTCTTCGCCGGCCAGGGCAATGGTGTTCTCGGCGCGCATGGTCACCTCGGCCACTTCGGGCTTCAGGCCGGCGGCCTCCAGGGCCTGCTTCACGGCTTCGTAGTCGGGGGCTGCGCACAGCACTTCGACGGCACCGTCGTCGTCGGTGATGACGTCTTCGGCGCCGGCTTCCAGGGCCACTTCCATGACCTGGTCTTCGTTGGTGCCGGGGGCAAAGATGAACTGGCCCACATGCTTGAACTGGAACGCCACCGAGCCTTCGGTGCCCAGGTTGCCACCGTACTTGCTGAACGCGTGCCGAACCTCGGCAACGGTGCGCACCCGGTTGTCGGTCATGGTGTCCACGATGATGGCCGCGCCGCCGATGCCGTAGCCTTCGTAGCGGATTTCCTCGTAGTTGACGCCTTCCAGGTTGCCCGAGGCCTTGTCAATGTTGTACTTGATGCGGTCGGCGGGCATGTTGGCCGCCTTGGCCTTGTCGATGGCCAACCGCAGGCGCGGGTTGGCCGACACGTCGGCACCACCCTGGCGCGCCGCCACGGTGATTTCTCGGATGATCCGTGTCCAGATCTTGCCGCGCTTTTCATCCTGGCGACCTTTGCGGTGCTGGATGTTGGCCCACTTGGAATGACCAGCCATGTTCGGTTCTGCTCCTGACCGGTGCCCCACGCCGGCTGGCGCGTCACAGGTCGATTGAAAATTTTTGGCAACCTGGGATTCTACTGGGTGGGGGCTGACACGCCCGGCCTGAAATAGACTGACCGCCTGTTGCCCACTTTGCCCAGCGCTGTCCACCATGGCCGATCCCCTGCTCATTGCCCAACACGGCGACATCACCTGCCAGCTGCTGCCCGCCCTGGCCAACCGCCACGGCCTGATCACCGGCGCCACCGGCACCGGCAAGACCATCACCCTGCAAACCCTGGCCGAGAACTTCTCGCGCATCGGCGTGCCGGTGTTCATGGCCGATGTGAAAGGTGACCTCACGGGCATCAGCCAGACTGGCCGGATCAGCGACAAGCTGGCCGCCATCCTGGCCGAGCGCGGCCTTCCCCAGCCCGAGCCCCAGGCCTGCCCCACCACGCTGTGGGACGTGTTTGGCCAACTGGGTCACCCGGTGCGCGCCACGGTCAGCGACATGGGCCCCCTGATGCTGGCCCGCATGCTGGCGCTGAACGACACCCAGGCCGGTGTGCTGAACCTGGTGTTCAAGATCGCCGACGACAACGGCCTGCTGCTGCTGGATTTGAAAGACCTGCGCGCCATGCTGCAGCACGTCGGTGACAACGCCAGCCAGTTCACCACCGAATACGGCAATGTCAGCGCCGCCAGCATCGGCGCCATCCAGCGCGGGCTGCTGCAGATCGAGCAGCAAGGGGGTGATCAGTTCTTCGGCGAGCCCATGCTCAACATCGCCGATTTCATGCAAACCGTGGGTGAGCAGGGCGTCATCAACATCCTGGCCGCCGACAAGCTGATGGCCGCGCCCCGGCTGTACGCCACCTTCTTGCTGTGGATGCTGTCCGAGCTGTTCGAGCAACTGCCCGAAGTGGGTGATCTGGACAAACCCAAGCTGGTGTTCTTTTTTGACGAGGCCCACCTGCTGTTCAAGGACGCGCCCGCCGCGCTGGTCGAGCGCATCGAGCTGGTGGTGCGCCTGGTGCGCAGCAAGGGCGTGGGCGTCTATTTCGTCACCCAAAACCCGCTGGACGTGCCCGACACCGTGCTGGGCCAATTGGGCAACCGGGTGCAGCATGCCCTGCGCGCCTTCACCCCCCGTGACCAAAAAGCCGTCAAGGCGGCCGCCAGCACCATGCGGGCCAAGCCGGGCCTGGACATCGAAACCGCCATCACCGAGCTGGGCGTGGGCGAAGCCCTGGTGAGCCTGCTGGATGAAAAAGGCCGGCCCAGCGTGACCGAGCGCGTGTTTGTGCTGCCGCCCGGCAGCCAGATCGGCCCGATCACCGATGCCCAACGGCAAGCCTTGATCACGTCGTCGCTGGTGGCCGGCGTCTACGAGCAGGCCGTTGACCGTGAATCGGCCTACGAAAAGCTCAAGGGCCGCGCCGCCACATCGGGCACCAGCCGCCCGGCCAGCCCCAGCATGGCCGACGAAGCCGGCGCGGCGGTGCGTGGCGCGCCGGCCAGCCTGCCAGGCACCGCCCCCGGTGACGATGGCGGCGGCCTGATGGGTGGCCTGAAAGATCTGGTGCTGGGCAGCACCGGCCCGCGCGGCGGCCGCCACCCCGGCCTGGCCGAAACCGCCGCCAGCTCGGCCATGCGGGCCATTGGCTCGGCGGTGGGCCGCGAGATCATCCGGGGTGTGCTGGGCTCGCTGCTCGGCGGCAAGCGCTGAGTTGCTTGGCCGGCGGCGCCACATTTCGCGCCGCCGGCCCACACTTGGCGACATCGCCAGGCACTTCGTCGCAGCGCTGCTGCGCGCCGGCAGGCGGGTTTGCAAACTCCAGTCATCCCAAGCTGACTGGAGTGCCCCATGCCCCGCCTGCCCTTCACCAAGTCCCCCGCTGTCCAACATGGCGCAGCGCCCCTCACCCTGGCCGCCGCGCTGCTGAGCGTGGCCTTGAGCCTGTCATTCGCCCCATCGCAAAGCCAGGCCGCCGACGCCGCACCGGCCGCCGCCAGCGCCGCCGAATCTGACCCGGCTTTTCAGAGCGCGATGGCGGTGTTCAACCGCGCCACGCAAGGTGATGACAAGGCCATCGAACCATCGGTGCAGGCCTGGCGCCGGCTCAGCGCGGCCGACCCCACCAACCCGGTGCCGCGTGCCTACCTGGGGGCGTCCACCACGCTGTTGGCCACCACCACCCTGTTGCCGTGGAAGAAGATGAGCCACGCCGAAGACGGCCTGGCCCTGCTGGACAAGGCCCTGGCCCAACTGACCCCGGCCCACGATGTGGCCGTGGGCGGTGGCGTTCCGGCCAGCCTGCTGGTGCGCTTCACCGCCGCCAGCACCTTCAACAGCCTGCCCTCGATGTTCAACCGCGGTGAGCGCGGTGCACGCCTGTTGATCGAGGTGCTGCAAAGCCCCGCCTTCGACAAGACGCCCCTGCCCTTCAAGGCCTCGGTGTGGATGCGCGCCGCCCACGATGCGCAAGGTGCCAAGCGCAACGACGAAGCCCGCCAGTGGCTGAACAAGGTGGCCACCAGCGGTGCGCCCCAGGCCCCCGCCGCCCAGGCCCAACTCAAGAGCCTGTGACATGCACACCGCCTCAACCAACCCCCAGCAGCCCGTGCTGGCCATTCAAGGCGTGCGCAAGACCTACCAGCTGGGTGCGCACACCGTACCGGCCCTGCAAGGCGTTGACCTGCAGCTGATGCCTGGCCAGTTGCTGGCGCTCACCGGCCCTTCGGGCAGCGGCAAGAGCACGCTGCTCAACCTGGCCGGCCTGATCGACAGCGCCGACGCTGGCCAGATCTGGCTGCGTGGCCGCGATGTGAGCCGCCTGGCCACCACTGAATCCACCCTGCTGCGCCGCGACGCCATCGGTTTCATCTTCCAGGGCTTCAACCTGGTGCCGGTGATGACGGTGGCCGAAAACGTGGATTACCCGCTGTTCATCGCCGGTGTGCCGGCGCCGGAGCGCCGCCAGCGCGTGGCCGCGATGCTGGCCGCCGTGGGCCTGCAAGACCACGCCGGCCACCGGCCCGATGCGCTGTCGGGCGGGCAGCGCCAACGCGTGGCCATCGCCCGCGCGCTGATCAAGCACCCGGCCCTGGTGATTGCCGACGAGCCCACCGCCAGCCTGGATTCACACACGGCCGATCAAGTGCTGGACCTGATGCGCGAACAAGGCCGGGCCCAGGGTGCCGCTTTCTTGATCGCCACCCACGACGCCCGCCTGCTGCGCCGCTGCGACCGCGTGCTCACGCTGCTGGACGGCGTCATTGTTCAAGAAGACCAAGGTTACGCATCATGACCCCCCAAGCCCTGTTGCCCTGGCTCAAATTTGCCTGGCTCAACACCCTTCGCAACCGCCGCCGCTCGGCGGTCACGCTCACCATCTCGGCACTGGGCACGGCCGCCATCTTGCTGGCCGGCGGCTTTGCGCTGTCCACCTACCAGGCCTTGGCGCAGGCTTCGGCCCGCGCCACCGGCCACCTGATCGTGGCCAAGCCTGAGCAGTTTCAGCGCGACGAAGACACGCCCCTGCAACACGGCCTGGACCAGGCCGCTGCGTTGCAGGCCAAGCTGCTGGCCGACGACGCGGTGCGCCAGGTGCTGCCGCGGGTCGAGTTTTCGGGCCTGATCAGCAACGGCGACAAATCGGTGGTCATGCTGGCCACCGGCATCAGCCCCGATGCGGAGTTTGCCGTCAAGGGCCCCTTCTTGAAGGTCACCGCCGGCAAGGTGCTGAGCAATGGCCAGGCCTTGTCGGTGATGCTGGGCGAAGGCCTGGCCCGCAGCCTGAAGGCCCAGCCCGGCAGCTCGCTGACCATCCTGGCCAGCACCACCGAAGGTGCGCTCAACGCCCTGGACGTGACCGTGGTGGGCACCTTCTCAACCGGCGTGCCCGACCTGGACCGCCGGGCGGTGTACACCGACGTGGCCACCGCGCAAAAACTGCTGGTCACGCAGCGCATCAGCAGCCTGGGGGTGTTTCTGGATCGCATGGAGGCCACGCCCGCCGCACAGCGCCGAGTGCAGGCCCTGCTGCCCACGCTGGCCGTGCAAACCTGGGAAGACCAGGCCGTGTTCTACCGCAGCGTGCGTGATCTCTACAACCGCATCTTTGGTGCGCTGGGAGCGATCATCGGCGTGATCGTTGTGTTTGTGGTGACCAATGCCATGGCCATGGCCATCATCGAGCGCACCCGTGAGATCGGCACCCTGCGCGCACTGGGCACCCTGCCGGGGCAGTTGATCCGCAGCCTGGCGCTGGAAGGCCTGCTGCTGGGCGGCACCGGTGCGGTGCTGGGCGCTGCCCTGGCCTGGCTGGCAGCCATGGCGCTGCTGATTTTCCCGGTGCAAATGCCGCCCCCACCCGGCCGCAGCGACGGTTACCCGCTGCTGGTGGCCACCGACCCGCTGATGTACGGCGTCACCCTGCTGGCCATGCTGGTGCTGGCCACCCTGGCCTCGGCGGCCGTCGCCCGGCGCACCGTGCGCATGCCGGTGGTCGATGCCCTGGCCCATACCTGAAACGGACCCATCATGAACATGTTCAAACCCACGCTCTTGCTGGCCGCCCTGCTCACGGCCTGCACGCTGGCCGCCGCCGCCGATGTGACCACCCTGCTGAAAGACGCCGACCGCTTTCGCAATGGCAATGGCCAGGACAACCTGCAGGTGGAGACCCTGGTCAGCACCTTCAACCGCGACGGCAGCCCCGACAAGGAGCGCCGCTACACCGTCTACACCCAGGCCGGCCACAAGTCACTGGTGCTGATGCGCTCACCGGCCGAGGCCGGGCAAAAGGTGCTGATGCTGGGCGACGACTTCTGGCTGCTGGTGCCGGGCAGCGGCCGGCCACTGCGCATCACGCCGTCGCAAAAGCTGCTGGGGGATGCCTCGACCGGCGACATCGCCACGCTCAGCTGGTCTGAAGACTACGGCGGCACCCTGGTGGGCGAAGAAAGCTGCGACAACAACACGCCTTGCCTGCACCTGAGCCTGCAAGGCCAGCGCAAGGGCCTGAGCTACCAGCGCATCGAGTTGTGGGTGGGCAAGTCGCGGCACGAGCCCCTGCGGGCCGACCTGTACGTGCAATCGGACAAGCTGGCCAAGCAGGCGCGCTTTGTGATGGACAAGCCCGCCGCGCCCAGCCAGGTCAACGAGATGGTGCTCACCGATCAGTTGGGCAACCACAAGTCCACCCGCATCCAGTACGTGTCGCGGCAGGCCAAGGTGGTGCCCGAGAACTGGCTGAACCCGATGTTCCTGGCCCGCAACACCGCCCTGGAGTGACATGGCCACCGCACACCCCTTTGCCGCCACCTGCTGCGCGCTGGCCTTGGCATGCGGCACCGCCTGGGCCGCCGATGGCGACGCGCCCGCCGGTGAACTGCGCCTGCGCTGGGACCACAGCCGTGCAGCCGTCGATGGCCCCCTGGCGGCAGCCCAGGCGCTGGACCCCAACCTGGCGACCAGCGCCCCCACCAACGCCGTGGCCGAAGGCCTGCTGCGCGGCAAGCAGCGCCTGAGCCTGGGCGATTCAGCCCTGGTGCTGTCTGGCGAACTGCTGGCCTGGCAGCAAACACCCCTGCACAGCCCCTTGCCGGCCCCCGCCAGCAGCGGCCTGCGGGTGAACGAACTGCAAGCCTCCACCGAGCGGGGCGGCTGGGCCTTTTCGGCCGGCAAGAAGGTGGTAGGCTGGGATGTGGGCTTTGGTTTCAGGCCCAACGATGTGGTGCAGCAAGAGGCCCGGCGCAGCCTGCTGGCCACACCCCTGGAAGGCCGCCCGCTGCTGCAGGCCGAGCGCTTTGGCAGCGACAGTGCGGTCAGCCTGGTGTGGGTCAATCCCCAACGCCTGAACAGCGCGGCCGAAGCCAGCCGCGGCGGTGGCGAAAGCGCACTGGCGCTGCACAGTTATCACCGCCTGGGTGCCGCCGACTGGCACGGCTTTGCGCGCATTGGCGCACACACGGCCGCCAGCCTGGGCGCAGCGGTCGATTGGGTGGCGGGTGATGAATGGTCGGTGCATGCCTCGGTGCGCGCCGTCCAGCGCCGCGATGGCTGGCGCAGCGCGGATCTGGCCAACCCGGCCGCCCTGCTGCGCAGCAATCCCTGGGCCACCGACACCCTGGGCCACGCCGGCCAATGGCTGGTGGGCGCGCAGTGGACGGGCACGGCCCAACAAAGCCTGATGGTGGAAGCCTGGCATGACGGCACCGCGCTCAGTGATGCCGACTGGCGCAGTTGGGGCCAGCGCAACACGGCGCTGTTGCACAGCCCGGCCCCTGCAGTCGCCCGCGCCGGCAACCTGGCCTGGCAAACCACACCCTTTGCTGCACCCAATCTGCGGCAAGACAACCTGTTCGTCCGCGCGGCCTGGCAGCCCGAGGCCTGGACGCTGTCGGTGGACGCCTTGCTGCACCCCAGCGACCGAGGGCGCGTGATCACCGCCAGCGTGCAATGGCAAGGCGACCGCTGGCGCCTGAACGCCGCCTGGCGCGTGCTGGGCGGGCCGGCTGATTCCTTGTTGGCGCAGTTGCCACAAAGGTCGACGGCCTTGCTGGCTGCCACCTGGTCGTACTGAATCGGCCTGCGCACCGGCCCACGGCATCGCCCACAATCGCAGCACACCATTGGCTGCCCACCCATGCACAAGTTTCACGCCAACCCGCAAGACCAGGTCGCCTTCGGCTCATGGAGGTGGCTGAGGTATGAGCTCCAGGTGAGCGTGCCCTTGTGCGTGGCCATCGCCACGGCGCTCACCTGGATTGGCGGCGAAGGCTTCTGGTTGAACCTGATTTATTCATGTTGCATCGGCATGCTGATCCAGTTCAGCTCAGAGGCCGGGCGCTATTGGCTGGCCGCCAACTTGGCCCGGCAGAAGCCCGGGCAGGCCGGTCTGGCATCACACTGGCCGGGCTGGAAATGGATGGCCCCCTGGATCTTGATCTGCTCGGTGGGCGGTTACTGGCTGGGCAGCCTGCTGGCCGACTGGTTGACGGGCCACCAGCACATGCGCAATGCCATGCATGGCCATGGCCCGTTTCCGCTGGTGCTGCTGCTGATGTCCATTGCCGTGGCTGTCACCATCACCTATTTTTTCTACGCCCAGGGGCGCATCGCCGCCACCGAAGCACAGGCCGAAGCCGCACGCCGCGCGGCGGCCGAAAACCAGCTGATGCTGCTGCAATCCCAGCTCGAGCCGCACATGCTGTTCAACACCCTGGCCAATTTGCGGGTGCTGATCGGGCTGGACCCGCCCAAGGCCCAGGCCATGCTGGATCACCTGATCGGCTTCTTGCGATCCACCCTCAACGCCAGCCGCAGTGCCACCCACCCGCTGCAAAACGAGTTCGACCGTGTGGCCGATTACCTGGCCCTGATGCAGGTGCGCATGGGCAGCCGCCTGCAAACCCACCTCGATCTGCCCGAGGCGCTGCAAGCCTGGGCTGTGCCGCCCTTGCTGCTGCAGCCCCTGGTTGAAAACGCCATCTTGCACGGGCTGGAACCCAAGGTCGAAGGCGGCCGCATCACGCTCAGGGCCTGGGCCGATGAACAGGCCCTGCACCTGGAGGTGAGCGACACCGGCGTGGGCCTGGTCAATGCACAAACCACGACCGGCACCGGCTTTGGCACCGAGCAGGTTTGCCAACGCCTGGCCACGCAGTACGGCCCGGCGGCCCGCCTGAGCCTGCATGCGGCCGCCGACGCCGAAGGCGGCACCGTCGCCCGCATTGATCTGCCGCTCACGCCGCCCGCCTTCGGCCACCAGCCCGCACCATGACGCCCACCGCCCTGATCGCCGAAGACGAACCGTTGCTGGCCGCCGCCTTGCAGGCCGAACTGGCCCGGCAATGGCCCGGTCTGCAGATCCTGGCCAGCGTGCCCGATGGGCTCCGTGCCGTCAGCCAGGCCCTGGCGTTGCGGCCGGCCGTTTGCTTCCTCGACATCCGCATGCCCGGCCAAAGCGGCCTGGAAGCCGCCCAGGCGCTGGCCGAAGACTGGCCCGCAGACCAAGCCTTTCCGCTGCTGGTGTTTGTGACGGCCTATGACCAGTACGCCCTGGCCGCCTTTGAAGCCCAGGCGGTGGATTACCTGGTCAAGCCGGTGGACAGCGCGCGCCTGGCCGCCTGTGTGGCCCGCCTGCAGGCCCGCCTGGCCGAGCGCGTGGCAGCCGCCCCTAGCCCGTTGGGCCAACTGGCCGCGCTGGAGCCCACGCTGCAGCAGCTGCGCGCCTTGCTGGGCGCGGCCGGCCCGCTGGCCACGCCACCGGCGCGGCTGGAGGTGATCCAGGCCAGCGTGGGCAATGTGGTGCACATGGTGCCGGTGGCCGACGTGCTGTACTTTGAGGCCGCCGACAAATACCTGCGGGTGATCACCGCTGATCGTGAGCACCTCATCCGCCTGTCGCTGCGCGAACTGCTGCCCCAACTGGACCCGCAGCAGTTCTGGCAGGTGCACCGCAGCCTGGTGGTGCGCGCCCAGGCCATCACCACCGCCGTTCGCGAAGAATCCGGCAAGGTCATCCTGCAACTGCGCGGCCGCCCCGAAAAACTCACGGCCAGTCGCCTGTACGCGCACCTGTTCAAGGGCATGTGAGCACTCAGCAACCCCGCATCTGGCGCCCTGCCGGCCACACTTGGCGGCACCCTGCCGTCGTCTCGTCGCCGGGCTGTGGCCGCCCGCATGGCCGGCTCCTAGCATGAGCCCATGATGATCGATGCCTTCTCCTCGCTGCTGCACCGCCACCCGCTGGTGTTCCTTCACCTGGTCACCGCCTTCTCGGCTCTTGTGCTGGGTGCGGTCATCATGCTGCGCCGCAAGGGCAACCGCAGCCACCGCCTGCTGGGCTGGGTGTGGGTGCTGCTGATGGGCACCACGGCCGCGGCCAGCGCCTTCATCCGCGATTTCCATTACCCCAACATCTGGGGCTTCACGCCCATCCATGCCTTCACCGTGCTGGTGGCCGTGGGCCTGCCGCGCGGCATCTGGTTCATCCGGCGAGGCAATGTGGTGGGCCACCAAAAGCAGATGCGGGGCATGTTCATTGGCGGCTGCGTGCTGGCCGGTGTGTTCACCTTGCTGCCCGGGCGGTTTCTGGGCACCCTGCTGTGGAAGAACCTGCTGGGCGTGATGGCCTGAATTGGCGGCGCACGGCTGTTTTCTTGCGCCGCAGCATGGGTGCTGCAGCCTCCTAGAATCGGGGCTTCCCAGTCACTGACGCTGTTGGGCCCGATTGCGGCCTGACCGAGCCCATGTCCGCCCCTACGCCTGCCACCGAAGCCGCCAAGCCCGCCAATTTTCTGCGCACCCTGATCGAGCGAGAGGTGCAAGAAGGCGTGTACGCGCAGCGGCAATGGGGCGGCTCACCCGGTGATGCGGCGCACCATGCGGCCGGCGGGGCTGACCCAGCACCCGTGCGGCTGCGGTTTCCGCCCGAGCCCAATGGTTACCTGCACATCGGCCACGCCAAGAGCATCTGCCTGAACTTTGGCCTGGCCCGCGATTTTGGCGGCGCCTGTCACCTGCGCTTTGACGACACCAACCCCGAGAAGGAAGAGCAGGAGTACGTGGACGCCATCGTCGAGATGGTGCGCTGGCTGGGATGGGACTGGCAAGCCCAAGGCACCAGCAACCTGTACTACGCCAGCAACTACTTCGATTTCATGTACCGCGCCGCCGAGCACCTGATCGAGCGCGGCCTGGCCTATGTGGACGAACAAAGCGCCGAGCAGATGCGTGCCAACCGGGGCGATTTCACCACCCCCGGCACCAACAGCCCCTGGCGTGACCGCAGCCCCGCCGACAACCTGCTGCGCTTTCGCGAGATGCGCGACGGTGTGCACCCCGATGGCGCCATGGTGCTGCGCGCCAAGGTCGACATGGCCTCGCCCAACATCAACCTGCGTGATCCGGCGCTGTACCGCATCAAGCGCGCCCACCACCACAACACCGGCGACAAGTGGTGCATCTACCCGATGTACACCTTTGCCCACCCGATCGAGGACGCGCTTGAGAACATCACCCACAGCATCTGCACGCTGGAGTTTGAAGACCAGCGCCCCTGGTACGACTGGCTGCTGGAGCAACTGGCCCAGGGCGGCCTGCTGCAGCGCCCGCTGCCCAAGCAGCACGAGTTCGGCCGCCTGAACCTCACCTACGTGGTCACCAGCAAGCGCAAGCTCAAGGCCCTGGTGGATGAAGGCATCGTCAGCGGCTGGGACGACCCGCGCATGCCCACGCTGGCCGGCCTGCGCCGGCGTGGCTACACACCCGAGGCCGTGCGCAAGTTTGCCGAAGACACCGGTGCCAGCAAGACCAACGCCTGGATCGACTACAGCGTGCTCGAAGGCACCCTGCGCGCCGATCTGGAGGGCCAGGCCCCCCGTGCCATGGCCGTGATCGACCCGATCCCGCTCAAGCTGACCAACTGGGCCGAGGTGATGGGCAGTGCCGATCACCGCGAGCCCTGCAGCGCCCCGGCGCACCCGCACCTGCCCGAGCTGGGCCAGCGCAGCTTCAGCCTGGGGCCGCAGGTGTGGATCGAGCGCGACGACTACCTGCAAGTGCCCAGCAAGGGCTTCTTCAGGCTGTTCCCCGGCAACAAGGTGCGCCTGAAGTACGGCATGGTGGTCGAGTGCACCGGCTGCGAAAGCGATGATGATGGCCGCGTCACCGCCGTGCTGGCCAAGGTGGTGCCCGACACCAAGAGCGGCACACCCGGCGCCGACGCCATCAAGGTCAAGGGCACCATCACCTGGGTGGGCGTGCACGATGGGGTGCCCGCCACGTTCAACCTGTACGACCGGCTGTTCTCGCAGGCCCAGCCCGATGCCGGCGGCCTGGATTTTCACGAGGCACTCAACCCCCACAGCAAGACCGTGGTGCAGGGTTATGTCGAGCCCTCACTGGCGGCCGTGCCCGCCGAGCAGCGCTTCCAGTTTGAGCGCCACGGCTACTTTGTGGCCGACCGTGTCGAGCACCGCGCCGACGCGCCGGTGTTCAACCGCATCACCGGCCTGCGCGACAGCTGGGCCAAGTGAGGGGCCCCGCCGGCGCGGGTTTCAGCGCCGGTGGCCCACCTCAAAATCGTTCAGGCCGCACACGTCGCGGCCCCGCACCAACCACAGGGGCCGCTGCGCAAAATTGACCGGCACGCCGGTCTGGCCGTCCACGGGCCTGAGGCTGCGGTCAAAGTGCGAAGTGGCCGGCATGTAGCGCAGCGCCACGCCGGTGCGCCGCTGGCTGCTGGTGTTGGCCGCCGCGCCGTGGATCATGTACACATCGTGCAGGCTCATTTGGCCGGGCTGCAGCTCGATGTCCACCGCGCGTGATTCATCAAAACTGCCGGCATCCAGGCGCTGCTGCAGCGTCAGGTCGTCGCGGTCTTCGTGCAGGTGCGGGTGCAGTTGCTGGCCCAGATGCGAGCCCGGCACCACCCGCAGGCAGCCATTGGCCCGGGTGCTGGGCTCCAGCGCCACCCACACGGTGCAGGTGGCCAGCGGCCGGATGGGCCAGTAGTGGCCGTCCTGGTGCCAGGGGGTCTCAAAGCCTTCGGCGGGCGGTTTGCAAAACACATGGCAGCCCCACAGGATGACATCGGGGCCCAGCACGCCCGACACCAGCTCGATGATCTGCGCATCCAGCGCCAGCTCGAGAAACGCCTGCACCCCGCGCACGCCTTCGCCGTTGTCGCCCGAAACATGGGCCGACACCAGCTTTTCAGGCCGCACGCCGGGGTTCAGGGCAATCAGCTCATCCAGCGCCTGCTGCAAGCCGGCCAGTTGCGCGGCGGGCAGGCGGTAATCGGGGATCAACCACCCCTCGGTGTGGTAGCGGTCGATGGCGGCGGCAGACAGGTGAGCCATGGTGTGGTGCGCAGGTTGGCGGTGGCCTGCTGATTGTCGGCCGCCACCGCCGCCCCGCCATGAGGGCTGGCCCTCAGGCTGTTGCGCCAAACAGCAGCGCTTGCACCGTGGCCGCGTCATTGCTCAGACGCACCCGGTCAAAGGCCTGCTGGGCCTCGGGGTAGCGCCGGCGCAGCATGTTCAGCCACTGCTTGAGCCGCCCGGCCCGGTGGCGCGGCACCACGTGGGTGGACATGCGCTGCCAGAACACCGGCAGCAGGGCCGCCACATCGTCCCACTGCACCTGGCGGCTGCCGGCCTGGCCATCGTGCTGCCGGATCGCCCAGGCCAGGCCCGGGTCGGCCACCATGCCGCGCCCCAGCATCAGGGCCTGGCAGCCGCTTTCGGCGCGGCAACGCAGGGCATCGTCCACCGTCCAGATCTCGCCATTGGCCACCACCGGGATGCCCACCGCCTCGCGCACCCGGGCAATGGCATCCCAAAACGCGGGCGGCCGGTACCCCTGGGCCTTGGTGCGGCCATGCACCACCAGCTCGCTCGCACCCGCCGCTGCAATGGCCTGCGCCGCGTCGATCATGCGATAGCGGTCCTGGTTGCCCAGGCGCATCTTGGCCGAGACCGGCAGGCTGGCGGGCACCGTGCGGCGCACGGCCGCCACGATGTCGCCCACCAGCTCGGGCTCGTCCAGCAGCACCGCGCCGCCCCGGTGGCGGTTCACGGTCTTGGCCGGGCAGCCAAAGTTCAGGTCCACACCTTCGGCACCCAGGCCAGCCACCACGGCGGCGTTGTCGGCCACACAGGCCGGGTCACTGCCCAGCAACTGCGCCCGCACCGGCACGCCAGACGAGGTGCAGCTGCCCTGGCGCAGCTCGGGCATCACGCGGTGGAACACCCTGGGCGGCAGCACCTGGTCGGTGATGCGGATGAACTCGGACACGCAGCGGTCGACCCCGCCCACGCGGGTGAGCACCTCGCGCAGGGTGTGGTCCAGCAGGCCCTCCATCGGGGCCAGAAGCAGTGTGGGCGGTGTCATGGGGCAATGGGGCAAGGCCGGCAGTGTAGAGGCGCCAGCCACCGGCACAGCCCGGCAAAACCGCCGCTTTACCGGGCTTGGCCACAGGTCTTGCGGTGATAGATTGCCCCGTGACGCAGCGCCGCAGTGGTGGGCCTGCGGCGCGCCCACCTGATCAGCCACCCGAACCGCACACGCCAGCCATGACCTTGACCACCGGAGTCATCTCGGATCGCCGGGCCCATGAGCGGCGGCCATTTCGCACCGAAGCGCTGCTGACTTTTGCCGACGGCCAGAGCCGCGTGGCCCATGTGCTGGACATCGGCAAGGGCGGCGTCGGCCTGATCACCGACATCAACGCGCCTTTGGGCTATCCCTTCAAGATCACGCTGCGCCTGCCCGGCGCGGGCACGGGCGGTGTGCCTTTTGAAGCCCATGGCAGCGTGGCCAACTGCATCCTCGATGGCCGTCGGGGCGGCTTTCGCTGGGGTGCGCAGTTCAAGGATCTGACGCCCGCCGCCCTGGCCGCGCTCAAGGGCATCGGCGCTTGACAGCCTGCGCCCGCCAGCCCGGCGACAATGGCTGATGAAAATCCCCGAACGGCTGCGGCCCTTGCTGGAAGAAGGCCTGATCGATTCGGTCTCGCGCCAGCTGATGAGCGGCAAGGAAGCCATGGTGTTCGTGGTGCAAAGCGGTGGCGAAACCCTGTGCGCCAAGGTCTACAAGGAGGCCACCCACCGCAGCTTCAGGCAAGCGGTGGATTACACCGAAAACCGCAAGACCAAGAACAGCCGCCAGGCCCGCGCCATGGCCAAGGGCACGCGTTATGGCCGGCAGGCGCAAGAAGCCGCCTGGCAGAACGCCGAGGTCGATGCGCTGTACAAGCTGGCCGCCGCCGGTGTGCGGGTGCCTCGCCCTATCAACTTTCACGAAGGCGTGCTGCTGATGGAGCTGGTGTGTGATGCCAATGGTGATGCCGCCCCGCGCCTGAACGACCTGAACTTTTCACCCGAGGCCGCGCGCTTTCACCACCAGGGCCTGCTGCGCGAGGTGGTACGCATGCTGTGCGCGGGCGTGGTGCACGGCGATTTGTCCGAGTTCAACATCCTGCTGGCCGAAGACGGCCCGGTCATCATCGATTTGCCGCAGGCGGTGGACGCGGCCGGCAACAACCACGCCGCCGCCATGCTCGAGCGCGATGTGGCCAACTTGCGCCAGTACTTCGGACAATACGCCCCCGAGCTGCTGCGCACCGATCACGGCCGCGAGATCTGGTCGCTGTACGAGCGCGGGCTGCTCAGCCCCGATGTGACCCTGACCGGCCAGTTCGAGGCCCCCACCCGCCCGGTTGACCTGGGCGGCGTGCTGCGCGAAATTGACGATGCCAAGGAAGAAGAAGCCGCACGCCGGCTTCGCATGCAGGAACCCCGATGACGACTGAACCCACCGCCCCCCAGCCGGCCACGCCCGACGACGATCTGGTGATCGCCCAAACCCGCGCCTGGGTCGATCGCGCCGTGATCGGCCTGAACCTGTGCCCCTTTGCGAAGGCGGTGCAGGTCAAGGGCCAGGTGCGTTATGTGGTGAGCCGTGCCACCAGCCCCGAAGACCTGCTGGCCGATCTGATGCACGAGCTGGAGCACCTGGCCGAAACCAACCCGGCCAAGACCGACACCACGGTGCTGATCCACCCCGACATCCTGCAAGACTTCCGCGACTACAACGATTTTCTGGAGCTGGCCGACGCGGCCGTGGAAGAGCTGGATCTGGGCGGCATCCTGCAGGTGGCCAGCTTTCACCCTGATTACCAGTTTGAAGGCACCGAGCCCGACGACGTCGACAACGCCACCAACCGCTCGCCCTGGCCCTGCCTGCACCTGATCCGCGAAGACAGCATCGATCGCGCGGTCGAGGCCTTCCCCGAGGCCGAGATGATCTACGAAACCAATATGGCAACCCTGCGCAAGCTGGGCCCTGAAGGTTGGGCCGAGGTGCGGGCGCAGATACGCGCCGACGCGCTGGCTGCGCTCAAGCGCTGATACCGCCCGCCGCGCGCTGCATGGCCAGCAGCGTCAGCCACAGGCGGGTGTCAAACTCGACCTGGTGGTAACCCGGCAGCATGTGCTCGCACAGGGCGTAAAAGGGCTTGTTGTGCTCGCGCTCTTTCAGGTGCGACAACTCGTGCACCACGATCATGTCCAGCATGGCGGCCGGCGCATCCTTGAACACCGCGGCCACGCGCACCTCGCGCTTGGCCGTCAGGCGCGCGCCCTGCACGCGTGACACGGCTGTGAGCGTGCCCAGCGCACGCTGGTCAATCTGCAGCCGGTTGTCGTAGGCCACCTTCGACAGGGCCGGTGCGTTGCGCAGGTAACGCGCCTTCAGGGCGCTGGCGTGCTCGTACAGCGCGGCATCGTTGCGGATGTCGTGGTTATCCGGGTAGCGCTCAGCCAGGTAGGGGCCCACGCGCCCCTCGGCCAGGCTGCGCCGCACCTGCTCTTGCAAGTGCGGCGCGTAGCCGCCCAGAAACCAGCCGCTCACTGGATGGTGTCACTTGATAGCGTCAGGCAGCTCGATCTTGACCTCGAGCACTTCCAGGTTGTCCTGCTTTTCAAGGCTCACCCGGATGTCGTTTGGCGAGATCTGCACGTACTTGCTGATCACCGCCACCAGCTCCTGCTGCAACTGCGGCAGGTAATCGGCCCGCGACGAGCCACGGCCCGAGCGCTCATGAGCCAGGATGATCTGCAGACGCTCCTTGGCAACCGAAGCGGTCTTCTTCTTCTCGCCCAGCAAGAATGACAGGAAAGACATGCCGCTTACCTCCCACCAAACAGCCGCTTGAAGAAGCCGGGTTTCTCGGCCTCGATGAAGCGCAGGGGCTTGTCTTCACCCAGGAAGCGCGCGATCACGTCCTGGTAGGCCTCGCTCACATCGCTGGCCTTCATGTGGATGGCCGGCAGGCCCTGGTTGCTGGCGTCCAGCACGGTTTCGCTCTCGGGGATCACGCCGATCAGCGGAATGCGCAGGATCTCTTGAATGTCGTCCAGCGACAGCATCTGGCCGCCCACCACGCGCTCGGGGTTGTAGCGGGTGATCAGCAGGTGCTCCTTGATGGGCGCCTGGCCTTCGATGGCCCGCTTGGTCTTGGACGACAGCATGCCCAGGATGCGGTCAGAGTCGCGCACCGACGACACCTCGGGGTTGGTGACCACCAGGGCTTCGTCGGCAAAGTGCATGGCCATCAGCGCACCGGTTTCGATGCCGGCGGGCGAATCACACACGATGTACTCAAAACCCATGTCGGCCAGCTCTTTGAGCACGCGCTCAACGCCGTCTTGCGTCAGGGCGTCCTTGTCGCGCGTCTGGCTGGCGGCCAGCACGTACAGGTTGTCGCACTGCTTGTCCTTGATCAGCGCCTGGTTGAGGTTGGCCTCACCGTGGATGACGTTGATCAGGTCATACACCACGCGCCGCTCGCAGCCCATGATGAGGTCGAGGTTGCGCAGGCCCACGTCAAAGTCGATGACGGCGGTTTTATGACCACGCAGGGCCAGGCCCGATGAAAAACTGGCGCTGGTGGTGGTTTTGCCCACCCCGCCCTTGCCCGAGGTGACAACAATGATCTTGGCCATCGAGTGCTTTCTTCTGAAGATGGATGCGGTGTTGAAGCCAGGTACTGCCATCAAGCCTTGAGGGGCTCGACAAAGAGTTTTTCGCCTTCCAGCCGCACCTGCGCCGGCTGGCCCAGCACATTGGCTGGCAAGGGGGTTTCGGTAGTGCGGTAGATGCCGGCGATCGACACCAGCTGCGCCTCCATGCAGGTGCTGAAGATGCGGGCGTCGGTGTTGCCCCGCGCACCGGCAATGGCCCGGCCACGCAGCGGTGCGTACACATGGATGTTGCCGTCGGCGATCACCTCGGCGCCAAAGCTCACCACGGCCAGCACCACCAGATCACCACCCCGGGCGTACACCCGCTGGCCCGAGCGCAGCGGCTTGTCGATCACCATGGTGGGCACGGCAGCTGTGGCGACAGCGGGCACTTCGCGCACCACTTCCACCTCGCGCACCACTTCCACCTCGCGGATCACCTCGCGCACCTCCACCTCACGCGGGGCGGGGGCCAGCTCGTTGGCGCGGGTGCTGGCAGGCGCGCTGCCATCAGGCGCTTCGGCCAGGCCGGCGGCCAGGGCGGCGGCCATTTGTGCGGGGCTGCCACCCTGCACCGCAATGGGCATCAGGTGATGGCGCTTGAGGTGCGGCACCAGGCCCGCCAGATCGACCGTTTCATCGGCCTCACGCAGCAGGCTCAGGTCGATCACCATGGGATCGTTGTCAAACAGGCCGGGGCTGTCGCCAAAACGGGCGTCCAGGTCGGCCACCACCTCGGCCAGGCTGGCCGTTTGCAAACGCAGGGCGGTCAGCGTCCAGGCGGTGCTCTTGAGATCAAACGCGGGTTTGGCCGATGAGGCAGACGGCATGGGCGGCGGGCGGGCAAGATGGGAACTGCTAAGAGACGCTGGCAGTAGATTGCGGTGCACAACCGACGGAGAACAACCCGTGGTCAACGAGCGCTGTCAAGTGTATCTGCCCCGCGCAGGCTGGCGCCCCGTGACAGCCTGCACGGCATCGCGGCATCAGCCAATCGCCACAAGACGGGGCCGCGCGCCTGGCCTAGTCTGCGGTTCACCCTGCACTGCCCCACGCCCACCATGAGCCCACAACAAGCCCCCCACAGCATCCGTCCCCTGCGCATCGGCGGCGCCAGCGGCTTTTGGGGCGACAGCAGCGTGGGCGCGCCGCAGCTGGTGGCCAGCGGCGAGATCGACGTGCTGGTGTTTGATTACCTGGCCGAAACCACCATGGCCCTGCTGGTGGCCGCCCAGCGCAAGAACCCCGAAGCCGGTTACGCCACCGACTTCGTGGACACCGCCATGCGCCAGGTGCTGCCCCAGGTGATGCAGCGTGGCATCAAGGTCATCAGCAATGCCGGCGGCATCAACCCGCAAGCCTGCGCCGCCGCCCTGGCCGCGCTGGCCACCGAGCTGGGCCTGGCGGTGCGCATCGCCGTGGTGGATGGTGACGACGTGCGCGCCCAACTGCCCGCGCTGCGCGAGCAGGCGCCCGGCGGCGCCCTGCGTGATCTGGTCAGCGGCCAGCCGGTGCCAGCCCGGCTGCTGAGCGCCAACGCCTACCTGGGCGCGCAAGGCGTGGCCCACGCCCTGGCCCAGGGCGCCGATGTGGTCATCACTGGCCGCTGCGTGGACAGCGCCGTCACGCTGGGCCCGCTGATGCACCACTTCGGCTGGCGCCTGGATCAATACGACCAGCTGGCCGGCGGCAGCCTGGCTGGCCACATCATCGAGTGCGGCTGCCAGGCCACCGGCGGCCTGTTCACCGATTGGCACACCGTGCCCGATTGGGCGCACATCGGCTACCCCATCGTCACCGTGCAGGCCGACGGCAGCTTCACCGTGGGCAAGGCCGCAGGCACCGGTGGCCTGGTGAGCTGCGCCACCGTGGGAGAGCAATTGCTGTACGAGATCGGCGACCCTGGCGCCTACCTGCTGCCCGATGTGGCCTGCGACTTTCGCCAGGTGCGCATGACGCAGCTGGCCCCCAACCTGGTGCAGGTGAGCGGTGCCCTGGGCCATGCGCCGCCGCCCACGCTGAAGGTCAGCGCCACCAGCCAGGCCGGCTGGCGCTGCACCGCCACGCTCACCATCGTGGGCATCGACGCCGTGGCCAAGGCCCGGCGCAGCGGTCAGGCCATGCTCATCCGCACCCGCGAGCTGATCCAGGCCCAGGGCTGGGAAGACTTCTCGGCCACCCGCCTGGATGTGCTGGGCACCGAATCGCTGTACGGCCCCCATGCGCAAAACGTGGCCCTGCGCGAGGTGATGCTGCGCCTGGCCGTGCAGCACCCCCGCCGTGAAGCCCTGGCCCTGTTTGCGCGCGAACAAGCCGCCCCCGGCACCAGCTGGTCACCCGGCACCACCGGCTCGGGCGGCGGCCGCCCCGGCGTGCAGCCGCTCATCGTGCCCTGCGCCTTCCTGATCCCGCGCCACAGCGTGCAAACGCGCGTCACGCTGGGCGATCAAACCTGGCTGCTGCCCTTCTCGCAGGTGCCCGGTGCCACCCCCACCACGCCAGTGCCTGATCCCGAAGCCGCCTCGCTGACCACCGGCAAGCAGGCCCGCCAGGGCCGCCTGATCGACCTGGCCTGGGCCCGCAGCGGCGACAAGGGTGATCTGTCCAACATCGGCCTGATCGCCCGCCAGCCCCACTGGTTGCCCTGGCTGTGGGCGCAGATGACCGACAGCGCCGTGCGCGGCCGCCTGGGCCACCTGGCCAAGGGCCCCATCACCCGCTACCACCTGCCCGGCCTGCACGCCATGAACCTGGTGCTGGAGCAGGCCCTGGACGGCGGCGGGCCTGCATCGCTGCGCATCGACCCACTGGGCAAGGGCATGGCCCAGATGCTGCTGGACATGCCCGTGCTGCTGCCACCTGACTGGGCGCCGCCTGACGCGCATCAAGCCGCCGGCTGAGCGCTTCGTTGCTTCTTTGGTGAACCCGCTCTAGAAACGGGTTTTCCCCGCTGAACAGGCCCAGGCGGGCTGGGTAAAGTGCCTTCATCCAAAAACGAACGCTCGTTCTTTTTTGGGCCTTTCATCCAACCAACGACATGCCTGGAGACCTCATGATGAACTTCCGTATGGGTGCCGTCGCGCTGCTGGGCGCGGCACTGCTGGCCGCTTGCGGCGGCGGCGACACCACCATTCCGGGCTCGGGCTCGACCCTGAACGCCCCCAGCACCAAGGGCAACTTCACCGCGCTGGTGACTTTTGGCGACAGCCTGAGCGACCAGGGCGCGTACTCGCCCGCCACCTCGCTGACGCACAACGGCTTGGCGCCCTACTTTGGCGGCAAGTTCACCACCAACGGCACCGGCAACACCATCTGGGTTGAAAACCTGGCCACCACCATGAACGTGATGGTCACGCCCGCCCAAATGGGCTTTGGCACCAGCTCGGTGATGTGCCCGGCCAAGTTGGTCAACCCGGCCCTGGAAGCCACCTGCACCAGCTACGGCCAGGGTGGCTCCCGCGTGACCGACCCCAACGGCATCGGCCACAGCGGCGGCGCGCTGACCGTGCCCGTCAAGACCCAGATCGCCAATCACCTGGCGCACTATGGCCGCTTCAAGGACACCGAACTGATCATCCTGTGGGCCGGCAACAACGACGCCTTTGCGCAGTTTGGTGCCTTCACCACGGCCGCCGCAGCCATCCAGGCCGACGCCGTGGCCGGCCGCATCACCGCCGACCAGGCCAACAAGGCCCTGTATGACGCCCAAACCCTGGCCCAGGCCAACATGAAATTGGCCGCCCAAGAGCTGGCCGGCTATGTGCGTGACCAGATCCTGGCCAAGGGCGGCAAGTACGTGGCCGTGTTCAACCTGCCCGACAGCACGTTGACACCCTTTGGCAGCACCCTGCCCGCCACGGTGAAGCCCGTGCTGACCACCCTGGTTGACACCTTCAACCTGTGGCTGCGTGACGGCCTGACCAACCAGCCCGTGCTGCTGCTCGATCAAAACACCCCGGGCAAGGACGTGTACGCCAACCCGGCCAAGTACGGCTTTGTGAACAACACCGTGCCCACCTGCGATGCCACCAAGATCAGCGTCATCACCGGCGGCGCCGTGACCGATGGCTCATCGCTGTTTTGCAACACCGATGCAGGCGTGCCCTGGAACGGCCTGCGCACCGGCGCCAACGTCAACACCTGGCAGTTTGCCGACGGCGTGCACCCCACCAACGGCGGCCACAAGGTCATCAGCGATCTGGTTACCCAACAGCTGCGCGCTGCGGGCTGGCTTTGATCTGCAGACACTGGAGAACACACCATCATGAAGCGTCATCAAGCCATCCGTCTGCTGTCTGTTGCCGTGGCCGCTGCGGCCGCCACCGGGGCCGTGCAAGCGCAAAGCGCCAACAGCCTGAACACCGTCAAGCTGGGCGTCACCTACTACCAAACCCACTCCAAGACTGACGGCATCACCGGCCTGGGCGTGCCCGCCGGGGCCGATGCCAAGGTGGGCAACGCCACCACCGTGATCGGCACCTACGAGCGGCAGATTGCCCCCGATGTGGGCCTGGAAGTGGTGCTGGGCGTGCCGCCCACCATCAAGGCCGAAGGTGCGGGCAATGTGGCCTTTTTGGGTGAAGTGCTGAGCGCCAAGAACGTGGCCCCCACCGTGTTTGCGGTGTACCACTTTGGCCAGGCCGGCCAAACCCTGCGCCCCTATGCTGGCGTGGGTGTCAACTACACCAAGTTCACCGGCGTGAGCACCCCTTATGGCTGGAAGGTGAGCCTGACCGACAGCTGGGGCCTGGCCGCCCAAGCCGGCGTCGATTACGCCCTGAGCCCCAGCCTGGGCCTGTGGACCAGCATCGCCAAGGTGCAGGTCAAGAGCAAGCTGGTGGCCGTGGGTGCCAGCGTGCTGCAAAGCACCATCGACTTCCGCCCCATCACCTACTCGGCCGGCGTGTCGTACAAGTACTGAGCCCCAACGCCCGGCGCGCCTGAAGGGCCGCGCCTGCGTGAACGCGCCCGCGTGGCTTGCTGCGCGGGCGCGTTGCGCTTTGGAGTTCGCAAACGAAGGTCTGCGATGATCATGTCTGGCCACTTCCGACCAAGCTCCCATGCCCAACATCCACCACCCCGCCCCCGTCCTCGCCGCCCTCACCCTGTCCCTGGCCGCCGCCGCCTGCTTTGCGCAACCCGCGTCAGCTCCCGCTGCTGCCGCCTCGGCCGCAGGCTGGGGTGAGCCTGCTGCCAATGCTGCGCCGGCCATGCAGGTGACCACGGCGCAGCAGCCTGAAGAATTGAAGGTGGGGGCCAGCGTGACCAGCAGCAGTGGGCTGGTGATCAAGTTGCTGCGGGCGGGCACGGGGCCGCGTCCGCGGGCGGCTGATGTGGTGAAGGTGCATTACCGGGGCACCTTCCCTGGTGGCAAAGAGTTTGACAGCTCGTATTCGCGCGGCACGCCGATCGAGTTTCCGCTGAACGGCGTGATCAAGTGCTGGACCGAAGGTGTGCAGCGCCTGCAGGTGGGCGCCAAGGCGCAGCTGATTTGCCCGCCGGCCATTGCCTATGGTGCGCGGGGCGCGGGCGGGGTGATTCCACCCAATGCCACGCTGCACTTTGAGGTGGAGTTGCTGGGCATCACGCCGCGCTGATCGGCCCTGCCCCTTCGCCAGTCGATTGACTGAAGAGGCACGGCAAGCGGCGGCTCAGGCGGCGCTTGTTTGCACCGATGCTGGCGTGATTTCGGCCAGCACGCGCTGGGCAGGCACCTGATCGCCCACGCTCACATGCACGGCGGCCAGCGTGCCATCGGCGGGCGCGGTGTGCACGTGTTCCATTTTCATGGCCTCCAGCGTCAGCACCGGCTGGCCGGCCTTGACGGGCTGGCCGGGCTGCACCAGCACGGCCACCACGCGGCCGTTCATGCTGGCGCGCAGCTTGCCGTCGCCGGCATCGGCACCGGCCTTTTGGGCGGCCTGGCGGCTCAAATCCAGCACGGCCCAGGCGGTGCCGGCATAACGCATGAACAGCGCGTCGGCGTTGCGGGCCCACACCACGGTTTCGGCCAGGCCGTTGACGAGGATGCGGCTGCTGCCTTGGCTGCCGCCGGCATTGCTGCTGGCCTGGTGGGCCACCACCTGCACCTGGCTGGTGTGGCCGGCCAACTGGCATTCGTGCTGATGGGGCCCGGTGGCGCGGATGCTGCCCTGCACCACGGCTTGCCCCAGCTTGAAGCGTTGCAGCCTGGGCAGTTGGTGCCCCAGCGCGGCCGATGCGGCGCTGCCGGCCTGGGCATCGGTGCGTTGCAGCAGCACGGCGGCCAGCGCGGCCGCGCGCGTGGCAGCGTCACCCGCGTTGCCCGTGGGTGCCGGCGCGGCCAGCAACTGCGGCAGCCCGTCGCCAATGAAGGCCGTGGTGGCCTGGCCTTGGGCAAACACCGGGTGGGCCAGGCAGGCGCCCAAAAAGCCCTGGTTGGTGGGCACGCCCAGGGCCACCACATCGTGCAGGCCATGCTGCAGGCGGCGCAGAGCCTCGGATCGGCTGCGGCCATGGGCCACCAGCTTGGCGATCATCGAGTCGTAATACGGCGGGATGTCGTCGCCCGGGCGCAGCGCGTGCTCCACACGCAGGGCGGCGGCCCCGTCGGTGGGCATGTGCCAGGCCAGCATGCGGCCGCTTTGCGGCATGAAGTTGTTGCCCGGGTCTTCGGCGCACAGGCGCACTTCGATGGCGTGGCCGTCAAAGCGCACCTCGTCCTGGGCCAGCGGCAGCGGCTCGCCGGCGGCCACCCTCAGTTGCCAAGCCACCAAGTCCAGGCCGGTGATGGCCTCGGTCACCGGGTGCTCCACCTGCAGGCGGGTGTTCATCTCCATGAAGAAAAAATCGCCCTGGGCGTCGAGCAAAAACTCCAGCGTGCCAGCACCCACGTAGCCAATGGCCAGAGCGGCCTTCACGGCCACCGCGCCCATGCGCTCGCGCAGCGCGGGGCCCACTGCCGGCGAGGGCGCTTCTTCGATCACTTTTTGATGGCGGCGCTGCACCGAGCAATCACGCTCACCCAGGTGGATGGCGTGGCCGTGATGGTCGGCAAACACCTGGATCTCGATGTGGCGCGGGGCGATCAAGGCGCGCTCCAGGATCACGGTGGCGTCACCAAAGGCACCCAGGGCTTCGCTTTGGGCGCTGCGCAGGGCTTGCTCAAAATCGGCGGCGGCGTCCACCCGGCGCATGCCACGCCCGCCGCCGCCGGCAGTGGCCTTGATCATCACCGGCCAGCCGATGGCTTCGGCCTCGCGGGCCAGGCGCTGCAGGCTTTGGTCATCACCCTGGTAACCGGGGATGCAGGGCACACCGGCTGCGGCCATCTTGGCCTTGGCACCGGCCTTGTCGCCCATGTCGCGGATGGCCTGGGGCGATGGGCCGATGAACACCAGGCCGGCGTCGATGCAGGCCTGGGCAAAGGTGTCGTTTTCGGCCAAAAAGCCGTAGCCGGGGTGCACCGCGTCGGCACCGCTCAGGCGCGCGGCCTCGATGATGGCGGGGATGTTGAGGTAGCTGTCGCGGGGGGCGGGTGCGCCAATGCACACGGCCTGGTCGGCCTCCAGCACATGGCGGGCCTGGGCATCGGCGGTGGAGTAAACCGCCACGGTGCGGTAGCCCAGGGCCTGCGCGCTGCGCATCACCCGCAGGGCGATCTCACCGCGGTTGGCAACGAGGATCTTGCTAAACATGCGTGGCTCCGCGGTTGGCAAAGAGCATTTTGTGAACCATCAATGCCCCGTCGGGAAGGTGCCCATGAACTTGCACAGGATCTGCAGCATCACTTCGTCGGCGCCGCCGCCAATGCTGGACAGGCGGCCATCGCGCCAGAAGCGGTTGATCAGGCTTTCTTGCATGTAGCCCATGCCGCCCCAAAACTGCAGGCAGCCGTCGGTCACTTCGCGCATCACACGGCCGGCCTTGAGCTTGCCCATGGTGGCCAGGCGGGTGGCGTCTTCGCCCCGGCACACCATCTCCACGCCGCGCCAGGCCAGCGAGCGCAGGCACTCCACCTCGGTCTGCAGTTCGGCCAGCTTGAAGTGCACCCACTGGTTGTCCAGCACGCTCTTGCCAAAGATCTTGCGCTCGCGGGTGTAATCCAGCGTCACATCGATGGCGCGCTGGGCCATGGCGCTGCTGTTCAGGGCGGCCCACAGGCGCTCCAGCTGAAACTGCTCCATCTGGTAGATGAAGCCCATGCCTTCTTCGCCGATGCGATAACGCTGCGGCACCCGTACATCGTCAAAGTGCAGCTGTGCGGTGTCGGATGAATCCATGCCGGCCTTGCGCAGCTTGCGGGCCACGCTCACGCCCGGGGTGTTCATGGGCACGATGATCAGGCTTTTGTTTTTGTGGGCCGCGCCTTCGCTGGTGTTGGCCAGCACGCAGCAAAAATCGGCCTGCGTGCCATTGGTGGTCCACATCTTGCCGCCGTTGATGATGTAGTCGTCACCATCCTTGCGGGCACGGGTCTTGATGCTGGCCACGTCGCTGCCCGATCCCACTTCGCTCACGCCCAGGCAGGCCACGCGGTCGCCAGCGATGGCGGGGGCCAGGAACTCGGCGCGCAACTCGGCGCTGCCGCGCTTGGCCAGCGCCGGTGTGGCCATGTCGGTTTGCACGCCAATGGCCATGGGGATGCCGCCGCAGTTGATGTCGGCCAGCGATTCGGCCAGCACGGCGGCATAGCTGTAATCCAGGCCGGCACCACCGTTCTCTTCGGGCTTGTTCAGGCCCAGCAGGCCCAGGTCACCCATCTGCTTGAACACCTGGTGGGCGGGAAAGATCTCGTCGGCCTCCCATTGGTCCACATGGGGGTTCACCTGCTCCTTGATGAAGCGCTTGATGGTGGCGCGCAGCGCCTCGTGTTCAGGGGTCAGTTGCATGATGGTCTTGAGCTGGGTTGAATCACTCAGGGGCGAGCCACCGAGAAAGGCATGCGTTGGGGGGTGCGGGCATCGCCTTCGCGGCACACGGCCAGGGTCAGGGCCAGCACGTCGCGGGTTTGGCGGGGGTCGATCACGCCGTCGTCCAGCAGCAGCGCGCTGGTGGTGAACACGCTCATCTGGCTGTCAAAGCGCTGCACGATGCCGGCCTGCATGGCGTCCAGCCTGGCCTGATCCACCTGGCCCTTGCGGCGCATGGCGGCCTCGGTCACCATCACCATGGTTTGGGCGGCCTGCTCACCGCCCATCACGGCGGTCTTGGCATTGGGCCAGCTGAAGCAAAAACGCGGCGCAAAACCCCGGCCGCACATGCCGTAGTTGCCGGCACCAAAGCTGGCACCGCAGTACAGGGTGATCTGCGGCACAGTGGCGTTGGCCACGGCCTGGATCATCGACGAGCCCTGCTTGATCATGCCGGCTTCTTCGTACTGGCGGCCCACCATGTAGCCGGTGGTGTTGTGCAGGTAAACAATGGGCGTGCGGCTTTGGCAGCAGGCCTGGATGAAGTGCGTGGCCTTGGCCGCGCCGGCGTTGTCCAGCGGGCCGTTGTTGGTGATGATGCCCACCGGCCAGCCTTCGATGCGGGCGTGGCCGCACACGGTGGCCGGGCCGTAGTTGTCGCCAAAGGCCAAAAACTCGGAGTCATCGACGATGCGGGCGATCACCTGGCGCATGTCGACCGGGCGCTTGTGATCGGCCGGCATGATGCCCAGCAGGTCTTCGGCGTCATAGCGCGGTGCCTTGAAGGCCCGCGCCGGGGCCGGGGGTGATGGCCAGTCGATCTGGCCCATCACCTCGCGCGCCAGGCGCAGCGCGTCGCGGTCGTCTTCGGCCAGGTAATCACCCAGGCCCGACACATGGGTGTGCATCACCGCGCCGCCCAGTTCTTCTTCGGTGGCGATCTCGCCGGTGGCGGCCTTCAGCAAGGGTGGGCCGGCCAAGAAGGCCCGCGAGCGGCCGCGCACCATGATGATGTAGTCGGACAGGCCGGTTTGGTAAGCGCCGCCGGCCGTGGATGAGCCATGCGTGACGGTGACCACCGGCAGGCCCGCCGCCGACATGCGCGCCAGGTTGCGAAAGGTGCTGCCACCGTGCACAAAGTGCTCAACCTTGTACTTCATCAGGTTGGCACCCGCGCTTTCAACCAACTGCACATAAGGCAGCTTGTTTTCCAGCACCAGGGCCTGGATGCGCAGCTTTTTGTCCAGGCCCATGGCCTGCAGGGCACCCGCATCGATGCCCGAATCACTGGCCACCACCATGCAGCGCACACCCGACACCATGCCAATGCCGGCGATCACGCCGCCACCGGGCACGCTTTGAGTCAGATCAGGGGTGTCGTGGCCCAGGCCGGCCAGGGTGCACAGCTCGAGGAACGGCGCGCCAGGATCCAGCAGCAAGGCGATGCGTTCGCGCGGCAGCAACTGCCCGCGCGCCTCGAAGCGGGCGCGTGATGCAGCGCTGGCGGCCACGGTGCGCTGCTCGGCGGCCCGCACCTGATCCAGCAAGGCCAGCATGTGGGCGCGGTTGGCTGCAAAGGCCTCGCTGCCCGTTGAAACAGTGGATTCAATCAGCGCCATCGTGTGTTGCCCGGTTTCAGATGCCCAGCTGGCGCGCGGCCAGGTCTTTCATGATTTCTTCCGAGCCGCCGCCAATCATCATCACCTTCACTTCGCGGTAGATGCGCTCGCTGCGGGTGCCGCGCATGAAGCCCATGCCGCCCAGGATCTGCACCGCGCTGTCGGCGCAAAACTGCATGCACTGGGTGCTTTGCACCTTGGCCATGGCAATGCGGGCCACCAGTTGGGCAGGGTCGCCGCTGTGGTGCTGCACGCGCCAGGCCAGGTCGTACACATGGCAGCGGGCCACGTCGATGGCACGCAGCATGTCCATCAGCTTGTGGCGGATCACCTGCCGCTCAGACAGCGCAGCACCAAAGGTGTGGCGCTGGCGGGCCCAGTCCAGGGCTTCGTCAAGGCACACCTGGGCATAAGCCACCGCCTGCGCGGCCATGCCCAGGCGCTCGCCATTGAAGTTGGTCATGAAGGTCTTGAAGCCCTTGTGCTCTTCGCCCACCAGATTGGCCACCGGCACGCGGCACTGGTCAAAGCGCAGGTGGGCGGTGTCGCTGGCCCACCAGCCCATCTTGTTGAGCGCGGTGCGGGTGAAGCCCGGCGTGCCGGCCTCGATCACCAGGGCCGATATGCCACCCGGGCCGCGGTTGGCCGGGTCGGTGCGCACGGCCACGGTGAAAAAATCGGCCCGCATGCCCGATGTGATGAACACCTTTTCGCCATGCACCACGTAATGGTCGCCGTCACGCACGGCGGTGGTTTTCAGGGCGGCCACGTCTGATCCGCCCGAAGGTTCGGTCACGGCCAGCGCGGCAATCTTGTCGCCGGCCAGCACCGGCGGGATCAGCCGGGCCTTCAGCGCCTCGCTGCCAAAGTGCTTGATGGGCGGCAGGCCGATGGTGTGCGACATCAAGGACGCGGCCACGCCGCCCGCCCCGGGCCGGGCCAGCTCTTCGCTCATGATCAGGTGGTAGAACAGATCCACATCGGTGCCGCCATAGGCTTCGGGGTAGCCCAGGCCCAGCAGGCCGATCGCCGAGGCCTTCTTGTACAGCTCGCGCGGAAAGCCTTCGGCTTCGTCCCAGGCGCTGGCGTGCGGGGTGATCTCGCGCTCCACCCATTCACGCAGGCTGGCCCGAAACTGCTCGTGCTCGGGGCTGAAGTAATGCGGGGCGGCGGGGGCGTCAAGCAGGCTCATGGCGTGGCTTTGGCTGGCATCGTGCGCCGCATCTTCAACGCCCCGGCAGGCGCCGGTCTTGTGTGATCTGGCTAGTCGGGCCTGGGGTCGTCCCCAATGGCTGGTCAGCCAATCGGCGCAAGACGGGCAGTGGGCGCCGCCTCAGGCTAGTGGCACCCACCACGCGTCGGCCATTCCCCGATGCCCCAACCGGAGACAGCCCATGCACCTTCACCGCCGCCACCTGCTGGCTTCTGCCGCCGCCTGGGGCCTGTTGCCCACCGCCTGGGCCGACAGCCGCCAGGGCATCACCGACACCGAGATCCTGCTGGGCACGCACCAGGACCTGAGCGGCCCGGTGGCCTCGCTGGGCACCTACCTGCGCGATGGCATGAACCTGGCCATTGATGACATCAACGCCGCCGGTGGTGTGCATGGCCGCAAGATCAGGCTGATCGTGGAAGACAGCAGTTTTGACCCGCGCAAGGCGGTGCTGGCCACGCAAAAGCTGGTGACGCGCGACAAGGTGTTCGCGCTGGTGGCCACGCTGGGCTCGGCCACCACGCAGGCCTCGATGGGCTTTGCGCTGGAAGCCAACGTACCGCTGCTGTTTGCCGGCACGCCGGCCGACTTCACCTACACGCCCTACAACCGCATCAAGTTTGGCCTGTCGGTGCCCTATGGCGAGCAGGTGCGGGCCGGTGTGAAGTACATGATCGACAAACTGGGCAAGAAGCGCCCGGGCATCCTGTACCAGGACGACGAAACCGGCCAGAACGTGCTGCGCGCGGCCGCCGATCAGCTGAAGGTGCATGGCATCGCGATGGTGGAGCACACCAGCTACAAGCGCGGTGAGGTCAATTTCAGCAGCCAGATCGCCAAGCTCAAGGCAGCCAACTGCGACTTCATCATCCTGGGCACCGTCATCCGCGAAACCGCCAGCGCCCTGCAAGAGGCCCGCAAGCTGGGCTGGAACGTGGACATGCTGGGCAACCAGGCCTCGATGAATTCGGCCGTGATCAAGATTGGCGGCGACGCGGTAGAAGGCTTTTATGCCACCAGCCCCTACCTGCCCCTGGCCACGCAAGAGCAGACACCGGCGCTGGTGGCCCTGCTCAAGCGATACCGCGACAAGTACGGCAAGGAGCCGGAAGACGGCCTGATTTACGGCTACCAGTCGATGATGCTGTTTGCCGAAGGTGCCCGCCTGGCCGGCCGCAACCTGTCGGTGGACACGCTGGTGACGGGCCTGGAGCAGGTCAAGAACTGGACCACCATCGTGGCGGCCGTGCCCGTCACCTACGGACCCAATGACCGGCTGGCCTCCAACGCGGCCTACATGCTGCAGGTCAAGGGCGGCAAGTTTGTGCCGCTGCTGCCCACGCCCATCACCTTTTGAGCCCCCAAGCTCGGCGAAAACGACGATGGCCGGGTGCTGCGCAGCCCCCTAGACTGGGCCGCACACGGCCATTGCCCCCACAGGAGACACCCGCATGACGATCCTTGCTCGCACCCTGGCTGCCACGGCAGCGCTCTCGGCCAGCCTGCTGGCCGGCCAGGCCGCAATGGCCCAAACCCAAGGCGTCACCAAGACTGAAATCCTGATCGCCACGATTCAGGATTTGTCGGGCCCGGTGGCCGCCTACGGCAAGGCTGCCCGCAATGGCCTGCAACTGCGGGTGGATGAAATCAACGAGCAAGGCGGCATCCATGGCCGCAAGATCCGCCTGCTGGTCGAAGACAACGGCTACGACCCCAAGAAGGCCGTGCTGGCCACGCAAAAGCTGGTCAACCAGGACAAGGTGTTCCTGATCGCCGCGCACATCGGCACGCCCATGAACAACGCGGCCATGCCCATCATGTTTGAAAAGGGCGTGATCAACTTCCTGCCGCTGTCGGCCGGCCGCGAGATGTTTGACCCGCCCAACAAGCTGAAGTTCGCCAGCGTGGCCTCGTACTACGAAACCGTGCGCATGAACGTGCCCAAGTTGTACAAGGAGAAAGGTGCCAAGCTGGCCTGCTCGCTGTACCAGGATGACGACTACGGCCTGGAGGTGGTGCGGGGTGCCGAACAGGGCCTGAAAGACATCGGCGTGACCATGGGCGAAAAAACCACCTACAAGCGCGGCGCCACCGATTTCTCGTCGCAAATCGCCCGCCTGAAGGCCAGCAACTGCGATTTTCTGGTGCTGGGCACCATCGTGCGCGAAACCATCGGCGCCATCGCCGAAGCCCGCAAGCTGGGCTGGAACCCCACCATCATCGGCTCGCAGGCCTCGTACACCGAGCTGATCCACAAGCTGGGTGGCAAGGGCATGGACGGCTACTACGCGGTGTCCACGCAGTATTTCCCGTACCTGGACGTTGAAAGCCAGCCGCTGCGCTTCTGGGCCAACAAATACAAGACCCGCTTTGGCGAAGACCCCAGCACCTACTCCACCGGCGGCTACTCCACGATCGACCTGTTTGCCCGTGCCGCGCAAAAGGCCGGCCCCAACCTCACGGCCGACAGCTTCAACAAGGCGCTCGAGACCATGGGCGAGATCCCCTCAGACATCTTCGGCACCCCGCCCCTCACCTTCTCGGCCACCAAGCGCCTGGGCTCGGCCCAATCGCGCCTGAGCCAGATCGTCGATGGCCGCTGGAAGGTTGTTTCTGAACTGCGTTGATCAACAGGCCACCATGAACGTCAGCCAAGCCTTGCAATCGCGCCTGTCGGTGCGCGATTTTTTGCCCACGCCGGTGCCCGCCGATGTGATCCGCCGCGTGCTCACCACTGCATCGCGATCACCATCGGGCGGCAATGTGCAGCCCTGGCACATCGATGTGGTGGCCGGTGACCGCCTGGCTGAGCTCAAGGCCATCATGCAGCGCCGGCTGGCCGAGGTGGCCGCCGGCGACCGCAGCGAGCAAGCCGAGTACGACATCTACCCCAAGGAGCTGGTGGCGCCCTACCGCGACTACCGCTTTGCCCTGGGTGAAGCCATGTACCAGCGCCTGGGCATCCCGCGCGACGACAAGGCCGGCAGGCTGCGCTGGTTTGCGCGCAACTATGCGTTTTTTGGCGCACCCATGGCGCTGTTTTGCAGCGTGGATCGCCGCATGGGCCCGCCCCAGTGGTCAGACCTGGGCATGTACCTGCAAAGCGTGATGCTGCTGCTGCGCGAAGAGGGCCTGGACAGCTGCGCGCAAGAGTGCTGGGCGGTGTACCCGCAAACCATCGGCCAGTTCATCGGCATGCCACCTGAGCGCATGCTGTTCACCGGCATGGCCATCGGTCATCGCAACCCCGATCACCCGGTGAACGCGCTGGCCTCAGACCGCGCGCCGCTGGACGCCTTTGCCCGTTTTCACGGGGTGTGAACCGCCGGGCTTTGGCGCAGGCGGCGGTGCATCTGCCGGGCCGTGGGCACCCAGCCCAGGGTCACCCAGCGGTGCCATGAGATGAGGCCGCGCAGCCATTCGTCGGCGGCATAGGCCACCCACACACCGGCCAGGCCCCAGCCCAGGTGGATGCCGAAGAACCAGCTGCCGCCGCCCAGCACCAGCACAAACGAGGCGATGCCCATCACCAGGGGGTAGCGGGCATCACCCGCTGCACGCAGCACGTTCACCAGCAGCAGGTTGAAGGTGCGGCCTGTCTCCAGGGCCAGGTTCAGCCACATCAGCGTGGCACCTGCGGCAATGATGGTGGCGTCTTGCGTGAAGTGGCCCAACAGCCAGGGCCCACTCAGGGCGGCAGCCAGGGCCACCACCACCGTCACCGACAAGCCCCGCACCAGCGCCCGCCGCACCAGCCGATGGGCCTGATGCAGGCGGCCTGCGCCAATCATGTGGCCCACCACCACCTCGGCCGACAGGCCGGTGGCCAGGCCAAACAGCATGATCAGGTGGATGATCTGCATGGTGTAGGCGTGCGTGGCCAGGGCTGCCGTGCCCATCTGGCCCACCATGGCGACGCTGAACATGAAGCCCGCGCGCCAGGCGACGTTCTCGGCCGCACCCGGCATGCCGATGTGCAACACCGGTGCCAGGGTGTGGCGCTGCCAGGCCCACCAGTCGTGCCAGCGCGGCAGCAGGCCCAGGTAGGTGCGCCACATCCACAGCAGCAGGCCCAGGCCGAAGGCCCGGCTGATCAGCAAGGCCACGGCATAACCGATCAGGCCCCAGCCGTGCCAACTGCCGAAGCCGCTCATCAGCACGATGGCCAGCAGCAGGTGGCTGCCTTGCATCACACCATTGAACACCAGCGTGGCCCGTGCCCGCATGTGGGCCCGCAGCACACTGGCCAGGGTGGTGTTCCAGGCGTCAAACAGTGCTGCAGGCGCGATGCATTGCAAGAAGGGCACGGCCAGCGGCATCACCGCGGCCGGTGCGTTCATGGCCCGCAACATGGGCTCGGCGCCCAGCACGGCCAGTACCGTGCAGATGCCGCCGATCCAGGTGCTGGCGCCCAGCGTGGCGCGGGCGCAGCGTTCGGCTTCGTCGGGCCGGTTGCCGCCCAGGGCCTGCGACACCACCACACTGACCCCCGCGCCCACGATGCGGAAGAACACGAACAGCATGGCCAGCACCTGGCTGCACAGCGCGAAGGCTGCGCCCTGTGCATCACCCAGCCGGGCCGCCAGGATGGTGCCCACCAGGCCCATGGTCATGCCCAGCAGCAGTTCGGCCAGCAAGGGCCCCACCAGCGGCAGCATGCGCGGCGTGGGCAGGGGTGGCCGCTCGGCGTGAGGGGGGTGGTGGCGGCTCATCGGTGCGAGCCTGCAAGGTGGTGCGGTGCGGTGGCGACGCCAGTGGCCTTGTGGGCCTGGGCATCGACCGTGTGAAGGTCGTTCATGGTGTGAAGTGGACTGCGGGGCCCCTGGGCACACGCCAGACTGCCGCGCGCCCGATCACCCGGCCGCCCGCCCGGGTTGGGCGCGCTGGCGCAACGGTGACAGCAAAGCGCATGAGACTACCGCGAAACTGGGCCGTAACCCAGTGGCGTGCAGCGCGTGCGCGACACTTCACGCCTGCCCACCGCGAGACCCCCATGACAACCGATGCCGACTTGCCCGATGCAGCCTGCCTGGCCCCCACGGCGCTGATCGACAGCGACCACCCGGCCGTGCAGGCCTTTGCGCGCACGCATGCCGTGGGCGCGGATCACCGCGCGCAGGCGGTGGCGCTGTACCTGGCCGTGCGTGATGGCTTCAGGTATGACCCCTACCGCGCCAGCATGTCGGCCGATGGCATGCGCGCCAGCAGCGTGCTGGCCCAGGGCCACGGCTGGTGCGTGCCCAAGGCCACGCTGCTGACGGCGGTGTGCCGCGCAGCGGGCATCCCGGCCCGGCTGGGTTATGCCGATGTGCGCAACCACCTGAGCACCGAGCGCATGCGCCAGACCATGAAGACCGACATCTTCTACTGGCATGGTTTCAGCGAGCTGTGGATAGACGGCGCCTGGCGCAAGGCGACTCCTGCCTTCAACCTGAGCCTGTGTGAACGATTTGGCCTGCTGCCGCTCGAGTTTGACGGCCATGCCGATTCGATCTACCACCCCTTCGACGCATCGGGCCAACGCCACATGGAATACGTGGCCCAGCGTGGCAGCTTCACCGATGTGCCGCTGGCCCAGATCACCGCCGACTTCCGCCAGCATTACCCGGTGTGGATGGCCACCATGGATGGCACCGACACCGGTGACTTCCAGGCGGATGTCGCCCTTGAAACGCAGTCCATCACACCTTCGTCCCCCGCATGAACACACCCAGCCCAACCACCGCTGCCAACGTGCCCGAGGGCTTCCGGGCCGTGCCCATGGGCGGTGATTTCATCGGCATCAACGGGCCCATCTACCTCAAGCATGTGCTGCATCCCGATGCGCCGCTGGTGCAACTGGGCTTCAGGGTCGAGCGTCGCCACTGCAACCCCATGGGCAACTGCCACGGCGGCATGCTGGCCAGCTTTTCAGACATGGTGCTGCCGCTGTCGATCCACCGCAAGTCGGCCGAGGTGGGCAACAAGTTTCTGCCCACCATCAGCCTGCAACTGGATTACCTGGCACCCGCCCCGCTGGGAGCCTGGGTACAGGGCGAAGCCCAGGTGCTGCGGGTGACGCGCAGCATGGTGTTTGCGCAAGGCCTGGTCACCGCCGATGGTGAACCGGCCGTGCGCATCAGCGGCATTTTCAAGATCGGCAAGCCCTTTGATCCGGCCACGATGATCCCGGTGGCCTCGGCGCTGTAAGCGGCCACGCTGGCGGGCGGCACAATGCCGCCATGGCCATGCACTTTGATCTTGTCGACCTGCGCCTGATGGTGCGCATTGCCGAGGCCAATGGCCTCACCCGGGGCGCCGAAGCCTCGCACATGAGCCTGCCTGCGGCCAGCACGCGGGTGAAGAACCTCGAAGAGAGCATTGGCGCCAAGCTGCTGTACCGCACCAGCCAGGGCGTCACGCTCACGCCACCGGGCCAGGCCTTTGTGCACCATGCACGCCTGGTGCTCAGCCAGATCGAGAACCTGCGCGGTGATCTGCAAAGCTTCGCCAAGGGCATCAAGGGCCATCTGCGTGTGTTTGCCAACACCACGGCCCTGGGTGAATTCTTGCCACCGGTGCTGCGCACCTACCTGCGCACCCACCCCGATGTGAACATCGACCTGCGTGAGCGCCTGAGCCACGACATCGTGCGCGCGGTGACCGAAGGCCAGACCGACATCGGCATCGTGGCCGGTGCGGCCCGCACCGGGAACCTGCAAACCATTCCCTACCGCCGCGACACCCTGATCCTGGTGGTGCCCAAGGGCCATGCCCTGGCCGGTGGCTCACCGGTTGAATTTGCCGACACGCTGGATCTGGACCACGTGGGCCTGCACGAGGCCAGCGCCATCCATGCGTTCTTGCGCCAGGCCTGCGACAAGTTGCACCGCGTATTGCCCACGCGCATCGAGGTGGGCAATTTTGAGGCGGCCTGCCGCATGGTCGAGGCCCAGGTGGGCGTGGCCATCCTGCCGGGCTCGGCGGCGCAGCGTCATGCCCAGACCATGGCGATTGACCTGGTGCCCCTGGCCGACGACTGGGCCTTGCGTGAGATGCAGATCTGCGTGCGCAACCTGCAGGCCCTGCCCGTGTTTGCGCGGGATCTGGTGGACCTGCTGGTGGCCGATGCCCGGCAGGCAGCCGAGCAGCCGCAGGCCTGACGCTAGACTTCCTGGAACACCACCGGCCGCTCGGTGCTCAGCTTGAACCGGCTGACCGCAGCGCTCAGCCGCTGGGCCTGTTCATGCAGTGATTGCGCGGCAGCGGCCGATTGCTCGACCAGTGCGGCGTTCTGCTGGGTCATGTCGTCGAGTGCGCCCACAGCCTGATTGACCTGGCCGATGCCACTGCCCTGTTCGGTGCTGGCGCGCGTGATGTTCTCGATCAGTGCGTGCACTTCCTGCACCGTCGACACGATGCGCTGCATGGCCTGGCCGGCGGTGTTCACCATCTGGGCACCTTCACTGGTGCGATCCACCGAGGCCTGGATCAGGGCCTTGATCTCGCGCGCGGCGCTGGCGGAGCGCTGGGCCAGCATGCGCACCTCGGTGGCCACCACGGCAAAGCCGCGGCCCTGCTCGCCAGCACGGGCCGCCTCGACCGCCGCGTTGAGCGCCAGGATGTTGGTCTGAAACGCGATGCCATCGATCACGCCGATGATGTCGGCAATCTTGCGCGACGAGGCGCTGATGTCGCCCATGGTGTGCACAGCCCGGCCCACGATGTCGCCCCCCTCGGAGGCCACCTCGCTGGCGGTGGCGGCGGTTTGCCGCACACGGTCGGCCGCGTCGGTGTTGCCCTGCACCGATTGGGTCACCTGGCTCAGGTTGGAGGCCGCCTGCGCCAGGTTGGAGGCCGTGCGCTCGGTGCGTCCGCTCAGGTCCTGGTTGGCCGACGCGATCTCATGGCTGGCCATCGTCAGGTTGGTCACCGCCTGGTGCACCTCGCCCATGGTCTGGTTCAGGCCATCGCTCATGCGTTTCATTTCCTTGATCAGGTCGCCGATCTCGTCAGACCCGATCAGGATGATCTCGTTGCTCACGTCGCCCTGCGCAATGGCCCGCGCCACACGCGCGGCCTTGTCAAGGCCCCGGGTGATGGACGCATACACCAGCTTCAGGGCCAGCAGCGTCAGGCCCAATGCCACTGTTACCCAGATGGCGACTTGACGCAGGTGCTCATGAAACACGGCGCGCAGGTCGTCCATGTACAGGCCCGAACCCAGCACCCAGCCCCAGGGCTCAAAACCGGTGACGAAGGACACTTTCTCCTGCGGTTGCTCAAGACCCGGCTTGGGCCACAGGTAGGCCACATAACCCGCCTTCTGGGCGCGCACGGTCTCGACAAATTTCACGAACAGGGCGTTGCCTTGGGGATCCTTGATGCCCGCCAGATCCTTGCCGTTCAGATCAGGCTTGATGGGGTGCATCACCATGCGCGGCCCCATGTCGTTGATCCAGAAGTACTCGCTCTTGTCGTAGCGGGCACCCTGGATCACCTTGATGGCCGTGGCCTGCGCCTGCTCGCGGCTGAGTGCGCCGGCCTGCTCTTGCGCATGGGCCCACTGCAGCACCGCGCTGATGCCCTCGACGTTCTGGCGCAGCCCGACCTTGCGCGACTCGTAGGCGGTGAGGTAATCCTGCCAGGTCATCCAACTGGCCAGGCTGATCAGGGCCACGGCACTGATGGCCGCCAAGGCCCCCAGCTTGGCGCGGATGGAGATGTGATTCAGTATCTTGTGGACACGGCTCGGCTTGTCGTACAACGCACTGTGCGTGTTGTTCATGGGCGCTCCAAGGCAAGGGGGGACGAGCGCAACCCGTGCGCCCGTCCGGGCTCTGCTTCGGTATCGACCATCGCACCCGCCACTTGACCCCACCCGGGTCGGGCGGCGGGTTGTTTCAGCGATCCTTGAACACCGGCGCGCGCTTTTGCAGGAAGGCGGCCACGCCCTCGGCGAAGTCGCCAGCACGGCTCATCTCACCCTGCACACGGGCTTCCTGGCTCAGGGCCTGACCAAAATCCATCAGCAAGGCCGAATCCATGATGCGCCGGGTGTGGGCCAGGGCACGCGAGGGCATGGCGGCCAGCTTGTTGGCCAGGGCCAGGGTGGTGTCGCGCAGGGCTGCGTCGTCCACGCAGCGCCAGATCATGCCCATGTTGGCCGCGTCTTCGGCGCTGAGCTTGTCGCCCGTCATCGCCAGGCCAATGGCTTGCGCCCGGCCCACCAGGCGCGGCAGCAGCCAGGTGCCACCGCCATCGGGCACCAGCCCGATCTTGGAAAACGCCTGGATGAAACTGGCCGAGCGGGCCGCGATCACCATGTCGCAGCCCAGGGCGATGTTGGCGCCCGCCCCCGCTGCCACGCCATTGACCATGGCCAGCACCGGCACCGGCATGTCGCGGATGCGCAGCGCCAGCGGCTTGTACAGGCGTTCGACGATGCCTTCGACATCACCGGGCTGGCCATCGCCGCCCATGCCTTCGTCGTTCAGGTCCTGGCCGGCGCAAAAGCCCCGGCCCGCACCCGTGAGCACCACGCAGCGCACGCCCTCGTCGGCCGCCGCCGCGTTCAGGGCTGCCAGCAACTGGCCATGCATGACGGCGGTGAAGCTGTTCAGCGCAGCCGGGCGATTGAGCGTGATCGTGCGCACCGGGCCGTCATCGGCCACCAGCACCAGGGGTTCAGACATGGTTTCTCCAGCAATTGCCAAGGATTGAGACTGCCGGACATTTTGCCGGTGCCGGCCAGTCAGACGCCCCCTGACAGACCCGCAGGGCCGCCAAGGCCATGGCCCCGCGGTTAACATGCGCAGGCCATGTCTGCCCACGAGTTTGCGCCCGGTCTGTTTGTCCGTGGCATCACCCCCCCGCTGCCCCTGTCCCACTTCCGTCTGGTGGCGTTCGACATGGATTCGACGCTGATCAACATCGAGTGCGTTGACGAGATTGCCGCGGCAGCCGGCCGCCGTGATGAAGTGGCCGCCATCACCGAGGCCGCCATGCGCGGCGAGATCACCGACTACAAGGAAAGCCTGCGCCGCCGGGTGGCCTTGCTGGCCGGGGTGAACGAATCCGCGCTGGCGCAGGTCTACGAGCAGCGTCTGGCGCTCAACCCGGGCGTCGAAGCCTTTGTGAAGGCACTGCAGGCCGCCGGTCTGAAAACCTTGCTGGTCTCGGGCGGCTTTACCTATTTTTCAGAGCGCATCCGCCACCGCCTGGGCCTGGATTTCGCCCGCGCCAATGTGCTGGAGATTCAAGACGGTGTGCTCACCGGCCGTCTGGTGGAGCGCCCCTGGGGCGACATCTGCGATGGCAACGAAAAGCGCCGCGTGGTGCTGGAAGTGTGCGAGCTGATGGGCATCGAGCCCGAGCGCGCCATTGCCGTCGGTGATGGCGCCAACGACCTGCCCATGATGAGCGTGGCCGGCCTGTCCATCTGCTACCACGGCAAGCCCGCCGTGCGCGAGCAGGCCATGATTTCCATCGAAGCCGGCGGCATGGACCGCGCGCTCGAATTGCTGGCAGTTTGACGAATGAGCAGCATGCCCTGGCCGCCGGTGGGCGACGCTCTGCCGGATATCCCGAAGCTGTGTGGCCCCGATGGCCGACGCTGGCAAATCCTGCTGGCCGACGACAACCCCATCAACCTGGAGGTGGGACAGGCCTTGCTCGAAGAGCTGGGGGTGGCGGTGGTCACCGTCAGCGATGGTCGGCAGGCGGTGGATCAGGCCAGAACGGGCCAGTTTGATGCGGTGCTGATGGACATGCAGATGCCGCACCTGGATGGCATGGATGCCACCCGAGAAATCCGTCAGTTGCCGCAGTGTCGGGATCTGCCGGTGGTGGCCATCACGGGCAATGCCTTTGATCGCAATCGCGCGGCGTGCCTGGAGGCGGGCATGAACGACTTCATCTCGAAGCCGGTGGATCTGTGGCAACTGGCCACGGTGTTGGGCAAGTTGCTGAAGGCCTGACGGCCCTGGAGGCTGCGAGGCCTCAGAAACCCATCGAGGCCAGCAGGTCGTCCACGTCTTCCTGGGCCACGGCCTTGTCGGGCACCTGCGGGCCTTCGAGCTTCACGGCCTGCTGAATCTGCTCCACGCTCTTGGCGTCACTCTGGGCCAGCAATTGCAGCAGTTGCTGCTCGGTGTGCGTGATGATGGTGACCACCTTCTTGATCACCTGTCCCGACAGATCCTGAAAATCCTGGGCCATCATGATGTCGGACAGCACATCAGCCTGGCCCTTCATCAGCAGGCTCTGGTGGCGCAGTGTTTCGGCAGCCTCGGCCATCGCGGCCCGGGCCTCACCCACGCCCAGTTCGGGATGCTCGGCCAATTGGGTCAGGCGCTCGGCCACGGCGTTCGAGTCAGCCGCCGCCGAACGGCAAACCGGGCCCGAGTTGTCGACCATGTTCAGCACCTTGGTCGCCGCGTCCTCGGTCATCTTGCCCACGTAGGACAAGCGTTCCCGCGCGTCGGGCAACTCCTGGGCCAGTTGACGCAGCGCAACATCCCATCCCAGTTCAGCCAGCATGCTGCTCAGCCTGCGAACGAGTTCGTCAAGCTGATCCAGGACGTCGTGGCCATCAGACATGTCACTCACGGTGGTGCGCTCCGTTGGTCGGTTGGAAAGGGGCATGGCATGCCTAGCTCACAACCTGGCCCCGGTACACCAGCCGACAAGGTGAAAGCTTCCTGATGAGATTTATCGGCACCGGCGGGCCCCAGCTTGACGGGCCTGATCCGTGAACTATTCACGCTGGCGCGGTCAGCCGACGCGGTTGCGGGTCTCCGGGCAAGCCCGGCTGGGCGCATCGCAGCCACGTATCTACGATGTTTGCACCCATCAACCCGAGGAGCCCCATGAGCACCAGCCCCACCCAGTAGCTGCTGGACGCCAGCAAGATGCCCAAGCACTGGTACAACATCGCCGCCGACCTGCCGGTGCCGCCACCACCCGTGCTGCACCCGGGCACCATGCAGCCCGTGGGCCCCGACGACCTGGCGCCGCTGTTCCCGATGGAACTGATCATGCAGGAGGTCTCCACCGAACGGGAGATCCCCATCCCCGAGCCGGTGCGCGAGGTCTTCCGTCTGTGGCGCCCTGCCCCGCTGTTCCGGGCGCACCGCCTTGAAAAGGCCCTGGGCACACCCGCCAAGATCTATTACAAGTACGAGGGCGTCTCGCCCGCCGGCAGCCACAAGCCCAATACCGCCGTGCCCCAGGCCTGGTACAACGCCCAGGCCGGCGTCAAGAAACTCACCACCGAAACCGGTGCGGGCCAGTGGGGCTCGTCGCTGTCGTTCGCCGGGGCCTTGTTTGGCCTGGACGTGCGGGTGTTCCAGGTGCGCGTGAGCTATGACCAGAAGCCCTACCGCCGCGCCCTGATGGAAACCTACGGCGCGCGTTGCATCG
>Ga0228698_1000181_pt1 | contig 58437 bp, 43 predicted proteins | sample McNCre117_Aug_MG_FD_178015 | JGI IMG/M metagenome (GOLD analysis project Ga0228698, IMG submission 178015) | Freshwater microbial communities from McNutts Creek, Athens, Georgia, United States - 1-17_Aug_MG | ecosystem: Environmental > Aquatic > Freshwater > Creek | place: USA: Georgia...
CTGCACGCCAAAGATTCGTCTGGCCGCGAGTTCATTGGAGAAATTCTCGAGAGGAAGCAAGGCACTATTCGCTACCCCTGGCTGAACAAGGAGTTAGGTGAAACGGTGGCGCGCGACAAAATGGTGGCATTCACCTTCATCAAGGACTGGAACTGGGTGGTGGCCGGCGGCACCTACGTAGACGAATACACCCAGGAAATTCACTCCCTGCGCAACTATTCATGGGCTATTGGCATCGCCCTGGTCATACTGATTACTACCTTGTGGCTGTGGCTGATCCGCGGTCTGGTGGTCAAACCCATGGCCCATGTAAGCGCCGTTGCCCGAAACATTGCGCAAGGCAACCTGGGCGATAACCTGCACACCGAGCGCTTGGATGAAGTTGGCGATCTCATGCGCTCCATGGCTACCATGCAGTCGGTGCTGACGCATTTCCAGGCGACCCAAACCGAAATGGCCCGCCAGAATGAAGCGGGAATGATTGATTACCGCATTCCCCTGACAGGCCTGACCGGCGCCTACGCCAGCATGGCACGCGACATCAACCAGCTGGCACAGTCGCACATCGACACCACGATGCATATTGTTGATTTGATCTCCGCGTATGCCAACGGCCAATTGGCCACACCAATGGAGCGCTTGCCAGGACAAAAAGCGCGTATCAGCGAAGCAATGGACCGCGTTCAGAATTCCCTGCAGCAAGCGGCCCACGCAGCGCAGACCAACTTGCGCATCAAACTGGCGCTGGACAGCGTCAGCCTGCCCGTGCGCATCGCTGCAGACGACGGCACCATCATCTACATCAATCAATCTTTACAAGGCAACTTGCAGCGCAATCTGGAAGGGTTCCGTAAGCAAATCCCGGGATTCGACCCCGACCGCTTTGTCGGTGCCAGCGTGGGTGTTTTGTATCCAGACCCACAGGCAGCGGTGCAACGCATGCGCAATTTGCGCGCCACCGCCCACAGCCGGGCCAACTTTGGCGGCCGCCTGTACGACGTCACCACCACGCCAGTGCACGACCTGGATGGCAGCCGACTCGGCACTGTGGGACAGTGGGTTGACGTGACCGAACAGGTCCAGGCGGAACAGGACATTCAAGCGATCGTGCAAGCGGCCGCGGCAGGTGACTTTTCCAAGCGCTTGGCACTCAAAACCGAGCTTGCATTCTTTGATGCCTTGTCCAAGGGCATCAATCAGTTACTGGAGACCAGCGAAAAAGGCCTGCACGATATCGCCCACTTGCTGGAACAATTTGCCAATGGCGACTTAACCGCCCGCATAGAACGTGACTATGCAGGCCTTTATGGCCGGGTCAAAGAGAGCGCCAACAGCACGGCGCAGAACCTGACCCGTGTGATGACCGAAGTGCGTGAAGCAGCCGATGCACTCACGGGTGCCGCCAATCAGGTGTCGGCCACTGCCCAGTCGCTCAGTCAAGCCGCCAGCCAACAAGCGGCCAGCGTGGAGGAAACCAGTTCCCAGATGGAGAATATGGCCGAATCGATTGGACAAAACAGCGAAAACGCCCAAGTGACCGATCGCATTGCCTCCAAAGCCAGCAGCGAGGCCAGCGATGGCGGCAAAGCAGTTGAACAAACCCTGGTGGCCATGAAACACATCGCAGCCACGATTGGCATCGTCGACGACATTGCCTACCAAACCAACTTGTTGGCACTCAACGCGGCCATCGAAGCGGCACGTGCGGGTGAGCACGGCAAGGGTTTTGCAGTGGTCGCCGCCGAGGTCCGAAAGCTGGCTGAGCGCAGCCAGGTTGCAGCAAAAGAAATTGGCACCTTGGCCCAGAGCAGCGTGCAAACCGCAGAACGCGCCGGCAATTTGCTCAACTCCATCGTTCCAGACATTCAAAAAACCAGTCAACTGGTGCAAGACATTGCGGCGGGGTCTGCGGCCCAAAGCGCTTCGGTAAGGGAAATTGGCGGGGCCATGGGCCAACTTACGCAAGCGACGCAACTCAATGCCGCCGCGTCGGAGCAACTTGCAGCCACCAGCGAAGAGTTGTCAGCGCAGGCAGAACAACTGCAACACAGCGTGGCCTTTTTCAAGACCGGTCACAGCGCCTAGAGGCTACCTAATGCGCCTGCAGAAGCGGCGTCTGAGGGTGGCCGCTGCCCGCTGACCCAACACGGAATATCGCGACCACCTGGACCAAATCGTTGGCTTGGGTGCGCAAACTATTGGCGGCGGCTGCCATTTCTTCAACCAGCGCCGCATTTTGCTGTGTCGCCTGGTCCATTTGCCCCACCGCTGCACCGACCTGTCCAACGCCTTGGGCTTGTTCCGAACTGGCGGCACTGATGTCTTCCACCAAGGCGGTTACTTTGTGTATCGACGACACCACTTCCTGCATCGTGGCACCGGCTTGGTCCACTAGCAAGGTGCCCTTTTCAACGCGCTCAACGCTGTCGGTGATCAGCTGCTTGATTTCTTTGGCAGCGTCGGCACTGCGCCCGGCCAGGGAGCGCACCTCACTGGCGACGACGGCAAAGCCACGCCCTTGGTCGCCCGCCCGGGCCGCTTCCACTGCGGCGTTCAATGCCAGGATATTGGTCTGAAAGGCAATGCCATCAATGACGCCAATAATGTCGGCAATTTTGCGTGAACTATGGGTAATGTCTTTCATGGTGGCCACGACCTGCTCGACCGCGGCACCGCCCTGACTGGCAACCAGCGACGCCTGGTGCGACAGCTGATTGGCCTTCTGCGCATTGTCTGCGTTGTGGCGCACCGTGGTACTCAGTTGCTCCATAGAGGCCGTCGTTTGTTCCAGCGCGCTGGCCTGGTTTTCGGTGCGCGCAGACAGGTCCTGGTTGCCCTGCGCAATCTCCGCGCTGGCGGTCGCCAGGCTCTCCGAACCGGTACGCACGCGGGCAACCACATCAGCCAAACTCAATTGCATGGTGTTCAGCGCTGCAATCATCTGGCCGAACTCGTCTTTCCGGTCGGACTGCAAGGTGGCGGACAAATCGCCAGAGGCCACTTTTTGCAGGAAATCTGCCGCTTGCGCCAATGGTTTCCGAATACTGCCGATCAAAAAATATGCACCAAAAACCACGAATGCGATCAGTGCTCCGAGCATTCCAAACGCAAGCCAATGGCTGTTCGTACGGCGTTGTGCGAATTCACTTTGGGATTTTTCCAACTGCACACGCTGTAGCTCAGCAAATTGCCTTAATCCATCAACATAAGGCCCAATCGCCGGGTTGAAGTGGGTATTAATTTCCACCATGGCACCCGCATCGTCACCGGCCTCCTTCAGTTTGCGCAAAGCGGCAAGGGAGTTGAGCACCACGGTACGGGACTGTGCGATGTCGCCCATTAATCGACGCTCTTCATCGTTCAAGTCCATGTCTTGAATTTTCTTTTGTACCGCTGCAATCTCTTTAATGGTCGCGGGTATCAAGTCTTTGTACAAGGCGTTGATTTCGGGATTCGACGAAATAATTTGCGCCTGTACCCGGGTCACATTGTTTTCCGTCAACCCTTTCCAACGCGTCGCAAGTTCCAGTTTTTCCGACATCGCGGCAAGCACCCGATCGGACTCATTGCTAAGCCGGGCACTGGTGTACGACGTCGCACCAAAAACGACCAGTAATGCGAACACCAACACTGCAACGCCGCTCCACAACGTGGTGCCAACGGACGTTTTGCTCAATACTGCCATGATATTTTCTCGAATGTAGTTGCTACCGCCGGTTGAATGGGTGGCTATGCCCGGCAGTGGGCACCGAATTTTGTGCGCGCACAAGGGCGTTTTCCCATACGACACGCCAGCGCAATCGCGATTACGCAAATAATTGACAAAAATGAAGGTCCGCGTACGTCGGAGGACACCCTTGCGATCGCTACCGCACACAGCGGCACCGGCCTGTTGAAGCAGGGTGGCTTGAACCGACCTGGACCGGTACGGGGGGCTAGACGAGCAAGGAAATAATGGCCGTCGACGTCACCGCAACAGCAGCCCAGCGACCGTAGGTGTACTCATCGGCAGGCTTGGCATCCGCCTCGGCGGTGGGACGCTCCAGTCCAACTACACCGTAAGCAAACTTCTTGATAGCTGGCTGACCGTCTACCGGGGCGTCGCTTGCCGCTCCGGCAGCGCCAGATGGTGCTGCCGGGGTCGCTTTGGATGCGGCGCCCGACGCCCCACCAGCAGCAGGTGTTTCCACACTGACAGGGGTCTCTGCGTTCAGGCGGTCTTGGGCCTCTTTGCTGATAGTCACTTTGTCAGACTGAACCGCACTACTGTCCGGGGCCTTGCCAGCGGATCGATCAACAGACCCTGCCGCCACGCTTGCACTCACAGGGCTGCTCACACTTGAGTTAGAGGTCGGGGTGATGTTCATAGTGGTCTTCTCAGTTCAAGCAAGAATCAAACTTGTCTCCCCCACTGTATCGACACGCCGCAATTGAACTTGAGCACCCTGGGGCCCGTGTTTGTCAAATATTCGCCAAATATTCCACACTTTGGGGGGCGTCATCGACCCGATGCTGTTTCATATGCCCCGCTGAATCATTGCAAGCATTTGGTCCAGGGCCACGCCCCAGCCTTTTTCAAAGCCCATGGCGGCATGTTGTTGGGAGGCGGCTTCGTCGGCATGCCGCACAGTCGCCGTATAACGGGTGCCGTTGCCCGCATCCGCGAAATCAATGCACGCCGTAAATGCAAAATGACCATGGCCTGCCCCCTCAGCTGGAGCCGCCGCCGGTCGGAACCCGGGCAACAGCGCATTGGTCCATGACAGCCGCTCGGCATAGCGCGTCTCCAGGTAGCACCCAACGTTGGGAAAAGCATGGCCTTCGGGCGATTGCATAGTGGTTCGAAACAGCCCACCCGGACGCAAATCAATTTCACACGCAACAGTTTTCCAAGGAAGCGGGCAAAACCAGGGCATTAGCAACTCCGGTTCGGTCCAGGCCCGCCACAGCGCTTCCCTGGGCGCATCCACCGTGCGGGTAAAGCTCAGATCACGCTGCGGGTCCAATGCGGGCCAATGCATGACTTCCGCCTGCCAGCGGCTCAGGTTTTGTTCATTGGCAGGCACCACGATATGCTGCATTGCGGCCGCCACCTCGGGGCGATCGAAGGCTTGTTCCCACGTCACGTGGGTGCCCGTTGGGGTGGGCTCCAGCCCAATAGACAAGGTGAAATGGGGGTGTGACAGGTGTTTCAAAACCACCCGGCGATTCGGCACAATCGACTCAAACACCATTGCATTGGGATACGCGGTGTCGTCTGGACCGTGCATGGTAAAACGCCAATCACCGCCGTTGTTGAATACAAAGCCGTCAAATGTGTTGCGAAAACCATCGGGGCCCCACCAACGGGCGAGGCGCTCGGGAGTCGCCAAGGCCGCGAAAACCGCCTCGGGCAAAGCAGAGAACAAACGGGACGTTGTAAATACAGTCACTGTGACACTCCGTGTATTTGCGGTTTTGCAAGGCTCCGGGGGAATAGGCTATTTTGGCTTAACTGCATTTGAAGTTTGAAAACAGTTTGCCATGCGCCTGAGCGCAGTGCGTCAGTCTGGGCGCCAGTAGCCCTCATGCAAGCGCCATTGGCCTTGCGGGTCCTGATCCCAACGGTGGCCTACCCAATGTTCGTGCTCACGGTGGTGCTCCCAATGCCCCTCCTCCCACCGATGCGCGTTACCAACCCAATTCCAGTGCCCATAGACCCAGAAATAGTCGTGGCCGGGCGGTGTTGAAATCACCTCAACCCGCGGCGGTGGCGGCCGTACCGGCGCCATAACGACAATGGATGGTGGCGTGAATGTCAGGCGTGGTGGCGTGACGACACAAGCCGACAAGCCCATACCCAAGGCCAGCACCGTCAAGCCTGCACGAAGTGTTTTTACATTCCAGCGAGTTTGCATATTAGTTCCTACTGCTGCGATCCATTCAGAGCGTCCGGCGGCGTGACCACCGCCGTGTCTGTGCAAGTCTTTATCGTTTTCCAATCGGGATCTGCATGCAAAGTAGCCTGGGCACTTGCCAAGCGGCACGCGCAGATGCAAGAGGCACGCACAGACCCCAAAGCCACGCGCAGATGATAGCAAGGTCCAACGTGACAATTGGCAATTTAGTTCTTGTGATGTGCATTGTGTTTCTCGTCAAACACAGCGCCGTTTTTCGCGCCCCTGGTCGACACCCATAATCTGCGGCTTGTTACTATTCGCAAGGTACGTCATGCGCTTGTGTCCCAACACCGGGCCACACAATTTCGGCAACCGCTTGCAAAAAGCAGTCGTGCTGGCGCTGTGCGTACAATCATTGCGAAACCAGAATCAGCGCAGCGCCAGGATAAACTGGCCTACGGACCGGTTTAAAAAATGCGGAGCCACGTGGAATGATTTTCACCATGCGAATCAAAACGCAAATAGCCACTGGCAAGCGCCGGCAGTGGCGCACATTGCATGGTTGGCTCATTACTCTGGTCTGTACACGCCTGCTGATGGCGGCAGCGCCCGCGCTGGCGGGCGCAACTCCCCTCACCTATTTTCCGGTGGGCCCGATATACGAATACCGCTGGAAACTACTGGAGCTGGCACTCTCGCATACCCAAAGCGGCCCGGGCACAACGCCGCTCAGTCCTTTCCCCGAAGACGTAACGCAAAATCGGGGCATGCAACTGCTGCAAAACGGTGCGATTGATGTGATCGCCCTGGGCACCAACGCCGAGCGCGAGGCGGAGATGATGCCAATCAAAATCGACATCCTGCGCGGTATTGTTGGATTCCGTATTTTTGTGATCCGTGCCAACGACCAGCAACGGATTGCTGCAATGGATGCATCCGCGGTACAACAGCAACTCAGCTTTGGCTTGAATGGCCAGTGGGCCGACGTGCCGGTCATGCGTGCCAATGGCTTTGCCGTGGTGACATCCACCAGCTACGAAAATTTGTTCAATATGCTGGTGGCCAATCGTTTTGATGCATTTCCGCGGGGTCTGAATGAAGCAGCACGCGAACTCGACGAGCGCAAGGCGAACTTTCCAGACCTGGCACTGGAACAAACCAAGGCATTGTTCTTTCCATATCCCATTTATTTTTGGGTCAGAAAAGACAATAAAGCGCTCGCACAACGCATTGAACGCGGCCTGAAACTGGCGCTGGCAGATGGCTCTTTTCGCACCTTGTTTGAGACTTACCACGCCAAGGAAATTGCCGCCCTTTCAAAGGAAAAGCGCCTTGTAATCCGCCTCAACAACCCGAACCTGCCGCCCGGCACACCACCGATCGACACGCACTGGTGGTGGCGCTAGACGGTAAACCTGTTTCCCGCAATATCTTCATGGCACGCCCCCAAACCCTGACCAGCCGTCTGCTCTATGCAATATTCCCCTGGTACCTATTGGTGGCCCTGTGCATGGCAGGTGCCCAGCTCACCATTCAGCTCATCAGTGTCAACCGGGATATTCAAAAGGATCTGACCACACTCGGGCAAACCCTGGCGCCCAGCGCCACCGAAGCGGTTTGGGAACTGGATGGCCCGGGCCTGCGCGCAATTGCGCACGGTCTGCGGCAAAACGCGATTGTCACCGGCGTGCGGATTTCCGCCGTATCGGGCGCACCCACGGCCGCCGAGGGCGAGTTGCCAGAGTCCGACGCAGGAAACGCATTGCCTGCTGCGGGTGGTTTCAACGGCAGCCGCGTGGAACTCAAACATACATCGGTGCGCGAAGGCGTGCAATTGATTGGCTATCTTCAGCTGTATTCCAGCGGCGATGTGGTTTGGGCCCGTTCCAAAGCCATTGTCGCTGTGACCCTGATCAACTCACTGGTGGTCGGTACCGCGCTGTGGCTCATTTTTTCGTGGGTCATCCGCTACCGCCTTTCAGACGCCGTTACGCAAGTTGCGCGGGCCGTCACCAGCTGGCGTTTTCAGCGTCGCAATCTGCATGTAGAGCCGGTCAGCTACCCTTACCAGGACGAGTTGGGCGAACTCGTTAACGCCTTTAACGAAAGTCGCCTGCAGCTTTACGACTCGGTACAGGACCTGGCCACGCTCAACCAAAACCTGGAAGCCATCGTTGCGATTCGCACCCAGGAGCTGCAGCAGGCGAAAGACGCAGCAGAGGAAGCGACCAGCGCCAAATCGGAGTTCCTGGCCAATATGAGCCATGAAATCCGCACCCCCATGAATGCCGTGCTGGGCATGCTCTACCTGCTGCTCAAAACGGATGTATCGCCAACCCAGCACAATTACCTTGCCAAAGCACAGGGCGCAGCCCATTCCTTGCTGGGCATCATCAACGACATTCTGGATATATCGAAAATCGAAGCGGGCAAGATTGATCTGGAACACATTGAATTTGGTCTGGATGCGGTGCTGGACCAGCTCACCGATGCGATCGGCTACCAGGCCGAACAAAAGGGCATTGAGTTTCTTATTCGCTACGACGGATCTATTCCTCCATTTTTAATTGGTGATCCTTTGCGACTGGGCCAGGTGCTGTTGAACCTGTGTGGCAATGCGGTCAAATTTACAGAAAGTGGTCAAGTCGAACTCGGCCTGCAATGCACATCGCAGTCTGAAACCGGTCTCACCTTGCAAATCCACGTGCGCGACAGCGGCATTGGCATTTCGCCGGAAATTCAAGGCTCGCTCTTCAAAAAATTCAGCCAGGCAGATCAATCGACTACGCGCCGCTTCGGGGGCACCGGGCTGGGCTTGGTCATTTGCAAAAATCTGGTCGAACTCATGGGTGGCAATATCTGGATTCAAGAGTCCCACCCTGGCAAAGGCACGACGGTTTGCTTTACTGTGCAACTCAAGCTGTCGCCCCACAGTCGGGCGCGCCAACTGGCCCTGATAGAACAAGCCGGCCCACTGCTCAAAGGGCTGCGCGTGCTGGTGGTGGACGACAACGAAGCGTCCCGCGAAATCCTGGCCGAGACGCTGCGTTATTTTCATGTAGACGCCAGCACTGCCACCAGTGGACCGGCCGCGTTGACCATCTTAAAGAATGCCGCGACGCACCCCTTTGACCTGGTTCTGATGGACTGGCGCATGCCCGGCATGAACGGTGACGAAGCGGTCCAGCGTATCCACGCCGAAGCCGGCATTGCGCCACAACCCAAGATCGTAATGGTGAGCGCCTATGGGCATGAGGACGTTATTAAGCGGGCAGAAGCAGCACGGGTAGACGGCTTCCTTACCAAACCCGTCACGCCTTCTACGTTATTGGACACCGTCTTGTCCGTTCTCGGGCGCGGACGCATTCTGGGCAACAACGATACACAGCCCTTGCCCGCAGCAGCAGGTGGCAGCGGTGCGCTGTCAGGTGCCCGCCTGTTGCTGGTAGAGGACAACGATATCAACCGCGAATTTGCCAGAGAACTGCTGCGTGGCGAGGGCATTGAGGTGATTGAAGCAAGCAACGGACAGGAAGCATTCGACAAGGTACAGCAGCACGACGTCGACGGCGTGTTGATGGACCTCCAAATGCCCGTTCTTGATGGCCTACAGGCCACCCGCAACATCCGTGCCCTGGGACAGTCACCACACGGTGAACGCTTTGCGCACCTGCCGATCATCGCAATGACGGCACTGGCCATGCCAGAAGACGCCCATAAGAGCCGTGAAGCGGGCATGAATGACCACGTCAGCAAGCCCGTAGACCCGGAGCGGCTGATGGCGGTTCTAATGAAATGGATTCACCTGCCGGTCGATCGGATCGGCACTGGCACTACAAGCGCGGGTACACAGCCAGGCGAGTTAGCCCAGGATTTGCGTGGGCTGTCCAACCTGGACGCCGCCGAAGGCGTGCGCCGTATAGGTGGCAAAGCCGATGCCTACCGGCGCCAGTTGTACCGCTTCCGCGATCACTACAGCGGTGCCGCAGACACGCTGCGACAACTGATTCAGAGCCAGGATATACGCCGCGCCAGCGACTTCTGCCACATGCTGAAAGGGGTCACTGGCAATATTGGGGCAATCGCGCTCTATGAACAAATAGTCCAGATCGACGCGCAGCTGAAAAAGACGCCGACCGCAACCCGCTCCGCGCTGGAGCAACTACACCGATTACAGGACTGCTTGCAACAGGTAGTGCAAGAAATTAATACGCTGGGCAACCCCGCTGCGCGCACCGAAGCGGCGCCTGCCACGCTGGATGAAAATCAACTGCGCATGCACCTCGACGGCCTGATGCAGGCGCTGAACTACGATGTGGGCAGTGCAGAAAAAATACTCGATCAATTGCGCCGTGGCACCAGCGGCACGCCGTTGCAGAGCGACGTCGCGGCGATCGCCAGCCAGGTTGACCTATTTGAGATTGACGCTGCGCAAACGCTGCTCACACAATTGCAAAACCGCATGAAGAACACCCAAGTTGTCCCCACATGAACCCAAGCCAACGCGCCCGCATCCTGATCGTTGACGACGTCAATGCCAACCTGCATACCCTGATGCACATTTTGCGTGACGACTACGCCATACTGGCGGCGAGCAGCGGAGAGAACGCATTGGCGCTGGCCCAGCGTGCCCCCCAACCGGACTTGATTTTGCTGGACATCAAAATGCCGGGCATGGACGGTTACTCGGTTCTCGCACATTTAAAAGCAGATCCGAAAACCGCCGATATTCCGGTTATTTTTGTCACGGCGCTGGCCGACGCCGAGGACGAAGCGCGCGGCTTGGCGATGGGTGTTGCCGACTACATCAGCAAACCAGTCAACCCCGATCTACTGCATTTGCGCGTCAGCATCCAACTCGAGTTGCAGCGCCACCGCAAACTCCCACACGGCTTTGCGATAGCCCACTTACCCCACACTCCGGAACGCACCCCGGCGTTGCTGGTGGTAGACGATGTGCCAGAAAACATCCATGAATTGTTGGAGGCGCTGAAAGACGAATACCGCATCATGGTTGCCAACTCCGGCCCCAAGGCGCTCGAACTGGTGCAAGGGCCAACACCGCCGGACCTGGTGCTACTGGACATCGTAATGCCCGATATGGACGGCTATGAAGTGTGTCGTCGAATCAAGGCGACAGCTGCCGGTAGCGGCATTCCGGTGATATTTGTAACCGTGATCGACGCGGCAGACCAGAAGGTCAAGGGGTTCGACCTGGGGGCCGCCGACTTCATTACCAAACCCTTCGACATTGACGAAGTGCGCGCCCGCGTACAAACCCACCTGGAGCTGGCCCGACTGCGTTTCTCCCTAGAGCAGTTGGTTGCGCAACGCACGGCGCTGCTAAACCAAAGCGAGGAGAAGTACCGCATTCTGGCGGACTACTCGCCCAACTGGGAATACTGGATGGCACCCGATGGCAGCTACCTGTACGTTTCCCCGGCCTGTGAACACGAGTCGGGCTACACGCCACAGGCATTTTTCGCCGATGCCAATCTGATGGACAAAATCATCCATCCCGAGGACCTGGCAGCGTGGCATCAATACGGGCCCGCAGCAGCCAACACCCCGTCTGATTTGCTGATTTTTCGCATCCGGGCGAAAGACGGCAGCGAACGCTGGATTGAGCACATATCGAACCGGGTGCTGGACCACAACGGGCGCTACTTGGGTCAGCGCGGGTCGCACCGCAATGTATCCAAGCGGCATGAGGCGGAACAGCGACTCGACTTCTACATCAACCGCGACCCCCTGACGGGTTTACCCAACCGCGTATTGTTCCACGAATTCCTCGATCATTCTTTACAGCGGGCTGAGCGCGACGGGTCGCAGTTCGCGCTTTTGATCGTCAACCTGGACAATTTCAATACCGTCAACGAAAGCCTGGGCCACAGTCAGGGCGACCAACTGCTGATTGAAGCCAGCAAGCGCCTCTCAGCCCTGCTAAGCGATAGGGATGCCATTGCCCGCATCAGTGGCGACGAGTTCAATATTATTCTCAATCATGGCGACAATGCCGGCTCGACGGACTTGGTCGCCCAACGCATGATCGATGCGCTGGGCAGCCCCTTCCAGCTCAACAACAGCAGTGTCTATGTGGGTGCCAGCATCGGCATTTCCCTGTACCCCGCCGATGGCCGGGATACAGAGACCTTGCAAAGCAACGCCGCAGCGGCCCTGCATCAGGTGAAATTGCGCGGCCGCGGCATGTTACGGTTTTTCTCGGTAGAAATGATGGGCCGCTCCAAAGATCGCCTGGCACTGGAGGCTGCGCTGCGCCAATCGGTGGAACGCAATGAACTGCGTTTGTATTACCAACCCCAGGTCAATCTGTTCAGCGGCGAAATTGTAGGCATGGAAGCCTTGGTCCGTTGGCAGCACAGTGAACGGGGACTGATTCCCCCGAACGCCTTCATTCCCCTGGCGGAGGAAAGCGGCTACGTTGTGACTTTGGGGGAATGGGTGTTGCACACCGCCTGCCGCCAGATCCAACAATGGGTCGCCATGGGCGTACCGCTGCGGCACGTGGCAGTCAACGTGTCGGCGGTCCAGCTCAGCCGCGGCAACCTGCTGGCTTCGGTCAAGCAAGCGCTGCAGGAAACTGGCATTGAACCGGGCATGCTGGAACTCGAAATCACCGAGAGCAGCGTCATGCTCGACCGGGAACGCTCGCTTGCCACACTGGCCAATCTGAAAGCCCTGGGCTTGCGGCTGTCGATCGATGACTTTGGTACAGGCTATTCATCACTCGCCTATTTGCAACAACTTGAAGTAGACAAACTCAAAATCGATATCGCCTTTGTACGTGACATGACCAGCAACCCCAACAACGCGGCAATTGTCAAAGCCATTATTGCTTTGGGCCACAGCCTGGGGCTTGAAGTGCTCAGTGAAGGTGTAGAAACACTGGAACAGGCGCGCGCACTGCGCGCGCTGCACTGCGATGGCATGCAAGGCTACCTGGTGAGCAGACCGACGCCCGCAGATGACATGACACAGTTCATGCAAAGCTTCCAACCGCTGGCGATACCGGATGCTGTGATTTGACATGACATAACGTGCCATGATCGTGTTGTTGCGTTGACTGAACCCGCCCTGGCTGGTGCCCACAAATCGGGTGGCCAACGGTGCGCGCAGACAAGATGTACACCCCAGGCCAATGCATGTGTTTAACCCGTGGTGCTTTAGACACATTAGGGTAAGCACGTCCAAACACATGCCATGCGCACAAAATAAACGATATATACTGTTTATATCGTTATTTAACCGGATTGGCTTGTGCAACATCTATTCAAAACACTGTCAAAGCTGTGCCGTGCCCTGGTCCATCACCACGCGTTGCACGCACCTGAACACGTCGGGCAATTTGCCGGATCGCTACTGGCGCTAGAAGACTGGCAACACAACTAATCTGACCACTCGCCGCGAATGCGTGTGGCCTGCCGAAGCACCCCACTCCGACGAGAAGCCCACATGCAGTGTCTTGGCAACGCACGCGGCTTCCAAAATAGCGGCACTCCGAGCCGCACCGACGCAGAAACGGCGGACTACTTCCGGGCACAAATCGGTTGAACCGAAGATTACGCTGCTTGGCAACCTGGAACCGCAAGACAAAACGTCGATCAACTAACTATGAATCACGTGTCACGGCATAGCCCGGCGCCAAAACTGCGTTCCCTACGCCATACAGCGCCAAATAGTCCTTCAACCACAAGCGATATTCCGCACCTCTGAGCGAATGGTCCAAAGAGCAATCCACGCTCCACTTGCGCAACATATAGCCCGCGGTAGCTGCCCTCGCCCGCACCTTTAGCGAGCCGCCCCGCATGTTGTAGTCCAACACCGTTATTTCAGGCCGGGGCTGATCCGGGTGGGGCACCAATTCCAGTTCAACAATGCGCGTCCATTGAATATCCTGGTCGGTTCGCTCCTGCTCAGCAGGGGCGCTGGTCGGATCGAGCAGCAGTTGCGGATTGACAATGCGTGAAATAACAAAGTCTCGGAACTCTTGTGTCTTGCGATCAAACGCGCGCACGTGCCAACGCAAGCCGGTATCAATGAGCGAATGCGGCACGATCTCGCGATGCGTCTTGCCACTGCTGATTGAGTGATAGCTTACCTTGAGCGCAGCTTGTTTGTGAATAGCCCGGGTCACGGCCGCCAATGTATCCAGCGGTGGTTGGGTAATGCGCGCGGGTATCTCACACGAGACGGTACTGCGCAAAGGAGATGGCTCACCATCACCGAAGCCCTGGGTCAGCCACGACAAGACGCGGTCGGTTTGGTGGGCAAATAGCGGCGTAAAAGTGTCGCTCAGGAAATAACGCTTGGTACGGGTATCAAACACCACGTTGTGGCCAGCCAAGCCCCGGTATAGCGCGAGGTCGCGGGTAGCGGCTGCGGTTTGAATACCGAAGCGCGCGACCAAGTCTTGCCGCTGAATTTCCCCAAAATATTGCAGGCGCAGCTCAATAAAGGCCAGCCTGTCCTTCTGCGGTTGGGAAAGGTCTTCCAATTCGCTGATAACTTCGTCCTGCGTGCTCATGGGCGCGATTCTGCCCGATAGGTCTGTATCTTGGCTATTTTTAGAAATAGCCAAGCATCTTACTTGGTCATATGTTAAATCAATTTGATCTTCATATAAGATATAAAAACATCAATCAACAAGTGCAAATCAGGGAGGTTTTATGTGGCTCGTCACCCCAATTGGATTTTTCAGTGTGGTTCAAAAGGCCAGCGATATCGCTAACAACACACTCACTATTCGCGCCCGGGTTCGTGCAGATCTGGAAGCGCTACGGGAACTTTATCTGCCCGGCTTAGGCGACATTTCGGAAAACTCGGTCACGGACTATCGCTTTCGGGCGGTGGCACCACGGGCCAAAGTAGCGGCTGCCATGGCCGATATGGTGAACGCACTGGACTATTCCAACTTCAAGAATCAGGTCGCCAAGGTCCAAGGCGGTGAGCGAGCGCACCTTTACCACGAGGTATGGGACGTGCTGTACCAGCTGCAAACCAAAGCAGATCAATACAGCGGCCCGCCACCGGCATCGCAGAAGCTGGCCACGTTGCCCGCCAGCACCAAAGTGCTGCACCCACAACCGGATGAAAGTGGCAAACCGGTGGTGATAAAAAAACCCAGCACGCCCACGCCATCGGGCACCTGGGCCGATGCCAACACACTGGCGCGCGTTATTCCACGGGGCGAATTACCGCCGGAATTAAATGGAACGGCACTTGCCCCCTGGACCGACGTACCCAACAATCTGAAGGGCTGGGAAACCTTGGCAAAATCGGATTTCACCGAACCCGATTTCAATGTGCCCTCCGGCTACAAGCGCGCAGCCGGTGTGGTGTTGCGCGAGCCCGACGGGCGGTTTTGGCTGGTCGCTCCGACCAACGAGTTCGCGGGTTACAAGGCCACCTTTCCGAAAGGCACGGTGCAAAGCGGCATGTCCTTACGGGCCACCGCCTTGGTGGAAGCGTTTGAAGAGTCAGGGCTGAAAGTGCGCTTGCTGTCGCACTTGGTCGACGTCCGGCGCTCGCTCAGCTATACGCGCTATTACTTGGCCGAGCGCATCGGCGGCACCCCCGCGCAAATGGGCTGGGAGTCGCAGGCCGTAATGCTGGTTCCGCCCACCCAACTACCCATGGTGCTCAACAACCCCAATGACTACCCTATCTTGGAGGCACTGATCCATGTCGCTTAAAGCAAACGGTCTACCTGCCCCTCAACCGGCCAACGCGGCACCTTATGGCTGCTGCAAAGTATGCGGTGCGGCGTTACATAAAACACATTACGCCTTGGCTTGGCAATTTCACGCTATCAGCTACACCCGCCCCGGTGACACGCCAGAAGAGCAAGCGGTATTGAACCTTGACAGCACCGCCGTGCGCGCCCGCTTTTGCAGCAAAGCCTGCTTTCATCAAGGCCTGCGCCCCGCATTGGAAGCCGATGGCTTGCCGGCGGGCTTAGCCGAGCACCGGGTACTGGGCGGCCCGATTCATCCGTGCGTGAAGTGCGGCAAACCGGTCAACCTGATGGTCTCCCACCCAGCCTGGGTGCGCTGCAAACAAACCATGATTCCGCAGGATGACGAAGAAATTAGCCTGCCTGATTGGTTCGACGTGATGGGCGTGGAGTGTGCTGATTGCGACTTTAGTTTGGCAAGTGAGCGGCAAAACCGGGGCGCAGTCGACCAAAAAGCAAGAGCGCCGGTGTGATGTCACCGTCCATTTGCGGACATTGCTGGAGCAGCGCACTTAAGCAAAAGAAGCTGCGACTGCATTGCGCAAGAATAGCCCAGACTATGTGCTGGGCCACACAAAAAACCCGCCAAGGCCAATGCCAGAGCGGGTTTCAGGACCGTTTGATACGGTATGCGACAAGTCATTGGTGCCGGAGCCGGAATCCAAAAATGGCCCACCACTATTGCAAATAAACGGTTTACTCATGGAGTAGCAGAAAAATACCGTTAAAAGTACCGCCACAACTGCAAGCTAATTACGTTACTTGAAATCAATGACGCACCAATGAAATTTATCGCCGAACTTACTTTGCTTTCAAAACGCTACTTTGGGCTATACCGAGTCTTGATGCCATCTATGGTGCGAAGTTCGTCGATGAATCTTTTCTCGCCAGTGTCGCGATCCTCAAAAGTCCGTTGACTATGTCGATAGCAAGGTTCACACCATCGAAGCTTTAGACGATCAAGAGTAGCCGTTTGTCCAAAATGCGTTGGTGCCCCGCAGTTACTACAAACGGCACCTTTGGATGCTTCACTATTAGTGGAAAACTCCAGGCGATCAAGGATGACACTACTCGCCTCCCTGCCAAAGACTTTCACTAGCTTTACGTAACTCAGAGCAATCGTCTTTTCTCCCGCGCGCTCAAAGAAAACAGTAACCTCTGTACTAGAACCATCAGAAATTACCTCACCGATCCCCCACTCAGACTTCATAGGATGTACAACGCGTTCACCTTTTTTGTACGTCATTTTCTGCTCCCTTTATCTAGTGTTACCTGAAATCTCCACATAACAAATTAACTCCGCCGAATAGCTACCGTCCCCGGTGGCTGCGCCCTTGTGTTTCAGCTCGCGCTGCAACGTGGGCTCCACGGCGCGGGTAAACATTTCCAGCCTCTGTTCTGCCGAAAACTTCGGCAAGGCCACTGGCGCCTGCAGGTAGCTCTCGCACTTGCGTTCGACAGCAGGTACGCGGGTGCCGTCTTCCTTGACTGCGATGGGCTGCACGACAAGACGCCGGTCGCCACTTTTCCCCGATGTCTCGACCACCCAGATGGAGAGCAACACGGGTTCATCAACTTCGGCGCGCACGGCTAGCCCGACATCCTCGGGCGGAACGCCGCGCCAACGGCCAAGTTCCTCTTGCACCAACGGATGGTCCAACCCCATCAACTCAAGGGAATCGCTGCTGGTCGCCGTTTCACGGTTCAAGGTGAACCGCGTGCGGACGGCGCCATCAACGTTCACCAAATCATAGGTTTCACCGTCCATCTTGACCAACCGCTGCTGCCGGTCTGCGACTGCGGCAGACATGAACCGAACCAGGCGGTCCAGGCTCGATGACACATCCGAAAAGGGTTTGTAGTCGTCGAGGCTAAACCCTTCGAGGTCTTGGAACAAGTCAAACACCACCTGCCGCGCCTCACGCGAGTTGGAAAGCGCAGCCTCCAGTTCGACCTGCGTGCGCTTCAGCTCGGGGTCCGACAGCGCCTCTTGATACAGCCGGTCATAATTCAACCGCTCCGACAGCTGCCCCAGAATCTGCGCGCGCAGGTCCTCCGCAACGTTGCCTTGGTCATCGACCTTGCCGACCGTGCGCGCAATCTCCGTCAGCTTTTCATCCAGCAGCATGAAGATGCGGCCCTCGATGGTGTCCGACAGCACAAGGTTGTAGACCTGCGCGGTGTGGTTCTGCCCATAGCGGTGGATGCGGCCGATGCGCTGCTCCACATCCATCGGGTTCCACGGAAGGTCGAAGTTGAAGAGGATGCGAGCGAACTGGAGGTTGATGCCCTCTCGCCCAGCCGCAGTACACACCAAGACGCGCGGCCCATCCTTTTGCCGGAAGCGGCGCTCAGCCGCAACCTTGGCCCCATGGTCACCGCCACGCAGCACCACCACGCCCTGGCCTGGGAAGGTCTGGTCAATCTCGCGGGCAATCAGGTCCACCGTGCCCAGGTAGGTGGCAAACACCACGATCTTTTCACTGGGGTCCTGCCGCCACAAGGTGCCCATCCCGTCCAACAGCTTCTGCGCCTTCGTCTCGCGCTGCTGCGGAAATATCTTGAGCAGGTCACCAATGCGCAGGCGTTCTTCGGGCAGATGCAGTTCGACAACCGCAGAAGCGGCTTCTTCCGCGTGTGCCGATGAGTACTCGCTGCCATACGGGTCCGACGCCATCTCAAGCGCCTCCTCGTCCAGCTTCTTGACCAACCGGTACTTGAGGTCGGCAATGACCCGATCCACCTCGCTGCGGCCGATAGGGTCGCGCGCAAGCCCGAACTCGTCGTGAATCAGTTCCCGGGCCTCATCGGTCAACCGCTCTCGACCTTCGATATCCAGGTCCTTGTCGCGCAGCAGTGCCTCGTGCAAGGTCAGCATCAGCAATCGGCGCTTCAGCGTGCGGCGGACGGCCGCGAAACTCGATGCAGCGATCTTCTGGAAGATCGCCATCAGAAATCCAAGTGCCTGCCCTTTGCTGCCCTGGCGCCGCGCCAGGTTGAAGCCGTCTTCGAGGTACTCGCGCAGCTTCTCGTAAAACAGGCGCTCCTCGGCGCACATCAGGAATGATTCAGTGTGCACCCACCGCCTCGCGAACAACGGGGAGCCATCGGGCTGGCAGGCGTCCGCCTTCGTCCTGCGGAACATCACCGTGTTTAGCCGATGGCGGTTCTCCAGCATTTCTTCAGGGCTGCCGAACAGCGTCGGGTTGAGCAACTGCGCCAGCATCCAGAACTGGAAATGATTGCCCTGGTGCGGCGTGGCCGACAGCAGCATCAGGTCACGGGAGTGATCCTTCAGCGCCTCTGCCAGCTTGTAGTTTTCGGTCTTACGGACCTTGCCGCCGGTACGGTAGGCCGTCAGGTGATGTGCTTCATCGAACACCACCAAATCCCAACGCGGCGCATCGAGCAGGCGCTTGATGCGTGCGGGGCGCTTCAAGGTATCAATGCTGGCGATCAGGCGGTCATGCTTAGCAAACGCGTTGGTCTTGCGGTCGGTGATGTCGCCCTCAGAGCCGAACACCTCGAAGTCGAGGTTGAACACCTCATTCAATTCGCGGTGCCAGTTGTGCACCAAGCCTGCGGGCACCACCATCAAGGCGCGGTTCAGCTCCCCTCGGCTGGCCAGCTCACGCAAGATCAGCGCGGTTTCGATGGTCTTGCCAAGGCCTACCTCGTCGGCGATGAGATAACGCCTTGGTGACGCGGTGGCAATTCGATGGGTCAACACCACCTGGTGCGGCAGCAAGTCAATCTTGGCGGAGGTCAGCGCCGATGCGCTCTCCATGACCGGCAATGCATGCGCCTCGTAGGACAACCATGCCTTGCGTGCGCGGTCCTCACCACCTTCAACGGCACGCAGGATGCGCTCAGTACGCGAAAGCTGGCGCCGCACCGCGCTGACAGGAACGCGCCGCTCGCCAATGCTGAAGAACGCCCGCAGGTATCCGTCGGTGGCGGGATCAAGGACGACACCGGAGCCGAACTCGTGATGGCTGATCCGCTCGCCTGGTTGAAACTGAAACTCCCTATCCACGAGCTGACCTCACGTAATCCGCAAGTGGAAAAGGCCCGCAGCCTTGGCCCCTTCGCGCAGCAAGATTTCCTGCGGGTACTCGTTGGCCTCACCCCAAAGGATGCGGCCGAAGGCCAACAGACTTTCGTTATGGGGCGCGGCGCAGCGCCATTCGATGGAATCCGTGGCCGGGTTGAGCTTGATTCGCCCGTGGCCCGCCGGCAGCCAAAAGATCAGCGCCGCCTCGCCTTCGTAGTAGGCCTGGAAGGAAAGGATGGCGTCCTTGATGGCGTCGCCCAGCCAGGCTTCCGCGTCTTCCGGCGTCAGCAGGTCAAGGCTGGCCTCCAGCCCAGCCACCACCACCGTGTTGTTGCCGTTGCTCGGGAGGTCGTCAGGCCAATTACCCACCGCCTGCAAAAACTGCCGCAGGCTCCAAACTTGCCCAGCCTCGCAGACTTGGTTGCGCGCTTCTTCGTCCCACACCCAACTGGTGCCCCGCCGCTGCCAGACGGTATCGAGGGTTTGCTTCATACCTCGTACTCCTCGAACAGCGAAGTCTGCTGCGGCATAGCCGTCTGCGTTGCCGCCCAGGCGTTGTAGATAGACACAGCGCGGGAAGCCGCGTTGCGGTTCACCTGATCCGGACCGTGCCGATGCAACCACTCCAGCAAGGGCTTTAAGGCCACGTGCGGCTTGAAGTTCTCGTTCTTCAGTGTGTCGGCCGCGTTGATGCCACTGCCATCGAAGCAGGCACCGATGAGCACCAGCGCCTGATCCAGGTCGGAGGTGAGACGACGCTTATGCTTGCCAGACCACTCACGGGCAAAGTCCAGCGGATTCACGCGGGTGAACACCTTGCTCTTCTCAGAGCACCAACCTCGCTGCTCGAACTCGTCAGGCGTGGTGATAGACCCCTTCAGGAACTTCTGCAGCTGGTCGCGCTTCATCTCAATGGCGTTGCCGAAGGTGCGCAGGAATTGCCGCGTGATCGGCTCGGCATTGACCGGCGGTGGCTCTTTTTCTTTGTCCGCATCTTCGTCTATAAGCTGATTGATACCGACAAGGGCCTCCCTGACTGAAATCGAGCGCCCTTCATCGACATAGACCTTGCCGTAATGACGCGAGAAGTACTCCAGTGCTTTGCCGCGCCGAATCACTTGAATGTCTGCGGCGGGCAAGCCTTCCTTCTCATGGTTCTCCAGCATGGCCTGAAGTTGACGGACATCGGCCATGACTTCACGGCGCATGCGTCCCCAGCTCACCGCCTTGGGCTCCTCCGTGCGCTTCCTGCACACGTGAATGATGTCGTACTCAATCTTCTGCGAACCGAACTGCCCATCGCCTTTTGTTTCATCCGCACGAATTGGATAAGTGGCTTCGAGGAAGAAGCCCGCATCAAACAAAGACTCAAGAACAGCAACCCAAGGCTCGTCTTCACTATGGTGAAAGGTGAACGCCAGAATTCCCGAAGGCTTCAAGACACGATGGGCTTCTCGCCAACACTGGGTGAGCAGTCTTTGGTAGAAGCCATCAGGGTCTTCCGGCTCACGAGCCGAGTTAGTTACGGCTTCCAAAGACTTGAGCGTTAAGTCCGAAGAGAAGACATCCGGATGAATAGCCTTTAAGCCGAGTCGAAGCCAAACGTAGAAGAAGTCCGAGAGCTCCGCGTACTGAATGTTGTCCCCGAATGGGGGGTCAGTGATAACCAGATCGACAGACGATCCTGCCAAATGCTCAAGAGCAGTCGAGGACCCCTGCTTGATGGTTGCCCCTTGGAGAGGATCTCCTGGCGCTACCTTTTCACCCTTGCCACCGCATTGCTCGGCGAGTTGAGGATTTGTCTTTGCAAGATTAGCAACACTTACGGTATCCCATGGATCGCGCGCCCACTCAAGCCCCTCGATTACGCCTTCAACACTAGCACGCCAGTTTCCACGCCCATAGTCAGCAAAAACGTTATTCTCGACAACATTGTTTTTCGGATAGAAGTTGTTGTTGGAAAAGTGAGGCTCCAACTTGTCTGCCGTGATGTTCCAAATACAGAACAAATTTTGGTTTCTGAGGTACTGCTGAAATGCAGCTAGAGCTACCTCTCTCGCGGCAGCAGAGTACTCACCGACCGTGCAGATTGCTTTAAGGAGCAAGGCATGCACTAGCCTCTGACGCGGATTAAACATCGTCCACCAATGGGTGTATCCATGACCATTCGGCAGAACGTCTTTGATCGTCGTGGTGACTCCTTCCGGTATAGCGGATGTGGGCCAATATCCAGACAAATCAGCCCCCTTCCGCTCCTCCCATTCCCGACACGCCTCGGACTCCTGTCGAGCAAAGAATTCAGTGAATGGTGCGAAAAACCGGCCGTTGTACGCATCAGAAGTTAGCGACGGGGATATGGCCTGCACACCATATGCAGCAAACGGAGCAGCCTTTCCTGTCGCCCTTACCGAGTCAAGAATCCCTTGCTTAGTCCCGCAGGACGCACAAGCATAAGTTCCTCGGCCTGCGACAGTGCCTTTGTCGGTCGCATTCTGTTCATTGCCAACTGTGATGAAAGGGGGCAGCTGACCTCGAAACTCAAAATGCTTGCAATTCGCAGACCGCTGACTTATCCAACGCAGCGTCGGTTCGAGCGCATCTTGGGCAGACCCACCTACCTCATTCCCAACACTGTCGAATCTTGCTGAACCGCGCAACCAATCTGAATTGAGGATCAGTGAAAGCTCAACCTTTTTGTTTTTTCCTTTTCCGAGCTTTATCAACGAAGCAGTTCCACACTTCGGACAGATCACGCCTCGCTTTGGATCAAGCACCGAGTAAGGATGCTCACTCTCAGAAACAATCAATGGCGCGTCCGGTGCCATTCGGGCTCGACAATCCTCCACATGGAAATCCAGTCCACAATGGGCGCACGTATGCTCCCAGTGCTTGACTGTTAGCGTCTTAACAGCCATCACCGGGCTACTCATGATGGGTGTTCGATGTCCACAGCCGGTGACCTGGCACGGACCATGTTTCGCCCAAAACGTATAGATCGCCTCCGGACCTGAATAGCGATAGTTCTTGCGCTCTTCACGAGGAATGCTCAATGGGTCGAAGTCGGCAGGCATTGCCGCCTTACTCGGCAGGTACGTCCAGGTGCCCTTCTGCCCATCCGGGCCGTCGCAGTAGTAATAAGGCATGATCTGCGGCTTGACCTCGGCCTCGATGTCAGCGAGCAGACGCTTCACCTCGTCCAGATCGACGTTCGCCAGTTCTTGCTTGACCACGAACCAAGCGACCGGGTTCAGGTCATTGCCAACCATCTGCATGCCGAGGCGTGAGCCCTCTACCAGCGTGGTGCCACCGCCCATGAAGATGTCAGCCACCTTCAGGTGCTTGAACGCCCCCCTCTTCTGGTGGTTGGCGTAGTAGTTGTCCCACACCAGCTTGGCGGCATGCGACTTGTCTTCCGGAGCCTTGGTTGCAGCAGCAATCAGCATCGAGCGGAAGACGCTGGAGCGGCGCCGTGCCCACCACTTAGACATCTGGTAGATCGGCTTGCTCGCGTTGCCCTCGATGATCGCAACCTGATTGACGGGCAGGATCGGGAAGTCCACTTCCAAACAGGTCTTGGGGCGGTCGGGATCGTTGAAATCAACGGTTTCAAGCGCGACCCGTTTTCCAGCACCGACAGCCTTGGCAACTTCTTGTGCCAGGAGTTCTTTTTTTGTAGCCATTAACGTCCTTCAATCTCGCCAAAATCAGCCAAGAAGTATTGGCTTATGCCGTAGCGTTGACGCAGGATTCGCCCATGAGAACGCAGCCAACGATATTGATCGTCTGAACCGGGGCGCCCCAACTCCTCTTTAATGTCATCCGGAGCCATTTCAAAAGCGGAGGCCAACAGCACATCCAATGGCCGCAGATGCTCCGTGGACACAAACAGTTGCGACAGTTCTTTGGCCAAGAAGTCTGAAAGCCTCTCTGCGCCTGCATATAGAACCTCAGGTGAGTGATAGGCAAGATCGTTCGCATATTTAGAGTAAGAGTAGTAGTGCTCATGACTCTGAACAATCTGATGCGGAACGATAGAAATATGACCCCTCAAAAACGGAATTTTTTGCAACATTAACCGAACGAAATTCGGTCGATGCACCGCTTGATATTCTCTGAAATAGAACAACTCTCGATAGATCTCAACTGGCCGCCGGTCTTGCAACTGATTCGTGTACTCTTCCGCATTCAAAATGGTCGGGGCAACGTAGAAGGCTCTTGACGTTGGCGGCTTTTCATATCCGAAGAGCACATTGTGTTGCAGTGGATCACCAGGCTTTTGCGGCTGCCGCAGCTTAAAACACAACGAATAGGGATCCTCCCGAAGATTCTTCTCTTTACGAAATCTCCGGATCTTCTGATATTCCTCATTCGCTTTTTTGACAGTAAGCGGGACCCTGCTGGTCGATTCTAGGCCGACCGGTGATTTGTATTGAATATAAAAAAGGGCGCCACCTTGAATAACTTTCGCATCTGCACCTGTATGAGGTTCATCAGTGGATTCCAACCGAAATCTGGAGCCGATTACACCGTTAACAAATCCCACGTAAGCGGAAACGTCCTTTTCGATTTGATCCTCATTCATGTCGCAGGTTATTTTGAATTTTCTTGCCATGATTACCTCGAAAGAACCAAAAACGGTGAGAGAACCTCCAACAGCGAGAGGCCGCCATGGGTCAGCGTTGGGTAGCCTCCTTGGCTCTTCCACTTCCTGCGCCCCAGCGCCAGCAGATGCGCACCATGCGGGCTGTTCAATTGCAGCGCCACGGGCGGCACAAACGGGCCTGCCTCGCCGAGACCCGCGATACTGCGGCTGCTTGAAAACGTCTTCTTCAGATGCTGGCCGACATCGCCTTCGGCATCAGGGAAGTAGCCTGTCGCAGCATAGCCATGATCGGAAGTGATGACCAAACGACGGCCCGTCGCAAGGCGCTCGACGAAGGCCCAGAAATCGTCGCTGGTGAGCTGATCGGCAGCATCCTTGGTCAGCGTGTCCAGACCTTGACCAGCGACGGCCGCATCGTGAATCTTGCTGTCCGGCCAGTGGTGCCAGAACACCCAATTGGGCGCACCATTGACCAAGCCTTGGCAGTCCTTCCAAGGCATATCGAGACTTTCAGTTTGCGCAGGCTGCAAGCGGTGCGCCAAGCCACCGCCATTGTTCTGAAGCTGGCTGCGGCTGCCGAAGCCAAGAGCGCGAGCAAACTCGTTCGTCTCGCCGGGGAGTTCCGAGGCGTTCGCCGAAGCCTCGTGCAGCTTGAAGCCTCTTTCTTTGGCACCTTGCAGCAGCCAAGGCAGCTCGCGCAGTGAAAGGCCATCGAGGATCAGCACGGCCTTGGCACTGAAGGGCTCAGCCCACCAGCGCGCAAGTCGGTCGGAGGTCCGCTCAACGGAGTCGCCGAAGCTGTTCCACAAGTCCCAGCCGCTGGCGGACAGGAAGTTGTCCAAAGCACCGATCTCGCGGTCGCGCTTGATGACTTCGCTCGGGGCGTTGCCGACGGCCAAGGGCTTGGAGGAAATCTCCATCGCGGTCTTGACGATGACGCCCCAGGCGTCGGTGGCGGAGCCCTTGGTCAGTTCTTTGAGGACATCAGGATGGAGGGCCATCAATTGTCCTCCTTCTCAAGGTTCAGCTCGAACGTCATGCCATCGGGCAGCTTTTTCAGCAGTTCCTTGAGCTGCGCACCAGTGGCCGCAGTCACCTTGATCGACACCTCTGCAACCTGTGTTGCGGGGCCAATACCCCAGCCTTCGAGCTTGCCGATAAGGTTCAGGGGCGAAGTCGGTGGGTTGTGCAGCGGGATGCGTGGCTTGCTGCTGGCTGCTGTACCGCCAAAGATGCCGCCACCGGTTCCAGTCGGCGTACCGGGCTGTCCGCCTGGTGTGGGCTCGTTGACACCCGGAGGGGGTGTGGGGGTCGTACCGCCACCGAAGAGACCGCCGCCGGTGTTTGGAGTGCCTGGCGTGCCAGTGGGGGCCGTTGCTGTGGTGCCGCCAGTCGCGGGCACGGCCGAAGGTTCCAGCAGGAACACTTCATCGAGCTGGCGACCGGTGTAGGAGAGCTTGGGGCGCAGGCGGCGCCACGCGGTGTCCTCGTCTTCGCCGGGATTGGTCTGCAACCATTCCATTTGCCTCAGGTTGATAACGATCTTCCCCCGGGCGCACAGGCGAAGAATGCGCTCCTTCATCGACGTCTCACCAAGCCACGGGATGCAGTCTTGGCCCGCAGGTCGCGGCTCCTGCAAATCACGCAGGAGCTTGCCTACCGTTACGTTCTGGGATGTGGCTTCGAGCACCAACTCTTCAAAGTCCTCAGGCACAAACAGGTCGTTAATCAGCGCCTCTTCAATGCCTTCGGGAATCTGCGCGCCTTGCTTCTTGAGGCTTTCCACACTGAAGCGAGATTGCGAAGGGTCGGTGAAATTCCAACGCTGAAGGACAGCAAACCGTTCGAACCGCTTTTTGAGGTTGTCGCGCAATAGCCCTTGATATTCGGTGTGCAGCTTCTTGTATTCAGGACTCTGGCCACTCCACTCCTGTGCCTTCATTTCAGCACGCGCGAAGATCAGGAGATCTTTGTCTTGGAATGCGTTGGTCGAACCTGCGCGCGGCATCAAGAAGCGGACGGTGTTGCGGCGCTTTTGCAGATGATCCTTGAGCCACTGGCCTAGACGTGCGTCGAGGTTTTCAGGCTCTTCCGGCAACACTAGAATGGGCAGGCGATCATCCCATTTTTCAGGCCTTTCCGACTCGTCCAAAGAGGACCAAGGGTCCGTCTGCCAAGACTTGGGCAATGCAATGACACGGAATGTCTTCGCCACCTCGTCCGTGCCGCCGATGACATAGCGAACCTGCTTGGCAAGTTGCGCGTGGTCAGAACCATCGGTGAAGAGCTTGTCATTGCGTGCGCAAGCCATCAGCTTGGCTCGCGGGTTCTCTTCCTCGCGGAACACCAGGCGGTTGCCGTCCTGGTGAATGTTGAAGCTGTTCTCAACAATCGTCGCCAGTTCCACACTGAAGGCGTTGTCATCGACGGCCTTGTTGCGCGTGATGTCCACCTGCAAGGTCTGCGGCTCTGCACCGGCCAGGTTGCCCACGGCGATGGAGCGCAGCCACAAGGCGCCGACGATCTCTTGCAAATGTGGTGCCAAAGTTTCGTGTTCGCTTACCGCCTGGGTCACTGAGATGATGTTCTGCTGCGCCTTGGACCTCAGCGTGCGATGATGCTCGTTGGACACTGAATCCAGCAGCGCACCGATGCCTGAGGCCTCGTCGTCCAGCCGAAAATCAGCGGCTGTGAGCACCGGCGCGGCCTCGCCGCGGCTCTTATAGAGGTTTGCCAAGATGCGGATCATGTCGCGCGTTTCCTGCGCGTCCGTGGCAATCAGCACCTGTTCTTCCAAAAGGCGCAACAGGTGCGGCGCGTAGGGCCATGACTCGTTGAACTCGTGGCGCTTGCGATCCTGTTCGGCCGATGGCACGTCCAACAGCCGGAAGTACTCAGCCACATGCGTGGCGGTCAAGGTCTCGATATTGGCCGTTGCAATTTGGAGGCGGTTGTCGAACAAGCGATGCAGAAGCATCCGGCGCCGGTCTTGCTGAATACGCTCAGCGTTACCGCCAGCCTTGAAGTCAATGGCCACAGGGTTGACGCGGTGCACCTGTTGATAGGCGTCGCTACCGCCATTGCGCACGGAGATCACCAGCACCAACAGGTCCGGGCGTTCCTTGGCAATCTCCGATAAAATTTGAATGAAGTTGAAGGCCCAGGTCTTCCATGGGTACTGTTTGGTATTGGTCAGGCCATCGAACCACGTCTGGAACTCGTCCAGCAGTAGCATCGTGGGCGTGTGCTCAAGCAGTTCAAGGATCAGCTTGTCGGATGGAATATCAGTCTTAGCCGCGCCCATTCCCTCCCACTTGCCCTTGATGTAGGTGCCGTGAGGGTGGCGCTCAAGCAGCAAGTCCCAAAGGAACTTGTACCGTTGGCGATGCAAGCTCTCGCCGATCACGCGCATGCCAGTGCGCAGTCCGATCTTGCCGATCTGCGGGTCACACAGCTTGGTCGCCCAGGTCTGAAGCCATGCACCGGTTGATGCAGGATCGTTCACGGCGTGATAAAGCGCAGCCATCAAGTGCGACTTACCCAGTCCACGTTCACCGATGACCACGACTGGCCGGCCTTGGTCCGGGCCCACCGCCTCAATACCCTTCAGAAGGTCATGCGTGGGGTAAGTGATATTTAGGAACGACTGCGCTGCGACTTGCGTCGCCCCCGTGTTTGTGTCATTCGATAGTTCAATCGCGGTTCCTTTTAGGCGCTTACCTCGGAACTCTTCCCTCAGTGTCAATCCCAGCATTAACTCTCCCTCCCAAAGCACATATTATTTTCACATTTGCGACCAACACGAAAAACCACTCACAGTCCCGTGAATTTGATCAACTGTCTATTTTGCAGCCTGCTGGAAATCAAAATAACTGAATTGACGCTATATTTTCAATAAATCGACAACAAGGTAATCTCGACAAGCAATCACCGGGCTTCGAAGTTCAATGGTTCGCTAGTGGCGATACCCAGGCGCCAATACCGCATTCCTCACCCCATACAGCGCCAAATGGTCCTTCAACCAAAGCCGAAATTCCACGCCCCTCAGCGAATGGTCCGGTGAGCAGTCTACGCTCCACTTGCGCAACATATAACCCGCCGTAGCTGCTCTCGCCCGGACCTTCAGCGAGCCGCCGCGCATGTTGTAGTCCAGCACCGTTATTTCAGGCCGGGGCTGATCTGGGTGGGGTACGAGCTCTAGTTCCACAATGCGCGTCCATTGAATATCGTGGTCAGTCCGCTCGTGTTCTGCAGGTGCGCGGTCCGCGTCCGCCACAAGCACCGGGTTTACGATGCGTGCAATTACGAAGTCCCGGAAATCTTGCGTCTTGCGGTCAAAAGCGCGCACATGCCAACGCAGGCCCGTGTCGATCAGCGCATGCGGCACGATTTCGCGCTGCGTCTTGCCACTGCTGATCGAGTGGTAGGTCACTTTAAGGGCAGCCTGCTTGTGAATAGCACGCGTAACGGCGGCCAGTGTGTCTAGCGGCGGTTGGGTAATGCGTGCAGGTATCTCACACGAAACCGCGCTGCGCAGCGGAGCGGGCTCTCCATCACCAAAGCCCTGGGTGAGCCACGCCAGGACGCGGTCGGTTTGCTGGGTAAAAAGCGGCTTGAATGTCTCTGCCAGGAAATAGCGTTTGGTACGCGTGTCAAACACTACGTTCTGGCCCGCCAAGCCCCGGTACAAGGCCAGATCACGCGTGGCGGCTGCAGTCTGGATACCGAAACGCGCAACCAGGTCTTGGCGCTGTATTTCCCCGAAGTACTGCAGGTGGAGTTCGATAAAGGCCAGCCTGTCTTTCTGCGGTTGCGAAAGGTCCTCTAGCTCACTGATAGCTTCGTCTTGCATGCTCATGGGCGCGATTGTGCCGCCAGAAGATGGCGTATTACGAATACCATACGATCTTATATGGTTATATGTTAAATCATTTTGATCTTAACGTAAGATTAATAAATCACTTCACTTACATCAACGCAGCGCCCGGGTGACTTACAGCTCGGGCACCTCAGGGAGAAATACATATGTGGCTACTAACCCCCATCGGCTTTTTCAGCATTGTTCAAAAGGCCAGTGACATCGCGACCAATACACTGACCATCCGCTCGCGCGTCCGGTCTGACCTCGAGGCACTAAGAGAGCTCTACTTGCCCGGCCTTGGAGATATTTCTGAGAACTCCGTCACGGACTACCGATTCCGTGCAACAGCACCGCGCGCTGAAGTTGCAGCCGCCATGGCCGAGCTCGTCAATGCGCTGGAATATTCCAACTTCAAGAACCAAGTTGCCAAAGTGCAAGGGGGCGAGCGAGCGCACCTGTACCACGAGGTTTGGGACACCCTGTACAAGCTGCAAAGCAATGGCAAAAAATATGCGTTTACCGCGCCTGGCGCCAATACTCCGGATGCGCTGGTAGAGAAGCCGGCCAAGACAAAAGCAAATGCTGTAAATCAAACAATACATCCGCGCTTAAACGAACACAAGAAGCCCGTTATCCTCAAAAAGCCGAGCCAACCCACTGAACTGAAGACGTGGGAAACATCAGACCAGCTGGCCCGCGTCATACCCAACGGTGCAATGCCAGCAGAAGTAAACGGTTTGGCAATTTCTTCCTGGACAAGCGCTCCCAAAACATCAGAGGCGTGGGAGAGTCTTGCAGCAGAAGCTGATTTCGTTGAACCAGAGTTCAAAGTACCGGCAGGATACAAAAAGGCAGCTGGCGTTGTGCTGCGCGAGCCCGATGGTCGGGTGTGGGTAGTCATGCCGTCGAATGAGTTTGCCGGCTATCAGGCAACCTTTCCCAAGGGAACGGTGGACAAGGGGCGCTCGCTCAAAACCAGTGCGATGGTCGAAGCCTATGAAGAATCTGGCTTGCAAGTGCGTCTAATTTCGCATCTCGTTGATGTGAAGCGCACACTAAGTTACACACGCTACTACCTTGCGGAACGCGTTGGCGGTAACCCGGCGGATATGGGATGGGAAAGCCAAGCCGTTGCACTCGTACCCAAGACGCAACTTCCAGCGGTGCTGACCAATGCAAACGACCTACCTGTCATCGAGGCGCTAAATCATGTCAATTAATGGAGACGCACTCACACACTCACCCTGGGGCCACTGTGTCCATTGCGGAAACGGCATTGGCAAGACGCAGTTTGCAATGGCCCGGCAGTCCAACGTGGTCAGCTTCGGGAAGTCAAGTAAATCGCCTGACGATCAGGCCTATCTCACACACCACGCTCGCAGCGTTCGTGCGCGGTTTTGCAGTAATGAATGTTGGGAGAAGGGTATGGGCGCGGTGCTCGAAGCGGAGGGCCTTCCTGCAAGCATTGCCGACAAACGCGTATTAGCCGGACCGATTCACCCCTGCGTCAAATGCGGAACACCAGTCAACTTAATGAAAACCCATCTCGCTTGGGTTCGATACAAGTACGAAATGCGCACCAAGGGTGGCGCCGAAGTGGAACATTTGGACTGGCTCGACGTGATGGGCGTCGAGTGCAAGCCATGCAACTTGGCCGCTTCTCTCAGGGAGAAGCGTCACAGGCGTCGCGCAACTCGTGCTGTGAGCTCCACTTGAGTCGCCCAGACATTCACTTTCATTTCCAGGGTGTCAACAGAAAAGCCCTCAAACTTGCAGCAAACCTTGCAGCAAACCTTGCAGCAAACCTTGCAGCAAACCTTGCAGCCAAGGGATCATCTAAGTGCTTCATTTCATCCGCCCACCGGCAGATCTGCATAAAAATTTGAATAGTCCAATTGCAATAACTGCAATCGCGCGCTTCGATTGACAATCATTCGTTGCTCAAGAACCACAAAGCAAAATCATATATTTACGACTTCACCACGCCATTTATTCGATTTGATTTTCGGCGAGCTGCAATGAATTTAATTGAGGTGCACCATGAAAAATCCAAAACACCCATCCAGTGCTTCTGCTAAGAAGTATGACGATTTAGATCGAACAATTGAAATCGAAGAAGCAGAGAGGCTGTTGCAGGTAACTCCAAACAAAATTTGGGATTACTTGATCTGTGGCGACCTGCAAGCAGTAACGCAAGCCACCGTAACAGATTCATCAAGTGGCGATCACCTCTACGCGCATTACGTGCTCATGCCTCCAGAGGCTGTCAGCTTATTCCTCATCCACGATGGAAACTCGGGCATGGAAATTCAATGGGAGGGGTTGGGAAGCCTTTACACCGCAACCACGCCCCCCCGTAAAGAATTAGTGCGCATACTCGGTCCCAGCATACGTTGGCTACAAGAGAAGTCGCTAGCAAAAATAGCCTCTAGCAAATCAATTCAAGTCCGTAACCTTGAATGGTTGCACCTATATGAAGTTGAACGCAGGGCGCAACCTCGCGGAGCATATGAGAGAGCCGCAAAAGCTGTCGGGGCTAAAACGTCAACCTTTAGAAAAGCATGCAACTCCGCCAGCGCCATTCGCAGCGAAAGCACACGAAATGGGTCGTTGAGGCCAAGCGCAAAAGCGGAAAAGAAAATTGATGTATTCAGCGTGTGGCGCAGCCGCTAAGCAAATGACTTTTCCCAATACAAAAATTATCTAAAACGATTTAACCGAGATATCTCGAGAGATTTTCCCCGTTCGACAACATTAATTCCCACAACCAACAATGCACCCCAGGTTGTAGCGACTCCTCGCTACACAAACTATGGAGGTGCAACATGCACTACAAGCGCTTCTACCGTCTCAAAGACTTAGCAAGCACAAAGCAGTCAACTGGTTTATTGCCGGTTAGCCCATCGACTATTTGGCGCTGGGTTCAAGAGGGAAACTTCCCTGCCCCATTTAAGCTCGCAGCACAGACTACGGTTTGGGATGCCAAAGCCGTTGACCAGTTTTTGTTGGTACAAAAGGAGGCGTCGAAATGAGCGACCTCCAATTGCTGCGAAAGGCGATGGCTGATGCGGGCCAAATGGCACCAGCGGATTTCCTTCCAGATGGCATTACACACAACTACGGAGTTGATGGGGACCATGAGGCAGGTCCACTCTGGTATTGCCTGGTTGGGGACCAGGGCTTGATTTGCGCCTATGGTAACCACGTGTCGGGCGATCGAAACTTGTGGTTCAGTGAGGCCTTAGAAAAAAGCACCGCCCGCGAGCAGCAAACTCTGTGCGCCGCTCTCGAGCGCTCTATCAAGTTGATACATCAACAAATCCGTTTAGATTTAGATGCAGAGTGCGAATTCGCCAATGCTTTGTTCGCCCAGGCAAGCCATGTCGACCGTCACCCGTATTTGTCTACGCATAAGGTGGAAGCGTTTGGCATACGTTGCGATGGTGACTACCTACTCGTACCAATCAGGGACGCAAACCAACAAATCCGAAGCTTGCAACGAATCAGCATTGATGGATCAAAAGAAATTCTGCACGTAGGCTTTAAATCCGGATGCTATTTCTCTATCGGAAAGCCAAACGAGGTATTGGTAATCTGCCTGGACTACGTTACCGCGGCCAGTATTCACATGGCAACTGGTTGGTCTGCCGCAGTTGCATTCTTTCGTGAAAACCTCCTCCCAGTAGCGACCCTTTTGCAAAGCAAGTTTCCCCACCTCGCGATGCTGATTGCTGAGGAGACATGTCCCCTGGGTACGAAATTCGAGCCTGGGAAATCAACGCAAAAAGCGTTTGAACAGCTTAATGCAAGGGTTGTGGTACCTAATATCCGGGACAAACCAACCGGCACGACATGCAATTTTAATGATTTACACGTGATGCAAGGGCTCGATGCCGTGCGCTCACAACTAATAAGAAAAGCCGAGGATTTTTGATATGAAAGTCACAACGAATCATTCAAGTGTTACCCAGGTAACTGGTGTTAATCGCAACAAAATAAACGACCTACATGCAACTGCAAGCACCAATCCAGGTGTATCGCAGGTACCCGCAAAGCGCGCATCACGTTTTCCAAATGCGGAGGATCGCCCATGCTTCGTGGTTATCGAAGAGGATTTCTCCACGCCAAGCAAAAAGTACAAGGCCGGTGTTTGGAATTGCTTCATGAAAAAGGGGGGGCAAATCGATGGAGAGGACACGCCCATAGAGCAATGGATTTGTTCACCGCTCTACATTGATGCAGTCACCACAGACGCGATGGACCGCAACTATGGACGGCTACTTCGCTTCCGCAACACAAATGGCCATTGGAAAACTTGGGCCATGCCAATGGCTTTACTCAAAGGAGAAGGGGCAGATATTCGCGAAGTTTTGCTCAGCATGGGGGTGGAAATATCTTCGCGTTCCCGCTTAATAGTAAATTCTTATCTCTCAGAAAACACACCAAAGAATAGACTCCAGTGCCACACGCAAACAGGTTGGACAGGGATGGACCACGCAGCGTTCGTTCTACCAGATACCGTCATTGGCCCCATGGCGAAAGGAATTGTGTACCAGTCTGATGCCCCGCTGGAACAAGACTACAGAATTACTGGAACACTGGGGGGGTGGCAACGTGGCGTAAGTGCGTTGGCGGTCGGCAACCCAATGCTGGCAATTAGTTTATGCGCAGCGTTTTGCGGTCCTTTGCTGTCGCTGTGCCATGAAGAGAGCGGTGGAATTCATTTAATTGGTGACAGTTCCAGTGGGAAAACTACTGCATTGCTGGCAGCATGCAGCGTTTGGGGCGGTCCAAGCTACCGTCGCAGCTGGCGTGCAACAAGTAATGGATTAGAGGGAGTCGCGGCACTATTCAACGACACGCTTTTGGCGCTAGATGAAATTAGCGAGTGCGACCCGAGGGCCATCAGCGAAATTGTTTACATGCTTGGGAACGGACGGGGAAAGCAGAGGGCCAACAAATACGGTTCGGCTCGGAGTGTGGCGCAATGGAGAACCAGCGTCCTTTCAACTGGGGAGCGCTCCATTTCCACGTCGATGGACGAAGGCGGCCACCGGATTAAAGCTGGGCAAACGGTTCGTATTCTCGACATCCCAGTTGGAAGCGCCTACGGTGCATGGGATTCGCTGCATCAGTACGAAAATGGGCAACGATTCTCCGACGCACTTAAGCAGCAATCATCGATGCACTTTGGTCACGCCGGCCGCCACTACCTTGAACACCTGGCGAGTGCGCCCAATAGTCAATATGCCTCCCGCATAGAGGCAATCAAATCGGAGTTGGCCACGAACCAAGGCCGCCGAGGAGGCCAAGTGGAGCGGGCACTGTCGCGATTGGCCACTCTCGCCCTTGCTGGTGAATTGGCGACAGAATTCGGTATTACTCAGTGGCCGAAAGGTGAGGCAACTCGTGCGGCGCGCGTTTGCTTTAAGGCCTGGATTGACATGCGTGGATCCGATCTAGGTAATAGCGAAGAAACCCAGATCATCGAAAGTATCAACGCATTCATCGACCGCCATGGCGATAGCCGGTTTTCCTGCATATCAGGAGCAGAAAGCACCTATTCAATAACCACACGCGATCGTGCTGGGTACTGGAGTGATAACAATGGCGAGCGCATCTACTTTTTTAACCGAACCGGCATGCGAGAAGCATTAAGGGGCTTTGATTACAAACGTGCGTTGGTCGTATTACACAATGCCGGAATGCTTGAAGCGCCTGATGCCGAGGGGAAACACGCCAGAGTAAAGCGAGTAAAAGGCGTGCCGACACGCTTGTACCGGTTAAACCTTAACGGAGAAAGTAAGCCTGACCAACATCCGCCAAAGCGCGGCACAGTGTCGAGTGCTTTCTGATACACGCGTAACCCGGTTTGCATCCAGCCGGGTTGTTGCTAAATCGTTTGATCCACTAGATGTACACGTGAAACCTTGCGTTTCACGTGTTTTTCCAATCCAACTCGAGCTGCTGCATCCCAACAGATTTCAAATATGATCTTTTGGCGGTACGGCCCTCGGAAAAAATACTGCGCTTATCCACATTCTGGCCACTTTCATTCCTTTTGGTGCACTTCTGCTTGCATCCGATATCTTTAATGCACCCTAGGACTGGCGCATGCACGAGTAAAGAATTTTACGTCGCATCAATAGAAAGAAAGGGGCTGCTTGCTGCCTGTGCCAATAGACAAATACGGTACCCAGTCGACCTATTTCTGAACAACGATCGCATCGCCAATGCGCAATTCATCCAAATAATCCGCCCAGCGCTGCATCATTTCGCGCCGCGCTGGCAAATGAGATGTGCGGTTGTAAGCGCGTCCGTTAGGGTCTTTGACGGCGTGTGCCAACTGGTGTTCGATCAAGTCCACGCGCTCACCCAAAACCTCGTCCAAAATGGTTCTTGCAGTGGCCCGGAATCCATGCGCACTATGCACATCGTCGGAATAGCCCATTCCACGCAGGGCGGCATTCACCGTGTTTTCGCTCATGCAACGCTCGCCGGTACGCATGCTTGGAAATACAAATCGACCATGGCCTGTTATCGGGTGCAGGTCTAGCAATATCTGCAAAGCTTGCCTGGAAAGCGGGACGATGTGGTCCAACTTCATCTTCATCTTGCTGCCAGGAATGGTCCAGGTAGCGGAATCGAGGTCAATTTCACTCCACTCCGCCGACCTGAGTTCGCCAGGCCGAACAAAAACCAATGGCGATAGTTTCAGTGCCGCAACCGTGTAGGGGTGCCCGGCATAACCGAAGATGGATCGCATTAGGTCGCCGACCTTTTCTGGCTCTGTAATAGCGGCGAAGTGCCCAGCCACAGGTTTCGATAGTGCGCCCTTTAGGTCTTGGGTGACGTCACGCTCGGCTGCGCCTATTGCCACTGCATATCGGAAAACTTGCCCGCAAATCTGCTTTACCCGGTGGACACTGTCCAAGGCCCCTCGCCGCTCCATGTGACGCAACGCGGCAAGGACTTCCCTTGGACCAAGATCCTTAATCGGCAGCTTTCCAATGTGAGGAAATATGTCTTTCTCTAACCAAGCCGTGATTTTTCCCTGGGTGGTTGCCATGCGCTCGTGCGACGTTTTAGCGAGCCAATCTCTCGCCACCACTTCAAACGTATTGGCCGCTGCTGACATTTTTTCCAACTTTTCCCGCCGCTTGGCGACGCTGGGGTCAATACCGTCAGCTAATTGAACTCTGGCGGCATCCCTGCGCGCCCGCGCTTTCGCGAGTGAGACTTCTGGGTACGTACCCAGTGCCAGCGTTTTGCGCTTGTTCGCATATCGGTAGTCCATACGCCAATACTTACCTGCTTTGTTAACCAGCAAGTACATGGCGTCGCCATCGGCGTACTTGTCCCCCGCAGGCTTACCCGTGTGCTTCGTGTTCTTTATGAAAGTGTCCGTCAGTGCCATCGCCGCCCTTGTGACGGTATCTGCAATTGACGGTATGCGAAATACCGTCACGGATACCGTCAAAGTGACGGTATGTGGTGATACCGAGTGAGATGAGACGATACAACAAAAAACCCGCTGTAGCTATAGCCAGAGCGGGTTTCAGGACCATTTGATACGGTATGCGACAAGTCATTGGTGCCCGGAGCCGGAATCGAACCGGCACGCCCGTTATTCACGAAGCGGCGGATTTTCTTACCACTATGGCTTTCGCCACGCTGCGACATATGCCGCCAGCTTTGGGGTCTGGACTATACCTTCACCATTGCAGGGTCACTGGTTTCAGCAATTCCCGCTTTAGGCACCCGCCGTCTAGTCTCTACACCTTCCCTTGTGGGGCTTGGCTCGGTATTGGCATTTAACAGCTTTCACCGAATTTGACGGGTTCTACTCCCGGAGTTTCCTCTGGGGCACTCAAATTTTTAAGTCCGATGTGTCTACCTATTTCACCATCCGGGCAGGATGACTCACCACGGCACAGATTATAGGGTGCCTTTGCCACCTTTTTGGCGCAGCGGCAACAGAGCGGCTCGCAACGCCCCCAACCGCTGCTTATACTGCCGCACCATGGAAAGCACGCCCTTCACCGACGACGCAGACCGGCTTCTGCACCGAATGCACACGCGCCAGCACATTGCCCCCAAACGGTTGGTGGGGCCAGGGCCGGATGCACACGCACGCGCCTGCATTCTGCGCGCTGCGGAGAGCGCGCCCGACCACGGACGTCTGCACCCCTGGCGCCTGATTGAAATTACCCAGGCCCGCCGCAACGACCTCGGGGTCGCATTCACGCAGGCTCTGTTGTTGCGCGACCCGGCTGCGAGTGCGGAGCAACAAGCCGCAGCCCACGAGAAGGCACTGCGGGCACCTTACTTGATGCTGGCGGTGCTGTGCAGCGTCGAGCCCGGTGATGCAGGCGACACGGTCCCAGACAATGAACGCTTGTTGTCGCTGGGTTGCGGCATTCAAAATATGCTCCTCATGGCCGAGGCGCTGAGCCTGGGTGCGGGGATTACCAGCGGGCAGGCGCTCCAAACCGACCCGATACGCCGGCTGTTTTCGCTGGCTGCACATGAAAAAGCCCAGTGTTTTTTGGGCTTCGGCCATGTGAAGACGCGCAAACCACCAAGGGCTCGCGCACCTTACCCGGCGTTTTTTAGCCAACTCTGAGGGAATCTAGCCGGCGTTCAATCCAGCGTCAAATAACTGGGTTGGCGCGGCAAGCGCAAGCTCACCAGAAATGCCACCACCAGCATGGCGCTCACATACCAGTAAAAGGCCGACTCGCTCCCCGCCGCCTTGAGACCCAGGGCTACGTATTCGGCAGAACCACCAAAGATGGCGTTGCCAATGGCGTAGGACAAACCAACGCCCAAAGCGCGCACTTCCACCGGGAACATTTCGGCTTTCACAATGCCCCCAACCGAGGTGTAGAAGCTGACAATCGCTAACGAAACCATGATGAGCACGCCAGCCCAGAATGGGCTGCTGATGCCTTGCATCGCGCTCATGACAGGAACCGTGGTGATGGCGCCCAGCGCACCAAACAACAGCATGTTTTTGCGGCGGCCAATGCGATCAGACAATGCGCCAAATACCGGTTGCAGGCACATGTACAAGAACAGACAGACCGTCATCACGTTACTGGCTGTTTTCACCGACATGCCGGCCGAGTTCACCAAATACTTTTGCATATAGGTGGTGAAGGTATAAAACGCCAGAGAGCCGCCGGCGGTATAGCCCAGCACGGTAAAGAAAGCCGCTTTGTGGCTGCGAAACAGCAAGGCCATGCTGCCTGCGTCTTTTTGCGAACGGGTGGCTTCGGAGGTGGTCTCGGTCAGTGTGTGGCGCAAGACCAGGGCCATAACCGCGGTCAGCGCGCCCACCACAAACGGAATACGCCAGCCCCAGTCTTTTAACTCGGCGTCGCTGAGAAATTGCTGCAACACCACGACCACCAATACGGCCAGCAACTGGCCACCGATGAGCGTGACGTATTGGAAAGACGAATAAAAACCGCGGTGACCACGCATCGCAATTTCGCTCATGTACGTAGCGGTTGCCCCGTATTCGCCACCCACTGACATGCCTTGCAGCAAACGGGCAAGCAATAGCAACACCGGGGCCAGCGTGCCAATCGCTGCATAGGTGGGCAACACGGCAATCAGCAGCGACCCGACACACATCATGATGACCGAGACCACCATCGATGTCTTGCGCCCTTTGCGGTCGGCGATGCGCCCAAACAACCAGCCGCCAATTGGACGCATCAAGAATCCCCCAGCGAAAACGCCGGCGGTGTTCAAGAGTTGTGTTGTCGGATCGGATTTGGGAAAGAATGCCGGCGCAAAATAAATAGCACAAAAGGCATAAATATAGAAATCAAACCATTCGGTCAAATTTCCGGCGGATGCGGCAACAACGGCAAATATACGTTGGCGTCGCTCTTGCGGGGTGTAATCGGGACTGGCGTCTGATGCGGCTGACATGGCTTGCTCCTCTTGTTGGGTTATTTGCAAGCGAGTTTGCCGAAACAGCCGGCGTTTGGCATCTGTAGCTTTACGGAGATGCCAACTAACCGAACGCGTTGGCCGACCCGTGCAAGTCAAACTGGGTGAGCCAAGCGTGGTCTACCATCCAAGCACGCATATCAGCTTGGTTGAAAATGCCCAATTTATCACGCACCGCAGTGCGAAACGTGTCGACCGTTCGGGAGTCAACCTCGGGCACCAGCGCACGTGCAATTTCCTTGCTGGAGAGGCCGCGTGCCACACCGTGTGCAACTTCCCGCTCTCGGCCGGTAAGCGTGTTCCAGGCTTGCATGGCCTGCCATCGCGAATCGGCCAGCAGCAGCGCTTCTTTCACGCGGGCTTTCAGGACCGCGCCGTCCACCGGTTTTTCGAGCCAGTCAAAAGCACCCTTCTTGACCTGCGCCAAAGCTTTCTGAATATCGCCAAACGACGACAAAAATAAAACCACTTTGGGACTGCGCTGGGCCAATAAAGCGTCGAACACGGCGATGCCGGCGGCATCGTGTTCCATGCGCAAGTCCAGCACCACGCAGCCTGGAATTAGGGTGTCGGTGCTGGCCAAAAACGCCGCTCCACTGGCATAAGTCTGCATCGGACAACCAAGACCACTGAGCACGTGGAGCAAGGCGTCGCGAACGGCATCATGGTCATCTACGAGGGTCAGTTGCATTGGAGATTTGCGCATACCGCGCTGGGAATGGTGAAGAAAAAGGTGGCGCCCTGACCGGGCTGGCTTTCAAAGCCCATACTGCCGCCATGCCGCTCGACGATGGTTTTGCAAATATTGAGGCCCAAGCCCAAACCGTCGACTTTAGTCGTGAAATAGGCCGTGAATAGTTGGCGCGCCACTTCGGAATTCATGCCCGGGCCGTTGTCCTGGAAACGCAGTTGTACACCGTTTGGCACAGCCTGTATCGCAATGTCGATCCGGCGCTCCTCAATTGAGTGTGCGGCGGCAATGGACTCATTCGGCACGCTTTGCATAGCCTGAACGGCGTTGGCGGTCAGGTTGATTAACACCTGCTCAATTTGCAGTGCGTCAGCCAGCACAAGCGGAATATCCGGGGCTGCGCTGACTGCAATTCGAATGTGCTCTTTGATCAACTGGGGCTGCAGCAAAGCCAACACGGACGCCACCAACTGTGGGAGATCGCATGGCTTAAAGCCGGTCGGTTGCTGTAAAAACAAGGCCCGGATACGCTTCACAATGTCCCCACATCGCTGCACCTGCGCTTGAATCTTGTGGTGGATCGGGGCCAAAGTGGCTTCGTGCGCAGCCTCTGCCATGTCGGTCGCCACGGTGGCATAACCGGCCAGGGCCTGTAGCGGCTGATTCAGCTCATGTGCAATGGACGACGCAATTTCGCCAATGTGCGCGATGCGGGACGCCCGGTGCAGGCGTTCGATGTGCTCTTGCAGTTGGGCCTGGGCGTGCTTTTGGCCTGAAATGTCAATCACCGAGCTCATCCAGCCCAGCTGCTTGCCATCGGCATCGCGCAGCGGCACGGTATAGACCTTGGTGTAGACATCATGCCCATCTTTATGGCGAATGCGCGACTCGAAACCATCTTTGGCAGCACGCCCGCTCATGGCAGCGTCGTTGTCGCGCCAATGGCGTTCATGCTCATCGGGAAGCCAATACGGGTACGGCGGTGTTTTGCCCAAGAGTTCTTCGGCGGCGAAGCCGAGCATGTCGCACAAGGCGGCATTGACGTAAATAATGCGCCCCTGCATGTCGCGGGCGCGCATGCCAACGCGCAGCGCGCCTTCCATAGCAGTACGAAACTCGCGCTCGCGCCGCAGCTCCCGATTCCAGGAAAACAACACGGCAACGCCCAGCAGCAAGGCGAGCATCACCGCCACCAACAAGACTTGGTTCCGGGCTTTGATTACCGGCTGGTAGCTGGCCATGACGGTGAGGGTCCAGTCCAGCTCAGGAATAGGAATTTCACGCATGAGGTAACTGCGCAGTTCCCGGCCTACCCGGGTCTGCATAAAGAGCGCGGATGCATCCCCGGGTTCCCGCACCCAGGCAAGTGGTGGGAATACTTCTGCTTGAAGGTTGGGGTTGCGACTCGGGTACTGGCCGGTATTGCGCACAAACAGCAGATCCTCGGCGCTCAGCGGGCGGGCGGTTTGGTACAGCCAGTCGGGCTCCGAACTGAGGAAGACAATCCCGCGCTTGTCGGTCAGCAACACCGGGTCACGGGCACTAGCCCAAATTTGGGCGACTTTGTCGAGGTCAACTTTCACCACGGCAACCCCCACCACGACCGCACCCTGCGAAATCGGCGTTGATATGAACATACCTGGCACATGGGTGGTCAGCCCAACACCATGAAAAAGCCCCCTGCGGCCTGCCAATGCATCCCTGAAATAAGGCCGATCGCGGTAGTTGTTGCCAACAAAACTTTGTGCTGCCGACCAATTGCTAGCAGCGAGGGTGTTGCCACGTACGTCCAACACGTACAAAGCCGACGATCCAGCGCGCCGGTTGAGCTCTTCCAGGTAGTGATTGACCCGATCGATAGCGCGATGGTGGGTTAGCAGCGCGAGGACGTCGGGTTGCTGCGATAGCGCATAGGGTAAATAGTCGTAACGCTCGGCTGCGCCCCGCAGACCGAGAGCGTACACATCGGCGTCGTGGTTGAGCGCGGAAACCAGTTGGCCATGGGCACGCTCACTCGCCGTATATCCCGCAACTGCGACAATCAACACCACAGCAATAGCAACCACTGCAGACAACAGTGGGTTCGCACGCAAAAGGGAAAGGAGGCGCGTAGGCATAAGCACTTAGTGTATGCCCACGCAAAAAGCCATCAATACTGGAGGCGCGGTCCGGAGTCGAACCGGACTAACCGGATTTGCAATCCGGGGCATAACCGCTTTGCTACCGCGCCTTGTGTCTAACGAAAAAGGGAAGCTGTGCTTCCCTTTTTTGGAATGTGGAGCGGGAAAAGAGTCTCGAACTCTCGACCTCAACCTTGGCAAGGTTGCGCTCTACCAACTGAGCTATTCCCGCGTTTCAAGCCTCAAATTATAGCGTGCTTTTTTGGGAAGATTTTCAAAATCAGCAACTTTTGCAAGAAACTTTTTTCATCTTCCCGGAAGCCGGCTTGCACGGCCCACCTTCATCGCAGGCCGTGCCACTCAATGCTTGATGGGCTCCTGCAATGTGCCGACTGCGGGCGCGGCGACCGCCACAGCGGGTTCTTCGTCGGGCAAGGCCACAGGCTGGGACTCCAGCGCGTGCTCCAGCACTTTGTCAATCCAGCGCACCGGAACGATCTCGAGACCGTTCTTGACATTCTCAGGAATATCTTGGAGGTCCTTGGCATTTTCTTCCGGAATCAGCACGGTCTTGATGCCGCCGCGCAGTGCCGCCAACAGTTTTTCCTTGAGGCCACCAATCGCCGTGATTTCGCCACGCAGCGTAATCTCACCCGTCATGGCGACATCTGCGCGCACCGGAATGCCCGTCAGTGCCGATACAAAAGCGGTCGCCATGGCGGCACCGGCGCTAGGGCCATCTTTGGGCGTGGCGCCATCGGGCACGTGGATGTGAATGTCTTTCTTTTCAAAGACTTCATCCTTGATACCCAAACGCCGTGACCGGCTGCGCACCACCGTGCGCGCCGCTTCAACCGACTCTTTCATGACATCACCCAGCGAGCCGGTGCGGGTAATCACACCCTTACCCGGTGTCAGCGCTGCTTCAATGGTCAGCAAATCGCCACCCACCTCGGTCCAGGCCAAACCGACAACCTGCCCCACTTGATTGCCTTCTTCGGCACGGCCATAGGTGTACTTGCGCACGCCCAGGTAGTCGTTCAGGTTATCTTCATTGACCGTTACCAGGCCGCTGAGTTTCTTCAGCAACAGCCCCTTGACCACTTTGCGGCAAATCTTGGAAAGCTCGCGTTCCAACGAACGCACGCCGGCTTCACGGGTGTAGTAGCGCACGATGTCGCGAATGGCGCCGTCGGTCACCGCCAACTCTGTGGCCTTAACGCCATTGTTTTCCATTTGCTTGGGCAGCAAATAGGTGGTGGCGATATTGGCCTTTTCGTCTTCGGTATAACCCGAAAGGCGAATCACTTCCATACGGTCCAGCAAAGCGGGCGGAATGTTCATGGAGTTGGAGGTGGCTACAAACATCACATCGCTGAGGTCGTAATCCACTTCCACATAGTGGTCGCCAAATTTGTGGTTTTGCTCGGGATCCAGCACTTCCAGCAAGGCACTGCTCGGGTCACCCCGGAAATCGGTACCAAGCTTGTCAATTTCGTCCAACAAAAACAATGGATTGCGGGTACCGACCTTGGACAGGCTTTGCAGCACTTTGCCGGGCATGGCGCCGATGTAGGTACGACGGTGGCCGCGAATTTCGGCCTCGTCACGCATGCCGCCCAAAGCCATGCGCACATACTTGCGCCCGGTGGCCTTGGCGATCGACTGGCCCAGCGAGGTTTTACCAACGCCAGGTGGGCCGACCAAGCACAAAATTGGGGCCTTGACTTTGTCAACACGTTGCTGCACTGCCAAATATTCCAGGATGCGGTCTTTGACCTTGTCGAGACCGTAGTGGTCTTTGTTGAGCACGCTTTCGGCATTCGCCAGGTCGTGTTTGATCTTGGTTTTAGAGGCCCATGGCAGACCAATTAGCACGTCGATGTAGTTCCGCACCACGGTGGCCTCGGCCGACATGGGTGACATCAGCTTGAGCTTCTTAAGCTCGGCTTCGGCTTTCTTCAAAGCATCTTTGGGCATGCGGGCCGATTTGATCTTTTTCTCGATCTCTTCGATGTCGGCGCCGTCTTCGCCCTCACCCAGTTCCTTTTGAATGGCCTTGACCTGTTCATTCAGATAGAAATCGCGCTGGTTCTTTTCCATTTGGCGCTTCACGCGGCCACGGATTTTCTTATCGACGTTGAGAATGTCGACTTCGCGCTCAATTTGCTCAAACAGATTTTCCAGGCGCTCTTTGACGCCGGCCAGGGCCAGCACCGCCTGCTTCGCATCCAGTTTGAGGGGCAAATGGGCGGCAATCGTGTCGGCCAAACGACCAGGGTCGTCAATACTGGAAATCGAGGTCAGAATTTCGGGCGGGATTTTCTTGTTGAGCTTGACGTACTGGTCAAACTGCTGCATCACGGCGCGGCGCAGTGCCTCCACCTCGCTGCCGGCCACGCGTTCGCCCTCGGCGGGCTTGCCAGCGATTTCAACCGGGGAGACATTCGCCGTAAAGTGCGACTCGCCTTCCAGGATTTGGTTGACCAGCGCGCGCTGGTGGCCTTCGACCAGCACCTTAACGGTGCCATCGGGCAACTTCAGCATTTGCAAAATGGTGGAAACGCAGCCCACATCGAACATATCGGTGACCAGCGGATCGTCTTTGGCCGCCGCTTTCTGGGCAACCAGCATGATGCGGCGCTCCGCTTCCATCGCGGCTTCCAGCGCCTTGATGCTCTTGGGGCGGCCCACGAACAACGGGATCACCATGTGCGGGAACACCACTACATCACGCAAAGGCAAGAGCGGCAGTTCTATTGGGTCGGAGGGTAATGGTGTGTGGCCAGACATGAATGAGCCTTTAAGTAAGCAATGATGTGTGTCCAATTTTGGGCATTTCAAGCGCCCGATGAAGCATCACTCTATGTAAAGTCTTCATCTGAGCGCCGGGACCCCAGCTTAACCGCCCAAATACCCGGTGAATCGGGTATTTGGACGTTGCTTCAGGCCTTTTTCGCCGCTTCCCGGTAAACCAGCAGCGGCGCCTTGTTTTCGTCGATGGTGGACTCGTCTACGACCACCTTCTCTACATTAACGGCATTTGGCAGTTCATACATGGTGTCGATCAGGGATTGTTCCAGAATGGAACGCAAGCCACGCGCACCGGTCTTGCGCTGCAATGCCCGTTTGGCAATGGCTTTGAGCGCGTTCGGGCGAATTTCCAGATCCACGCCTTCCATCGCAAGCAACTTGGCATATTGCTTGACCAAGGCATTCTTTGGCTCGGTCAGAATTTGCACCAAAGCGTCTTCGGTCAACTCGGCCAGGGTTGCCACCACCGGCATGCGACCCACCAACTCGGGAATCAGCCCGAATTTGATCAGATCTTCCGGTTCCACGTCTTTAAACACTTCGGTCAGCGTGCGCTGTACCTTGCTCTTGACACTGGCACCAAAACCGATACCCGACGATTGGGTTCGGTTTTCAATCACTTTTTCCAAGCCAGCAAACGCGCCACCGCAAATAAACAAAATATTGGTGGTGTCAATCTGCACGAAATCCTGGTTCGGATGCTTGCGACCGCCTTGCGGTGGAACACTGGCCATGGTGCCTTCAATCAGCTTGAGCAGGGCCTGTTGCACGCCCTCACCCGACACGTCACGGGTAATCGACGGGTTGTCAGACTTGCGCGAAATTTTGTCAATTTCGTCGATGTACACAATGCCACGTTGGGCCCGCTCGACTTCATAGTTGCAGCTTTGCAGCAACTTCAAAACAATGTTTTCAACGTCTTCCCCCACATAACCGGCTTCGGTCAGGGTGGTAGCGTCGGCCATCACAAAGGGTACGTCCAGCATGCGCGCCAGAGTCTGCGCCAGCAGCGTTTTGCCGGAGCCCGTGGGACCAATCAACAAGATATTGCTCTTGGACAGCTCAACCTCGTCTTTCTTGGCCTTTTCCTTGTGGCGCAAACGCTTGTAGTGGTTGTACACCGCTACCGCCAGCGTGCGCTTGGCAGGCTCCTGCCCAATCACGTAGTTGTCGAGATTGGCTTTAATTTCAGCGGGCGTGGGCAAGCTGTCGCGACCGTCTTTGGGGTCTACGGTAGCGGGCAATTCGTCCCGAATAATTTCATTGCACAGCTCAATGCATTCGTCACAGACGAATACCGAAGGGCCGGCGATCAGCTTTTTAACTTCGTGCTGGCTTTTGCCACAAAACGAGCAATACAAAGTTTTTTCGCCAGAGGTGCCTTTTTTTTCGGCCATGTGCTCACTGCCCTATAACAACGGATGTCAAGATGATAACCAAATAAAAACGGTGCCAGTTTTGCTCTCTGGCACCGCCGGTACAGACGTGAAAACGTCTGTTTCAATTTACGGACGCTTGGCAATAACCTGGTCTACCAGGCCATATTCCTTGGCTTCGTCCGCCGACAAATAATAGTCGCGCTCGGTGTCGCGCTCAATTTTATCGAGCGGCTGCCCCGTTCGCTCGGCCAGGATGCGATTCAACTGCTCACGGGTTTTGAGAATTTCACGTGCGTGAATTTCAATTTCTGTGGCCTGACCTTGCGTACCGCCCAAAGGCTGGTGAATCATGACTTTGGAGTTGGGCAAGGAAAAACGCTTGCCTTTGGCGCCTGCCGCCAACAAAAATGCGCCCATGCTGGCGGCCATGCCGGTGCACAGCGTCGATACATCCGGCTTAATAAAGTTCATGGTGTCAAAAATCGCCATGCCAGCGCTGACCGAACCACCGGGCGAGTTGATATAGAACGAAATATCTTTGTCCGGATTCTCGCTCTCCAGGAACAGCAACTGCGCCACCACCAAGTTGGCAGTTTGATCGTTGACCGGACCCACCAGAAAAATCACGCGCTCTTTGAGCAGGCGAGAATAAATATCATAGGAGCGTTCGCCACGGCCGGACTGCTCAATCACCATGGGCACCATGCCCAGACCCACTGTATCGATTGCGCCTGACGCGCCGTATTTCACTTGCATAGCGACTCCAAAATTAGTTATTCCACTGTACCCAAAAAACGGGCACTGCAATGCAAATGGGGCCTACAGTCGCGACTACAAGTCACAACTACAAGCCCCAAGCGCACGCTTTACGCCAAAGGTCAGTTCTGCGCCATCAGCTCGTCAAAGGAAACGTCTTTGCTGACCACTTTAACCTTGGACAGGACGAATTCAGTCACGTTGTTTTCAATCACAAGCGCTTCCACTTCGGCCATACGGCGATTGTCACCGAAATACCAACGCACCACATCGGCGGGCTTCTCGTAGCTGGCAGCCAGTTCGTCTACGTGCGCCTTGATTTGCTCAGGACGGGCAGCCAATTCGTTGGCACGCACCACTTCGGCCACCACCAGACCCAAACGCACGCGGCGTTCGGCTTGCGGACGGAAGATTTCTTCGGGAATCGGCGCCTTGTCTGCGTCTTTGATGCCACGTTGTTTCAGGTCGGCACGGGCGCCTTCAATCATGCGATCGAGTTCCGCTTGCACGGTCGACTTGGGCAAGTCGAGTTCGGCGTTGGCCAGCAGCACGTCCATCACGGCGGCCTTGTTGCGGTTCAACAAACGGGCCTTGACTTCACGCTCGAGGTTCTTGCGAATGTCGGCGCGCAGGGCTTCGACGGTGCCTTCAGCGATGCCCAGGGACTTGGCCAGGGCTTCGTCCACTGCGGGCAAATGGGCAGCTTCTACTTTTTTCAGGGTTACCAGGAAGTCAGCGGTTTTACCGGCGACGTCCTTACCGTGGTAGTCAGCGGGGAACGCCAGCGGGAAAGTCTTGCTTTCACCGGCTTTCAGCCCGCGCGTTGCGTCTTCAAATTCTTTCAGCATCTGGCCGTCGCCGAGGATGAACTGGAAATCCGAGGCTTGACCGCCGGCAAACACTTCACCATCGATCTTGCCTTCGAAATCGACCGTCACGCGGTCGGTATCTTCAGCGGCAGCGGTTTGGGCGCGCTGGGCGAAGGTGCGGCGTTGTTTGCGCAGGATTTCGAGGGTCTTGTCGATGGCCGAATCGGTCACTTCGGTGCTGATCTTTTCGACTTCGGCACCAGACAAATCGGCAACCTTGACTTCGGGGAATACTTCAAAGACGGCGTCAAAGGTCATTTGGCCTTCGCTGGCGGCTTCGCTCTCGGTGATACGCGGCTGGCCGGCCACACGCAGCTTGGCTTCATTGGCGGCTTGGGCAAAGGCCTCACCGACCTTGTCGTTCATCACTTCGTAGTGAACCGAGTAGCCATAACGCTGCGACACCACATTCATCGGCACTTTGCCGGGGCGGAAGCCGTCCATCTTGACGGTGCGTGCCAGCTTGCGCAAACGCGATTCAACTTCTGTCTGAATGATGCCGACCGGCAGCGTCAAAGTGATTTTGCGTTCCAGCTTTTCTAATGTTTCAACAGTAACTGCCATGGTCAATTCTCCTAATGGAATGGGTGCAGCCGGGGACTTCCCTCAGCCACTGCGCCCCGATTCGGGCAACCCGGCATTGTAGCTGAGCCGTTTACCGGATTTCCAGGGCCTGCGGATCGCAACGTGCTTTGGAACGTGTCCAGCACCGCCTAAGTTGATTTTTGTTCTTAAGAAATGAATAAACAGTCGTTCCCGTTTTAAGGCTGGGATTTGAGAATTCATTCCATCGCAACGCCGTTGCTCACTTTTTGGATGAACCCAATGCACACGCCCCGCTCCACGACCAGACTTGGCCTCAACGCCGGCCGCCGTTTTTTCTCCGCAACCGTTGCCGGCGCCTTGCTCGCCAGCCTGGCCACTGGCGCCATCGTAGCCAGCGCGCCCGCCCATGCACAACAAACTGTGAAGTTACTGAACGTTTCCTACGACCCAACCCGCGAGCTGTATGTGGACTTCAATGCCGCCTTCACGAAGTATTGGAAAGCCAAGACCGGTCAGGATGTCACGATTAGCCAATCCCACGGCGGGTCCGGCAAACAAGCCCGTTCGGTCATCGACGGACTGGACGCCGATGTCGTCACCCTGGGTCTGGCCGGCGACATTGATGCGTTGAATCGCAATGGCAATCTGGTTCCGGTCGATTGGCAAAAACGCCTGCCCCACAACGCCTCGCCGTACACCTCGACCATTGTGTTGGTGGTGCGCCAGGGCAACCCCAAGAATATTCGCGACTGGGACGACCTGGCCAAACCGGGTGTCAGCGTGATAACGCCCAACCCCAAGACCTCCGGCGGCGGCCGCTGGAACTACCTGGCCGCATGGGAATGGGCCAAGCGCAAGCTGGGCAGCGAAGAGAAAACCCGCGACTACATTGGCAAGCTCTACGCCAACGTGCCGGTGCTGGACACGGGTGCCCGTGGCTCCTCGATTACGTTTGCACAACGCGGCCAGGGTGATGTTTTCATCTCCTGGGAAAACGAGGCTTATTTGCTGGAAAAGGAATTTGGAACCAAGTTTGATGTGATTTATCCCAGTCTGAGCATTTTGGCCGAGCCACCGGTCGCCGTTGTGGACCGCAACGTCGACCGCAAAGGCACACGCGCCGTAGCGCAAGCTTATCTGGAATATCTGTATACCGATGAGGGCCAGGATATTGCCGGACGCAACTTCTACCGTCCGATCTCTGAAAAAGCCAAAGCCAAATACAAAAAACAATTCCCGGACTTGAAGCTTTTTACGATTGACCAGGCCTTCGGCGGCTGGACCAAAGCCGACAAAGACCACTTTGCCGACGGCGGCAGCTTTGACCAAATTTACAGCCGCAAATAAGCCCGACTGGGCGGCGCATCGGCCGCCCATCCCTTTGGAGTTCCCATGTCTGTATTACTGATCGCCGGCAGCCCGTCGGAAAACTCACGCTCTGCCGCTCTGCTGGACCACGTGCAGGCGCGCCTGAAGCTAAGCGGAGTGGATGTCAATCGGCTGCACATCCGGGACCTGTCACCGCAGGCCCTGATTCTGGCCAATTTCTCGCATCCCAGCATCACGCATGCCTCGGCCTTGGTGGCGCAGGCGAGCGCAATTGTGGTGTCTACGCCGGTATACAAGGCGGCCTACAGCGGCGTGTTAAAGGTATTTCTCGATTTGCTGCCGCAAACGGCATTAAAAGAAAAAACCGTGTTGCCCCTGGCGACCGGCGGCAGCCCGAACCACATGCTGGCCCTGGACTACGCATTGCGCCCGGTACTGCAATCCTTGGGTGCTGCCCACATTCTTCCCGGCGTCTATGCCACCGACGCCCAAGTGGTGTTGCTGCCAGAGGAGGGCTATCGCATACAGCCCGACATTGCGGCACGACTGGACGAGGGCGTTGAACGACTGATCGCCGAGGCGCTGGACCATGCGCCATCGGTTGCCGGTCGTTTTCCCCCAGTGCCTTTTTCCCAGGTGCGCTGCAGCGTCTAGCCCCTGCGCGCTGCAGCGAATATTTTCCATTTTCCGTATTTCGTTTTGCCTCTTTACCCGTCAGACACCATGCCCAAGCCACGCTTCCCACTGCAACGCCGCAACCTATTGAAAGCCGGCGCCAGCGCCCTCACCCTTGCCGCCGCAAGTGCCGCCTTCGGGAAAGACGACCGCGTCCTGCGCATCGGCTACCAAAAAGGCTGGCTGTCCATTCTGCGGGGTCGGGGCACGCTCGAACGCGCCCTGGCGCCACTGGGTGCCAGCGTGCGCTGGACCGAATTCAACGCAGGTCCGGTGCAACTCGAGGCACTTAATGTGGGCGCTATCGATTTTGGTGACGTCGGTGAAGCGCCCCCTATTTTTGCCCAGGCAGCCGGTGCTCCGCTGGTCTACGTGGGAACCACAGTGCCGCGCCCGCGCCTGGAATCGGTCCTGGTACCCAAGGACTCGGTCATCCGCACCGTGGCCGATCTGAAGGGCAAACGCGTGGCTTTCAACAAGGGCTCCAATGTGCATTACTTTCTGCTGAAGTTATTGGACAAACATGGCCTGAAATACAGCGACGTGCAAACTGTATTTTTGTCCCCTCCCGACGCCCGGGCGGCCTTCGAAAAAGGCGCGGTCGATGCCTGGGTGATCTGGGAACCATTTTTGTCAGCGGGACAAAAAGCCTTGGACGCCCGGATATTGGCCGACGCCACGGGGGTTGCAAACAACCGCCAGTATTACTTCAGTTCGCGTGATTTCGCCACCAAGAATCCCGATCTGCTGAAGATCGCGCTCCAACAAATCAGTGAAATCGACACCTGGATTGGCGCCAACCGCCCCGCCGCAGCGAAAGAACTGTCCCAGGTATTGGGACTGGACGTGGCAGTCACCACGCAATACCTGGACCGCGTGGCCTATGGCACCCGGGCCATCACGGGCGACATATTGGCCGAGCAGCAGGCGATTGCCGACACGTTCTTCGACCTCAAGCTCATCCCCAGCCGGCTCAATTTATTGCATGCGGCCCCCGTGGCCCTGAACTGAACTGCGCCCAAACCTACTTTCCAATTGAATTCGAGGCCCTTTATGCAAATTTTCTGGTTTATCCCAAGCCACGGTGACGGCCACTACCTCGGCAGTGGCGAAGGCGGCCGCGCCCTGACCCACGATTACCTCAAGCAAGTGGCCCAGGCCGCAGACCAATTGGGCTACGAAGGCGTGCTCATCCCAACCGGTCGCTCCTGCGAAGACCCTTGGGTGGTGGCAGCCAGCCTGCTGCCGGTGACCCAGCGCCTGAAATTCCTGGTCGCCGTGCGCCCGGGGCTGCACCAACCCAGCCTGGCTGCGCGGATGGCTGCCACGTTTGACCGCCTGTCCGGTGGCCGCTTGCTGATCAATCTGGTAACCGGCGGCGACCAGGCAGAACTGGAAGGCGACGGCGTGTTTTTGCCCCATGCCGAACGCTACGCCCAATCCGATGAGTTCATCCGCATTTGGCGCGGCATTCTGGCCGCCAGCCACAAGGGCGAAAGCTACAACTTTGATGGCCAGCACTTGCAAGTAAAAAACGCAAAACTGCTGTTCCCACCATTGCAGGAACCGCATCCGCCGGTCTATTTCGGTGGCTCTTCAGGACCCGCACACGACCTTGCAGCCAGCCAAACCGAGGCCTATCTGACGTGGGGTGAGCCGCCTGCCGCCGTAGCACAGAAAATATCCGATGTGCGCGCCCGCGCTGAGAAACATGGCCGCACGGTAGCGTTTGGTATTCGCTTGCACGTCATCGTACGGGAAACAGACGCCCAAGCCTGGGCCGCCGCAGACCAGCTAATTAGCAAACTGGACGACGAGACGATTGCCAAAGCCCAGGCAACGTTCGCCAAGATGGACTCCGAAGGCCAACGGCGCATGGCCGCATTGCATGCGAAAGGCGCCAACCGCAGCCGTGAAGCACTGGAAATCAGCCCCAATCTGTGGGCCGGCATTGGCCTGGTGCGCAGCGGTGCCGGCACCGCTTTGGTGGGCGACCCAGAGACGGTGGCGGCCCGTATTCAAGAATATGCCGACCTCGGAATCAGCAAGTTTGTGCTGTCGGGCTACCCCCACCTGGAGGAGGCCTATCGCTTTGCCGAACTGGTGTTCCCCCTGCTACCGCTTGCGACCCAGCAAAAACTGCAGGGAACGAACCCATTGCCGGTGCGCGGTGAAACCGTGGGCAACGACTTTGTGCCGCTGGCAAAGCCCACGCTGCAGACGGCCTGATGCGATCGCACATGACACATCGCAACCCGCGCGCCATCGGCAGGGCGACGCACATATTCCGGGACCAATTGCTGCCATGGCTGGTGCCTGCCGCCCTGCTGGTGATCTGGCAGGCAAGCAGTTCGCTGGGCTGGCTTTCCGCCCGTGTCTTGCCAGCACCGCTGGACGTGCTGGGGGCCGCCGGACGGCTGCAGGCGTCCGGCGAATTGCTAGCACACGTGAAAGTCAGTACCGAAAGGGCACTCAGCGGCTTGCTGCTGGGGGGTGGCCTGGGCTTGTTGCTGGGCCTGCTCACTGGTTCCGTTCGCTGGGCCCAAACCCTGCTTGATTCGACTATCCAGATGGTCCGCAACGTGCCACCGCTGGCCATGATTCCATTGGTCATTCTGTGGTTTGGGATTGAAGAGACCGCCAAGCTTTTTCTGATTTCGGTGGCCGTTTTCTTTCCGCTCTACCTCAACACATTCCACGGCATTCGCAACGTTGACCCCGGACTGATAGAAATGGGGCGCAGCTATGGTTTGTCGCGCCGGCAGCTGTACACCCACATTATTTTGCCCGGCGCGTTGCCCAGCATTTTGGTTGGCCTGCGCTTTTCGCTGGGACTGATGTGGGTAATCCTGATCGTGGCGGAAACCCTCTCGGCCCAGGCTGGTATTGGCTACCTCACGATGAACGCGCGCGAGTTCATGCAAACCGACGTCGTCCTCGTAGGCATTCTCCTGTACGCGCTGCTGGGAAAACTGGCCGATGTGCTGGCACGCGGACTCGAACGTTTTGGTCTGCGTTGGCACCCGGGTTACCAGAATTGAACACCTTTTGCATGACTGAAAAAAACACCCCAACGCCGGGCAGCCGTGTGCAAGCGCACGCGTTGCGCAAAGACTTCGGCCAGCGCAGTGTGCTGCACGGCGTCAATCTGACACTCAAAGCCGGTGAGTTTGTTGCCATTGTGGGACGCAGTGGCTGCGGCAAAAGCACCTTGTTGCGCCTGTTGGCCGGGTTGGAGAACACCACCCAGGGCCATATTGAAATAGATGAAAAGGCCACTTCGGGCCTGCACGACGGCACCCGCATCATGTTTCAGGAAGCGCGCTTGCTGCCCTGGAAGCGCGTGCTGGACAACGTTGCACTGGGCTTGCCAGCACACCGCCGTGGCGATGCCGAAAAAGCATTGGAACAAGTCGGCCTGCTGGACAGGGCCGGCGAATGGCCAGCCCGCCTATCGGGTGGACAACGCCAGCGTGTAGCGCTGGCCCGGGCCCTGGTGCACCACCCGCGCCTGCTGTTACTGGACGAGCCACTGGGAGCGCTCGACGCGCTCACACGGCTGGAAATGCAAGCTTTGATCGAGCAACTCTGGCGCCGCATTGGCTTTACTGCCTTGCTGGTGACGCACGATGTGCAAGAAGCCGTGGCGCTGGCCGACCGCGTCATTTTGATTGAAGACGGCGCCATTGCCCTGGACCTGCCAATTCCCCTGGCACGCCCACGCACCGCCACCGATCCGCAGTTTGGCGCATTGGAGGCGCACATTCTTCAGCGGGTGCTACAACGCCCCCCTTCCGCACACCCCGAGACAAACGATTCCCGCACCGACTGGCAAGGCATACCCGCCGTCGGTCTGCGCTGGGCGATTTAAACCAGACCCGGCATTTTTATTCACTATCGGACTTTTCAAGGAGAAAACCATGTCCATTCAAGCCATTAACGTACGCAATCAATTCAAAGGCAAAGTGCGCGAAATTATTCGCGGCGATGTCGTGTCTGAAATCGATGTCGAGACGCCCTGGGGGATTGTCACTTCGGTAATTACCACCCGCTCGGTGGACGACCTGCAACTGGTAATCGGCTCTGAAGTGGTGGCGTTGGTGAAATCCACCGAAGTCTCCATCGCCAAGCTCTGATCACGGCGGCACTGCACGCCACAGATCGTTTCCGAATGACACCGATCATCATCATGCCTGGCTGGCGCAACTCCGGCCCTGGACATTGGCAGTCCCTATGGGCTGAGCAATTACCCGGGGCCCAGCGCGTGGTTCAAGATGACTGGGTGGTGCCGCGCCGCGAAGCGTGGGTGGCGCGCTTGGGCGAGACCATATTGCAGCAGACCAACCCGGTGGTGGTGGTGGCCCACAGCTTGGGGTGCATCGCCAACGCCCACTTGCCGCCCCACGTGGTGGCGCACATCAGGGGCGCTTTGCTGGTGGCACCAGCCGACCCTGAACGCCGCGGTGCACTCGCAGATTTTGCGCCAGTGCCCTACCAGCCGTTGCCCTATCGCAGCATTCTGGTGGCGAGTGCCAATGACCCGTTTTGCCCGGTGCGCACCGCAGGTGCCTACGCCCGCGCCTGGGGTAGTGAATTCGTCAGGCTGCCGCACGCCGGCCACATCAACGCCGATTCCGGTTTGGGCATATGGCCATTGGGCATCGCCCTGCTGCAATCCCTTGTGCCGGATAATATCCAGCCCTTTGGCAGCGGCGCTGCACTGACTGACAGTGCAATATCCGCTGCGTCCGTTTTGCCCATAGTGCCCAATTCGCAATAGGAATCTGCATGACCCGACTCACTTCTATCGCCCGCCGCGTACGACAACACGCCATGGGCTTGGCCTTGCTGGCAGCCAGCCCCCTGATCTGGGCACAAAGCAATTTGCTGAACGTGTCTTACGATGTATCGCGCGAGTTCTACAAAGACATCGACGCCGCATTTATTGCCAATTACAAAAAAACCACGGGCAAAGAGATCAAAGTCGATCAGTCCCATGGCGGCTCCAGCGCCCAGGCGCGCGCCGTCAATGATGGTCTGGATGCCGATGTGGTGACCATGAACACCACCTCCGACATCGACTTTTTGGCCACCAACGGACTGGTAGCCAAAGACTGGGCAAAGAAATTCCCCCATAACGCGTCGCCCACCTCAAGCACCATGTTGTTCCTGACACGCGAGGGCAATCCCAAAGGCATCAAAGACTGGGACGACCTGGTCAAGCCCGGTATTCAAGTGGTATTGGTAAACCCAAAGACCGGTGGCAATGGCCGCATGGCGTATCTGGCCGCCTGGGGTTATGTCCGAAAGAAAGGCGGAACCGATGCCCAAGCGGCCGAGTTTGTTAGCAAGCTCTACAAAAACGTGCCGGTTTTGGCCAAGGGCGGACGCGATGCCACGGCCATTTTCCTGCAACGCAATATGGGCGATGTGCTGGTCACATTCGAATCGGAAGTGGTGTCCGTAGACCGCGAATTTGGGGCTGGCAAAGTGGACGCCGTACACCCCAGCATCAGCATTGTTGCGGAAAACCCGGTCGCCATTGTGGAACGCACCGTGAATAAAAAGGGCAGTGCCGCATTGGCCAAAGCGTATTTGGATTTCCTCTACACCGACGAAGCCCAGGAAATTGCCGCGCGCCACGCCTTGCGTCCTGTCAATCCGGCCATACTGAAAAAATACACGGCCAGTCTGAAGCCCATTCAATTGTTCCGCGTTGAAGACTATTTTGGTTCACTCGCTGAAGCCCAGAAAGTTCACTTCAATGATGGCGGTCAGTTTGATCGCCTTTATTCGGTGAAATAAGTGTCGTTCAATCTGCTTCGATAAGCACGTTTCTTCAACCTCGCAAGCCATTGTTTCCATGACCCTGACCGTGACAGCTGCCGCGCCCTCTTCCCCAACACCGCCCACTCCGGGGCGGGTGCGCAATCCGCGCCGGGTGCTGCCAGGCTTCAATTTGGCCCTGGGGTACACCGTTCTGTACCTCAGCCTCATTGTTTTGCTGCCCATGAGCGCTTTGGTGCTGAAGACATTCACCCTGACCTGGGAGCAATTTGTCCACGCGGTTAGCAGCCCAAGGGTGGTGGCGTCGTACCAGCTTACGTTTGGTGCGGCATTCGTGGCATCCGCCGTCAACGCCGTGTTCGGACTGCTGGTCGCCTGGGTGCTGGTCCGCTACCGCTTCCCGGGTAAGAAACTCATTGACGCCCTGGTCGATTTGCCCTTTGCACTGCCAACCGCCGTTGCAGGCATTTCACTGACCGCTTTGCTGGCCGACAACGGCTGGGTTGGCACATTGTTGGCGCCCCACGGCATTCACCTGGCGTTTAACCGCAACGGCGTGGTGATTGCACTTATTTTTATCGGCCTACCTTTTGTCGTCCGCACCGTGCAACCGGTGCTGGAAGACACCGAGCGCGAGCTCGAAGAAGCGGCATCCAGCCTTGGCGCAACGCGCTGGCAGACCTTTCGTTACGTCATATTCCCTGCCATTGCACCTGCCCTGCTAACCGGATTCTCCATGGCCTTTGCACGCGCACTGGGTGAATACGGTTCGGTTATTTTCATCGCTGGCAATATGCCCATGGTGTCCGAAATCACGCCCCTCATCATCATCGGCAAACTCGAACAATATGACTACGCAGGGGCGACCGCAGTGGCCGTGATGCTGCTTATTTTTTCATTTGTTTTGTTGCTCTTTATTAACGCATTGCAAGCCTGGCAACGCCGGCGCTCGGGGGCCCGATGAACCAGACTACACAGATTCGCCGCTCGGCGCGGGCGGGAACCACCGAACCGGTATGGGTGCGGGTATTGCTCATCACCATGGCCCTGGCTTTCATATTTTTGTTTTTGCTGCTGCCGCTGGCAGCCGTATTTACCGAGGCTTTGCGCCAAGGACTGGGCGCCTACTGGAATGCCCTGCAAGAGCCCGATGCCTGGAGCGCCATTCGGCTGACGCTCATTACAGCCGCCGTTGCGGTACCGCTCAACCTGGTTTTCGGTGTGGCCGCGGCATGGTGTGTCGCCAAATTTGAATTCCGTGGCAAGGCACTGCTAATCACCCTGATCGATTTGCCTTTCTCGGTTTCACCGGTAGTTGCCGGCCTGATTTATGTACTGGTCTTCGGCGCCCAGGGCTGGCTCGGTCCGTGGCTGCAGGCGCATGACATCAAAATCGTGTTTGCCGTACCGGGCATTATTCTGGCAACGGTATTTGTCACTTTCCCGTTCATCGCCCGCGAATTAATTCCACTCATGCAGTCCCAGGGGACCGACGAAGAGCAAGCCGCAATCGTGCTGGGTGCCAGTGGCTGGCAAACCTTCTGGCACGTGACGCTGCCCAACATCAAATGGGGGCTCATATATGGTGTGATTTTGTGCAACGCGCGGGCCATGGGTGAGTTTGGCGCCGTCTCGGTGGTATCGGGCCACATTCGGGGCCAGACCAACACCATGCCCCTGCACGTTGAAATCCTCTACAACGAGTACCAGTCAGTGGCCGCGTTTGCCGTGGCATCCTTGCTGGCCCTCTTGGCCCTGGTCACGCTGCTGATCAAGTCGGTCGTGGAATGGCGTTTTGAACGCGAAGAAAACGCTGCAGCCCAACTGCCCCCTGAAAAACCTTTGTATTCCGGTACCACCCCATGAGCATCGCCATCCAAAACGTCAGCAAAAACTTTGGCACCTTCAAAGCGCTGAACAACGTCAGCCTGGACATCCATTCGGGTGAACTGATTGCCCTGCTGGGCCCGTCGGGTTGCGGCAAAACCACCCTCTTGCGCATCATTGCCGGTCTCGAATCGGCCGACCAGGGAAGCATCCTGTTCAGTGGTGAAGACGCCACCGATGTGCATGTGCGGGAACGCAATGTCGGTTTTGTGTTTCAGCACTACGCTTTGTTTCGCCACATGAGCGTTTTCGACAATGTGGCTTTTGGACTGCGCATGAAGCCGCGCAAACTGCGCCCGAGCGAGGCCGTTATCAAGCACAAAGTGCACGAATTACTCGGTTTAGTGCAGCTAGACTGGTTGGCCGACCGCTACCCCGCCCAACTTTCCGGTGGTCAGCGCCAACGCATCGCGCTGGCGCGCGCTCTGGCGGTAGAACCCCAGGTGCTGTTGCTCGATGAACCCTTT
>Ga0228698_1000182_pt1 | contig 58384 bp, 58 predicted proteins | sample McNCre117_Aug_MG_FD_178015 | JGI IMG/M metagenome (GOLD analysis project Ga0228698, IMG submission 178015) | Freshwater microbial communities from McNutts Creek, Athens, Georgia, United States - 1-17_Aug_MG | ecosystem: Environmental > Aquatic > Freshwater > Creek | place: USA: Georgia...
GGCATTCAAGATGCTTTGTGTTTGTCAGAACTGGCAAATGAATACGCTACAAAACCCACGAAACTGGGTTTTGTAGGTTTTGTAGTGTGGGTGCCGGCGCTCTTCAGGTGTTTTTAGGTGTGTAAGGTCGCTCGTGCAGTCCCCCTTTGCATCACCGCTGGGTTGACCCGGTAACGATCACTCGGGCGGCCACCTGTCGGGCCACTGCGCACCACATCGGACACCAACCATCCGAAATCCACCAGCACATCGGCAGCCTTGCGCACAGCATCGGCGGTGTTCAACCCGCTCCAGTTCTTAACGGCAACTTGGCGGGGTGTGAATACATCCAACAGCACGCCGTCACCGTCGGTCAGCTTGCCTGCCTGTATTTTTTTCAACAATACGGCGGCTCCTGTGGTTTCGGGTGTGGTGGCTGCGCTGTACAGGCGTTCAGCATGAGAACGCAGGTAGTCAGCCCAGGCCAATGCACGGATCAGTTCAGCTTCGTGGATGACATTCCCACTGTCCGGGGTGTCCACCAATGCAAAGATCAGAGCCAGCGCAGGCACCAGCTTGCTGTACTTGTCCAGGTGCGACACCAAGGCAGGGTGCAGCTCATCGCCTCGCAGCTCGGTTTTTGTTTTCACCATCCACTCAGCAAAGATGCCTTGCGCCTCGGGGCTGAATCGCCACTCTTCAGGTGCATCACTTGCAGGTTGCAGCATGGTCAGCCGTTCGTAAACGGCCCATGCTGCCTGTTTTTGGAGGGAATCAGGCCACTGGTCGACGTAGGCAAACTCCCGCTGTATGTCGGGCCACACGGTCAGGCCAAATCGCTGTAACAGGCCATCGTCACCAACGATGCTGGAAAGTGCCGTGATTGCGCCCACTGCCGGGAAGTCAGGCGGGCATTGCATCCGGTGGGCAATGTCCATCACCCAGCCGCGCAAGGCAGTTGGCAGCAAGTCCGGGTTGAAGGGTTGTACAGGCGGCAGGCCATCGGGCAGAGGTTGCGGTGTGGGCCACACCTTTGTCGTCGCCTCGCAGTTCTCACTGTGATCCAACGTTGGGAACGTCGGGCCCGTGGTGGTGCCGTTGCTGGGAACCGTGTGGCAATTGGTAGAAACCGTCGCTGCCACATTGGTCAGCCCAATCTCGGCATCAAACGCGGCCATGCGCATTCGGTATTCTGTCATGTCCATCATGCGGCGTACTCCCCGGCAATGCCTTGGATTCGGCCTGCGGCCACCATGACACGGTTCAGGTCAGCTGCATCCAGCGCCAACCCTTGCGCAACGTTTCCAGCGGCTACCGCAATTAGCGTCGCCTCGAACGCCAAGGCCCCCAGTGCAGCTCTGGGGGGCAAGCTGGTGGGCTTTGTGTTGACGGGTTCGCGGCCATCGTTAATCCACGCTCCCAGGGCCTTCGCCGCCTCGACGAACTCCGCGCCGGTCAGGTGCATCTCGTAGGCCAACACGTCGCCACCCTTTGCCCCGCAGGCCATGGCTGGCGCGCCCTGTCCAGCAACCCGCGCCTTGAGGGCATCAATCTCTGCCTGCATTGAACGCTCCTTGGCTTGGACTGTTTTTGACCACTCCTCCGCTTTTTTGATTCGCACGCTCATTGCATCGCGGTCAGCCTGCAATGCCCGGAATGTGTTGGCATTGATGGCTGAATGCGTCTCACGTTCCAACTCATCAAAAAGAAAATCTGGCTTCTGGTCAGGGTAATTCTTCGCCATCCACATCTTTAAATCTGAGTGCCGAACCGTCAAACGACCTGGTGCGACATGCTCATGATCTGGAACTGGTTTCCCATCGCGACCATGAGAAAGCTCACAATGTTGAACGGCATCAACGATCTTTTCGGCATTGGTAGTCCGCCCACTCCTGCATCATCTTGCGGCGTGCTGGTAAGTGGGCGGTGCGGTTGTAGGCGCGCCCGTTGGCATCTTTGACCATGTGAGCAAGCTGGTGTTCTATGAGGTCAACCCGCATTTCCAGCACTTCATCCATGATGGTGCGTGCAGTTGCTCGGAAGCCATGTCCGGTGTGCACGGTGTTGGGGTACCCCATGGCTCTCAACGCGCCGTTGATCGTGTTTTCACTCATAGGGCGCTGCCCGGTGCGGATGCTTGGGAAAACGTACTTTCCAGCACCAGTCAATGGCTGAATGCTCCGCAGAATCTCCGTCGCTTGTCTGCATAGTGGCACGATGTGGGCGTTATCCATCTTCATTTTGCTGGCTGGTATGCGCCACTCGGCCGCGTTGAAGTCAATCTCCGCCCATTCAGCAGTACGCAGTTCACCGGGCCTCACGAACACTATAGGCGCCAGCTTGAGGGCCGCAACAGTGGTTGGGTGCCCAGTGTAGTCGTGGATAGCCCGAAGCAGCGCACCAACGGCAATTGGCTCTGTGAGTGCGGCATGGTGCTCTTTAACCTTGGCCTTCAGTGCGTCTTTCAGGTCGGCAGTCACATCGCGCTCTGCGCCGCCTGTCACCACCGCATAGCGGAATACCTGCCCGCACAGTTGCTTGATGCGGTGGGCGGTGTCGATGGCCCCCCGCGCCTCCATGCGCCGCACCACCTTTTCCAGCACGTCACGGGGGCCAATGTTGCGCATGGGCATTTGGCCAATGTGTGGAAACACGTCTTTTTCCAACCATGTGCGCACCTTGCCTTGTGTGACCTCTGCCCGTTTGGCTGCGGTCTTTTCCAGCCAGTCACGGGCCACCACCTCGAACGTGTTGGCGGCCTCTGCCAGCTTGGCTTGCTGTGCGTCTTGTTTGGCTGCGCTAGGGTCTTGTCCATCGGCCAGAAGCTCACGGGCTTCCTCGCGGCGTTTGCGGGCTTTGGCAAGGGATACGGCGGGGTACACCCCTAGTGCCAGCGTTTTGCGTTTTCCAATATGACGGTAGTCCATGCGCCAGTACTTGCCCGCACCTTTGACGTGCAGATACAACCCGCCACCGTCGGCGTGTTTGTCGCCTATGGCCTTGCCGCTCCACTTCACCTGCCTCACAAAAGTGTCTGTAAGTGCCATTGCCTTGCTCCCTTGCTGATTCGGTGTGACGGTATCTGGATTGACGGTACCAACGAATACCGTCACGAATACCGACAAAGTACCGTCATGGGATGATATGAGGTGATACGCTTTGAGGCAATAAAAACCCGTTTTCCTATGAGAATCAACGGGTTATGAGGTTTTTTGGTGCGATCTGATACAGCCACCTGGCACCACCAACAGGAATCGAACCTGTATCTAGCGCTTAGGAGGCGCTCGTTCTATCCATTGAACTATGGCGGCAGGGAGCCTTCTTGAAAGGCAGCGGATTCTAACGGGCTGCCATCAGTCGTGTGGGACGGTGGCAATCAGGTCCAGTGCCTGTGTTTGGCCTGCCCTGGCTCGCAATGTCAGGCGACGCGACAGGTCATAAAACAGGCTGATGGCACTCACGCTGCCCGACAAGCTGTGCTCGTAGGCCACATACAGCCGGTCTGATAGTCGCTTGCCCAGCAACAGCGATGCGTTGCTCTCTGCGGCACCGGAGGTGGTGCCTGTTTGGGATTGGAAGCTCACGTCATCCAGCCCCAGGGTGCGGGCCAGTGTGGCATCCATGCCTGGACCCGAGCCGGCCAGCAGAGCCACAGCTGCTTGTTGCAGCAGGGCTGCCTCGGCGCCCGCGCCACTGGCCGAGCGACCGAGCACCAGAAAAGCGAGTTTGTCGGCATCTGGCAGGTCGGGCTTGGCATAAAGTCGCAGCACCGGTTGGCGGGCGCTGCCTGCCATGCGGACGCCGACTTCCTGGGCCGGGTCGGCGCTGGTGTCGAAGGCTTTGCGAATGGTGCGCAAGGCCAGGATATCGAGCGCCGGATCGTCATACGGCCCTGAAAAGCGCAATACCCCTTGCGAGATGTTCAGGCGCTGTCCGTAAGCCCGGTAGGTGCCTTGCCAAGTTTGTACTTCCCCGGTCACGGAGAACTGCGCACTGGCCGGCGGACTGACGATGCGTAGTTTGCCCTTCAGCCGGGTGTCCACGCCCAGTCCTTCCAACGCAAAGTCTGGGCCCAGGTCGATGAACACGTCCACGTCGGTGCGCAAGCCTGGGGTGGGGTCGGGTGGTCGGATGGCTTCGCGGGTCATGCGCACCACGACGTCGCTGCCTGGTGTGGGAGCGGTTTCATCGGGCAGGCGGAAGCGGGCCTGGTCGGCCTTGAAGTTGCCGCGCAGTCGGACGGTGCCTTGTTGCACACCCATTTGGGCCTGACCACTGAGGGTGAGGCGACGGTCGGCCCGGGTGGACACGTTCAATCCCAGGGCCTGTACGTCCAGTTGTACGCTGGGCGGGTGGTTGAAGTCTGGCCAATCGATGTGGCCTTGCACTTCCACTGCCCCTCCCCGCGCTTGCCCGCCAGCACCTTCCAGCCTGAAACGTTGAATGGTCATGCGCTGCCCGGTGAGCTGGGCGAACAGTTCCCCGTTTTCATAGACCAAGCCCTCTGTCAACGATCGCAGCCCCATTTGACGCACTTGCAGGTCGCCCTGCCACTCGGGTTGTCCCAGCGTGCCCGACAAGTTGGCCTGAAGCGATGCCAGCCCCCCCATGCGCCAACCCGGTGGGGCCATGCCGGACCAGAGTGCCAGATTGGTGTCGGTCCAGTCCACGCGCCCGGTCAGCGGGCTGGTGGTGCCGGGCCATTCACCCTTTGGCAAGGTGGTTTGCAGCAGTGCGCTCAGTTTGCCCAGGCGCTGGCTGTCCCAATGGGCTTGCAGACCCCACTGATGGGCCTGCCCGGTGAGGTGGAGTTCCAACGCGCGGATGCCCATGGCGGTACGGGTTTGAGTGCCGTCGCCCATCGGTAGGGTGAGGTCGCCACCTGTGCGGCCCAATTGAATCTGGAACGATGGTTCGGGTGTGGGGATGGCCGTTCCCAGCGGCCAATTCGCACGCCACTGTCCTTGCAGGGTCAGATCACCTTGAATCTGGGGTGGTGGCATGTGGGCCGGTGTGGTGGAGGCCGCAGCGGCATGGACCAGTTGCTGGAGGCCAAGCCAGGTGGCCAAGTGCAGGTGACGCCATTCACCCTGTGTGCTGAGCCGTTGATTGCGGTAGCTGATCGGTTGCCAGGTCATTTGGGCTGGCGTTGTGTTGGGCATGGGGAGTGATTGAGCGCCAGAGGCCTTCCATTCCAGGGTGCCCGGGCTGAGCTGCCAGCCCTCTGCGCGCACCATGGCCTGTACGGGGTCGGTCAGAGAGAGTTCGGCCAGTGGCGTGGGCGGTAGCTGCTGTACGCGTGTGCCCAGCTGAATGTGCAGCTGGGGAATGCGGATCTGGGCCAGCGGTGTGTCGGGTGGGTTGGTTTTGGGTGGGGTCTGCACCGGCCGCTGAACCTGTGCCTGGGCCTGAACACGGGCCCACAGTTGATTCCAGCCCAACTGGCCGCTGAGTTGGGTGTGCACTTCTTGGGTGGTACCGGAGAACTGGGCGGTCAGATCCTGCACAGCCCAACCCGGGTGGGTGGAAGTGGCTGCAGCGCGTACGGCGGGAATGGTCAGTGTGCCGCTGATGGCCACAGGTGTGCCGGGTGGCGAGGCCAATGTGGCCGCTGAAGTTGGCTCCGTGCGGCGGCCCCACCTGGCTTGCAGGCTGGCTTGCCCTTGCAAGGGTTGCCCCATGCGGTTGACGGCAGGCCAACCCGGCTGAAACATGTCCAGCAGCCGTAGCCAGGGAGCTGCGGCATGTTGCAGGCGCTGCAGGTCGGTGATCTGCACGGTCGCGCTGCCTTCGTCGGGGTTGGGCGCCTCTGTGGTGGCCTCAAGCCCAGGCGCGCTCAGACTGGCTTGGCCGGTCAGCGCCCAAAGGTTGGGCGTTGTGGAGGGAGTGGAAACCCCAGGTGCTTGGGTGGTGGTGCGAGTGACAGAACCATTGGCTTGTAGCAACCAGTCGTCGTCCAGGGCGAGTCTGGCCTGATGAATCAGATAACCCTTGGGTTGATCAGTTGCTTCAAATGAAAATTGGCTTATCCGATTGATTGGTATTGGTTTGTTGCTATCTAAAAATTCGATGTTTTTGGCTTTGTTTGCGACCCATTCCATGCTGCCTTGCCACCGGGTTTGTTCATTGGTGGGGGTGGCGGTCAACCGCCCGGAGCCTGCCCACGGCGGCAGCTGGCTGTGCAGCGCATGGGCCTGCAAGTCTTGCCATTTCAGTGCGCCTGTGAAGGTGCGGGGCGACGGGGTCGTGGGGGGTTCTACGGTGCCGGCTGGGGTGCTCCAGCTGCCCTGTCCCTCCAGGTGGCCTCCTGCCAGGCGCACATTCAGTTGTTGCAATTGGCCGTCCAACAGGTTGCCTCGGGCAGTGGCTTGCAGCCGAGCCAATGGCAGTTGGCCTTGGTTCCACGGGCCGTTGATCGGATTGGTCAGTTCAGCCACCAATTGCCAGTGGGTTGCGGGTGCAAGGGCGGTACCGGGCTGCTTGGTGGGGGTGGGGTGGGGTTGCAACGTGACTTGCCCGCTGATGGCCGTGCGCGGCCAGCCGGGTAGCCAGGTGGCCAGGTTCAGTTCGTTTAGCCGGCCAGTCAACTCGTGCACGGGCTGGGTTTGCCAGGGTTGCAGGGTGGCTTGCAGGGTCATTTGAGGGTGTGCCTGCACGGGGGGCGGTTTGGGGGACGGTGTGTCGCCCTGCAGTTGCGCATGCAGCACGGCTTGCACGGTAGCGTGTGGGCCAGCCAAGGGGCCGCTCAGCTCGCCCGTCAAAGTGCCTTGCCAGTTTTTGCCGTTCCGTTCTCCTTGGGCCTGGGCCTGCAGGTTGGCTTGCAGGTTCATGCTGCCTGCGTCCTGCAGCGTGGCATTCAGGTTGTATTGCACCTGGTTGGCACCGGCGTGCACGACGGCTTGCGCCACCGTGGTGTGCAGGCCCACGCCGTGCACACCGGGTTGATAGCTCTGCTGCCATTGCACTTGCTCCACTTGCTGCCGGGGCCATTGGGCCGATTGCAGGGCGTGAATGCGCACTTGGGCCTGGAATGCCCAAGGGAATGTCAGATCGTCCGGTGCGGAGGCCGGATGGTTGCCGGGCGGGCGCTGGTCGTCCACCTGCAGGGTTTGCACGTTGGCGGTGAGTGCCACCGGGCTTTGCCGTGAGTGATACCAGACGGGCCACTGCCAACGCAGGTCGATGTGACGGGCCACTACCGTCAAACCTGGCTGTTGCCAGCGTACGGACGCGATGTGCCCACCGTGCCTCAGGGAAGCTTCTGGCGCCTGGACATCCAGCCCATGCAACTGGGGCACCACGGTGCGAACCAATTGGGCCGCACGCTGCAACGACCCCGCTTCACCCGACCACCACCACACCAGCCAACCCACCGCCACCACACCAGCCAGTGTGGTGCCGGGCAGCCAGTTGAGCACCCCCAGTGCCAGCGCCCAAATTCGCTTCAGGCCCAGACCCAGCCAACGCCGGGTGCGTTGGGCTTGCGCCCGCAGGCGCTCTGTGGCGCTGTTCAAAATACAAACCCCAGGTTCAGGTGCAAACGCCACCGCCGGGTGGCTGCGCCGTAGGCCAAATCGGCCTGAATGGGTCCCACAGGAGTTCGGTACCGAACCCCGGTGCCAATGCCCCAATGGGCTTTCAGGTCAGACACCTGTTTGGCCACGGCCCCGCCATCCACGAACACGGTGCTTTCCCAGGGGGTGGGCATGCGGCGGTCGTCCAGCCAGGGGCGTTGCCATTCCACGCTGCCGCTGGCCAGAATGCGCCCGGCTCGCAGGGTGCCATCGGCCCCGGTGATACCGATGCTGCGCGAGGCGTAGCCCCGCACCGATTGGTCGCCCCCGGTGAGGAACTGTTGTGCATCGGGCACGGTGGTGGTACTTGCAGCCAGCACAGCCCCGCCTTCGGCACGCAGGGCCAGACGGCCATTCTGGGCTTGACCGAGGCCATACAGGCCTTTCCAGCGCAGGTGGGCTTTGGCAAATGGGGCTTGTACCGGGTGGGTCACCCAGCCGCCGCCGAGTTCCAGCGACAGGGCATGCCCCTCGCTGGGAAAGGGCAACGGGTGCCATTGCCGGCTGTTCCAGCGGTGGTGCAGGCTGATGGAGCGGTCGGGCACCGCCGCTGCGTTTGCAGTGGGCAAGGGATCAGCCTGCACGGCAGACTGGTCCCATTGCAGCCAGAGCCGACGCTCCAGGGTGGGGGTGTCTTTGGTGCGGGCCAACTGAAGGCGCTGGTTGCGGGTGAGGGTGCCGTTGTCCACCAGTCGCTCGGCTTGGGCCCCCAAGCTCCATTGCCAGCCGCCTGCGTCTGCAGGCAAACCGAGGTCGAAGGCGGCGGTGCGGGCATCGCGTTCCAGTTTGAGCTGGGTTCGGAGCTGCGCATCCAGAAACGGCAGGCGCCGGTGGGTGTATTCGGCGCTGAGGCGTGGACCCAAGTCGGTACTGCCACCAACGCCCAACGCCAGCTTACCACGGGTTTGCTCTTTCACCAGCACTTGCACCGGCGCTCCGTCTGACGGGCCGGTGGGGTCCACCTGCACATACACCGAGTCGAAGTAGCCGCTTTGCGCCAGCCGCTGTTGGGCAGCTTGCAGTTGTGCGAGGTGGTATGGGGCACCGGGTCGCACGCCTTCCAGGGCCAGCATGTTGTGTACCCAGGCGGCGTCGTAGCGTTGCAGGCCTTCGATGTGTGCTGGCCCCAGAGTGAAGGCGGGGCCGGTGTCCAGCTCCAGATACAGGTGGACGAGGGCGTTTTCGGCATCCACATCGGCCAGACTGCCCACGATGCGTGCAGCGGGGTACTGCTGGCGGGTGAGGCGGTTCAGGGTGTCGGCCTTGGCGGTATCCCAGGCGGCTTGCGTGAAGGCCTGTCCGACAGGCAGTGGCCAGTTTTGTTGTGCAGCGGCTTGCAAGCCGTCGGGCAAACCCAACACGTTCACACTGCCCACGGTGGAGGCAGGCCCTGGATCGACCGACACTTGCACCAAGGGCGGCATGGCTTCTGTGGCCAGCGTCACTTGCACGGTGGGGCTGAAATGGCCCAGCGCCGCCAGCAAGGACTGCGCGTTGGCGGGGATGGCGTTGGCCAGTTGCTGAATTTCGGCGGCCGTCAGATCGGGTGTGGTGCGGTAGCGGGCCATATCCAAATGGCGGCTGAGGGGGCTTTGTACCGACGCTGGGGCGGCAATGCGCAGCTCGAAGGCGGGGGGAGCGGCTTCGACCGGGGTGGGGTGCGCTTCTTGCGCATGAAGGGGCTGACTGAGCGTGATGACGCCCACCCATAGCAGCCAAGTGGCCAGAACCAGCCGCGGAACACCGACCCATCCTGCTGCCACAGTAGGGAATTCGGTGGTGCGCGGGACAGTGCCCGGCCGCCTCACTTGGACAGCATGCGCATGGTGTCCTCCAACCCTTTGAGGGTGAGCGGGTACATGCGGTCGCTCATCAGCTGTTGGATGACGCTGATGCTCTGGCGGTACTGCCACATGCCGGGTGGCTCGGGGTTGATCCATGCGAACTTGGGGAAGGCGTGCGTGAGGCGTTGCAGCCATTCTGCCCCGGCCTCTTCGTTGTTGTATTCCACGCTGCCGCCGGGTTGCAAAATTTCGTAAGGACTCATGGTGGCGTCGCCCACAAAGATGAGCTTGTAGTCCTTGTTGTACTTGCGGATGATGTCCCAGGTGGGGAACTTCTCGGCAAAGCGGCGGCGGTTGTTCTTCCACATGTAGTCGTACACGCAGTTGTGGAAGTAATAAAACTCCAGGTGTTTGAACTCGGCCTTCACGGCCGAGAACAGCTCTTCCACCCGGTGGATGTGGTCGTCCATGGTGCCGCCCACGTCCATCAGCAACAGCACCTTCACGTGGTTGTGGCGCTCGGGCCGCATCTTGATGTCGAGCCAGCCCGCGTTGGCGGCGGTGCCTTTGATGGTGCTGTCCAGGTCCAGCTCGTCTTCGGCGCCGATGCGCGCAAATTTGCGCAGGCGCCGCAGCGCCACCTTGATGTTGCGGGTGCCCAGTTCTTGCATGTCGTCATAGTCGCGGTAGGCGCGCTGGTCCCACACCTTGACGGCGCTTTTGTTGCCCCCCTTGCCGCCGATGCGAATGCCCTGCGGGTTGTTGCCGCTGTGGCCAAAGGGGCTGGTGCCGCCGGTGCCGATCCACTTGCTGCCGCCAGCGTGCCGTTCCTTCTGTTCTTCCAGGCGCTTTTTGAGCGTTTCCATCAGCTCGTCCCAATCCATCTTGGGGGCGTTGGCTTTTTGCTCGTCTGACAGGATGCGTTCCAACTCCTGGCGCAACCAGTCGGCGGGAATGGGTTTGGTGAAGTCGGCCACCATCTCCACGCCCTTGAAGTAGGCGGCAAAGGCGCGGTCGAACTTGTCAAAGTGCTTCTCGTCCTTCACCAGCGCCGTGCGGGCCAGGTAATAGAAGTCGTCCATGCTGCACGCTTCGGGGTTGGTGGGTCCGACCACACCGGCTTGCAACGCTTCCAGCAGCGACAGGAATTCCTTGACCGACACCGGCAGCTTGGCGTCACGCAGGGCGTAGAAGAAGGAAATGAGCATATTTTTGGCCTTTACCGCTTATTCGACGGTATTCTTTTGCTTCAATAAATAAAGCAACTGCGCCTTGGCCTCCGCCCATTCGCCGCTGCGCATGCTGTACATCACCGTGTCGCGGATGGTGCCGTCGCGGCGCAGGGCGTGTCCGCGGATCACGCCGTCCTTCTTGGCGCCCAGTCGCTCAATGGCGCGTTGTGACGCAAAGTTGAAGTTGTCGGTGCGCCAGCCCACCACATGGCAACCCAGAGTTTCAAAAGCGTGGGTCAGCAGCAGGAGCTTGGCCACGGTGTTGACGTGGGTGCGTTGCACTTGCTTGGCGTACCAGGTCCAGCCAATTTCCACGCGTTGGAGGGCGGGCACGATGTCGTGATAGCTGGTGCAGCCCAGCACCTGGCCAGTGGCACTGTCGGTGACGGCAAAGGCAAAGCGGTTTCCGGCTTCGCGCATGGCCAGGGCATCGGCAATGTATTGGCGGGTGTGCTCGGGTTCAGGCACCGAGGTGATGCGCAGGTTCCACAGCTCGCCATCTGCGGCGGCGGCTTTCAGACCTGCTTCGTCGTTCAGCGCCAATGGTCGCAGCGTCACCCCGTGGGCGCTGAGGATGACGGGCTGCACGAATGCGGGGTGGTTCATGCGTCGTCTTCGGATTTCAGGTTGGCTTTTTGCCAGATGCGTGCGGCATGCAGGCCAGCGCCACCGCCCAGGCCAATGGCCAGGATGCCCATGATGCTGCCTGCGCCGTAGCCGTCGCCAAACACGTCCCAGCCCATGAGGATGCCCAGCCAGTAGCCACCCAGTGCGCCACCGACGAAGCCAACGGCATCGGAGAAGCCCTGGAAGAGCATGCGTTTCATCTGTGAATCCATGAATTTCTTTCTATTTTTTTGCGGTCAGCGTGGGGGTTAACGGGCACCATGCCGCCGGGCCGTCCCAAGGCATGGTGCCCCCTCGGGGGGCAGCGTAGGCGCGTCAGCGACCAGCGTGGGGGTCAACGGTTCCTCTGGTTCATGAACACCAGTTTCTCAAACAGCGTGATGTCCTGTTCGTTCTTGAGCAAAGCCCCCACCAACGGGGGGACCGCCACTTTCTGGTCGGCACTCTGCAGGGCTTCCAGCGGAATGTCTTCGGCCATGAGCAGTTTGAGCCAGTCCAGCAACTCGGAGGTGGAAGGCTTTTTCTTCAGTCCCGGCAGATTGCGGATGTCGAAGAAGGTCTTCATGGCCACCGTCAGCAGGTCTTTCTTCAGGCTGGGGAAGTGCACATCCACAATCTGCTGCATGGTGGCTGCATCGGGGAACTTGATGTAGTGGAAGAAGCAGCGGCGCAGGAAGGCATCGGGCAGCTCTTTTTCGTTGTTGGAGGTGATGAACACCAGCGGGCGGTGTTTGGCGCGCACCAGCTCACGGGTTTCGTAGCAGTAGAACTCCATGCGATCGAGTTCGCGCAGCAGGTCGTTGGGGAATTCAATGTCGGCCTTGTCGATTTCGTCGATCAGCAGGGCCACCGGCTGGTCGGCGGTGAACGCTTGCCACAGCACCCCTTTGACGATGTAGTTATGGATGTCTTTCACTTTCTCGTCGCCCAGCTGCGAGTCGCGCAGGCGGCTCACCGCGTCGTACTCGTATAGGCCCTGCTGGGCCTTGGTGGTGGACTTGATGTGCCATTGCAGCAGCGGCATGCCCAGTGCCTGGGACACTTCTTCGGCCAGCATGGTTTTGCCGGTGCCGGGCTCGCCTTTCACCAGCAACGGGCGCTTGAGCGCAATGGCCGCGTTCACGGCGAGTTTGAGGTCATCGGTGGCGACATACTGGTCGGAGCCTTGGAACTTCATGGGTGCTTTGGATAAAAAGTGTGAGGACATGCGGGAAACCGAGTACGGGCCGCTGGGGTGGACGTGCAGACTGCGTTAGCCCGCTCTATATAATCAGGCGTTGATTTTTGTCAATTAACCTTCATTGTGCTGCGAACATGAACCTGACACGCCTTCAGCCGATGGCTGCATTTGTCGCCGCTGCGACGCTTCTTTTTTCGGCCTCCGGCGCATCGGCCCAGGGTGTGACTGGCGATGTCAAGGCGGGTGAGTCCAAGGCCGCCATGTGCATCGGCTGCCACGGCATCCCCGGCTACCAGAACAGTTTCCCAGAAATTCACCGCGTTCCCAAAATTTCGGGCCAGTCGGGCAATTTCATTGTGTCTGCCCTGACCGCCTACAAAAAGGGTGAGCGCAAGCATCCCTCCATGCGAGGTATTGCAGCCTCCCTGTCTGAGCAAGACATGGCTGATCTGGCCGCGTTCTACGCTGGCCACAACGGCAGCATGACCGCACCTGAAGCGCCTACCCGCAATGCGTCGACCGAAGTGGCGGCCCTGCTGGAAAAAGGCGCATGCGCCTCTTGTCATGGAGCCAACTTCAGCAAGCCCATCGACCCCAGTTACCCCAAGCTGGCTGGCCAGAATGCCGACTACCTGTATGTGGCTCTGAAGGCATATACCGTGGAAGGCAACCATGTGGTGGGCCGTGGCAACCCCATCATGGGCGGTGTGGCCAAGCAGTTCAAACTGTCGGAGTTGAAGCAGATTGCCAACTATCTGGGCAGCATCGACGGCGAACTGGCCACCAACCCTCAAAGTCGGTTCCGCTGAGCATTCTTCAGCCTCTCCTTCAAAAGCTGCCAAATGGTCTGTTTGGCAGCTTTTTTCACATTCAGGGGCGACCTAAAAACAGGTAGATACCGGCGGATTGGCCTTTGCCCTTGACCAGTGCCAGGTAAACCGGTCCCAGACCGGTGTCTGCTGCACCGTAAATGCTGAAAGATTGTTTCAAACCGCTCCATTGGATGTCGGCGCGGGTGCGCCATGCGTTCCCGGTTTCCACCGAGCCACCGAGGTAGTAGCCCCGCGCCACACCGGGGCTCAAACCCAGACGCTGGTAATAGCCCAAACGCGCCAATGCCAGGTAGTTGCCCACGACTTGGCCAGGTTTGAACCCGGACAATTGTTGAAACTCACCCAACGAATACTCATCCAGCGCGCCAGAGGGGATGTCGGATGCCCGGGCAACACGCACAAAACCATTCAAAGTGTGGCCCCCCCAACTGGTCACTTGGTTGCCAGTCCATTCCAAACGATGAAAAGGTTTGGTGTTGGTGTTTTGGGTCCGGCGGCCCCATTCCAGGTCGGCCACTGAACGGTGACCCAGGCGGGGGAAGTTGGCCTGGTCGAGCTGATCGGTGACCAGACGCAGGCGCAGGCCGTGTTCCGTCCAGGTTTCGGTGTCGCTGGTGGCGCTGCTCAGGAGTTGCGGGTTGACCAACGGCGAATTGACGCTGCGGTATCGGGTGAAGACGCCCAACGCGGCGGTGCCCAGTTTGCCGCCACGGCCCAGTGACCAACCATGGTCCAAGCCCAGCGTGCGCGAACTGCGGTTGTAGGTGGCCAATGGATCTCCATTGGCGGAGAACAATTCCACCCGGTTGTTTTTGGCACTGGCGTGAACGGACACATACCGATCTCTGTCGCCTCCCCAGGGGTGGTACAGCTCGGTACGGGCTTCTGTGATGGCCCCAATTTCCAGCTGATTGCGCCACTCGGTGCCCGATTCGGTCAACCAGTGCCGGCTGTGACGAATGCGCAGGTTGAAGCCGGATGCGCCCGAAAAGTCGGTGCGCAAATCCAACCCAGCTCGCAAGTAGTTGGGCCCCCACTGGTTTTCTTTCAGGTCAAACACCAGGCCGTCTTGCTGGGTGTGTGGGTTGGGTACCAGCCGGTAGTCCACATGGTCATAGTCGCCACTGGCGCTGAGCTGCAGCAAATCGGCCTCTAGTTTGGTCAGGTCCAGCGGCGCGCCGGGCTGTGTGTCCACCAAACGGCCCAGGTGGGCAGCGCGGGTGGCTGCCACGCCTTCAAATTGCACCGAGGCCAACGCGCCCGGGATGGGGCTGGCCACTGGCTGACGGGTCAGTTGCCACTGCGCATAGGCCGCCGGAGCGACGGCAAACCGACTCAAGGCTTCCGATACGGTGCGGCCATATTCCAGGCCAATTTGGAGCAGATCTGGGGCTTTTTCAAAGTCGGCGGCTGAGAGTTTGCCCAGGTCAGGTGTGAGCAACAGGTCGTTCACCGTCAGGGTGGCGATGCTGCGTTGAACATTCTGCTCGGTGAGGATGTTGATCATCTGCTCGCTGATGCCCAGCACGCTGGTGAGCTTTTCTCGACCAGCCAACGGTGTGCCGATGTTGACGGCAATCACCACATCGGCACCCAGCGCGCGTGCCACATCCACTGGCAGGTTGTTGACCAGTCCGCCGTCGCCCAGGATGCGGTCGTCCATTTCCATGGGCGAAAACACGCCGGGTACCGACATGCTGGCGCGCAATGCGGCGGCCAGGTCGCCCTGGCTCAAAGTGACCGGTGCACCGGTCTCCAGGTCGGTGGCAATGGCACGAAATGGGGTGGGTAGTTGATCAAATTCGGTCAGGTGGCGGGTGGGCAGGGTGAGCCTGCGCAACAGCCATTCCAGCGAACGGGTGGATACCGCACCGGTCGGGGCTCTGAATTCGCCATTCCGGAAACCCAGTTCAACCACTGGAAACAGGTCGAAATCGTCTTCCTTGCGGCGCTGGGGCAGGTTAGGCCGGGGTGCCCGGCGTTCGAACAAGGTAGCCCATGGCACGGCCATCAGCTCGTTTTCCAAGGCCTGGGGCGACAGACCGCTGGCAAACAGACCACCCACAATCGCGCCCATGGAGGTGCCGACCACCACATCCACTGGCACATGCGCTTCTTCCAGCGCCTTCAAAATGCCTACATGGGCAAAGCCCCGCGCGCCACCGCCCGATAGCACTAGGCCAATGACCGGGCGGCGCACCGTTTCGGTTGAATGGGACGTACCGGTTCCCTGCTGGGCTGCAGCCGTACTGGCAGTGGACGCCAACCAGAGCGCCAGCTGCAGCAGCCATCCGACGCAAGACAAAGTGTTTCGACTCATGGTGTCCGGATTCTGCCTGTCGCCATGGGCGCAGGCTTACGGCGCCGGGTGACGTGTCTGGGGAGCGTTTCGTGGTAATTTGCGGCGCACGATTCAAACTGTTACCCACCATGTCAGACATCCTCATCCACACTGAAAACGGCATTTCCACCCTGACCTTCAACCGGGTGGACAAGAAAAACTCCATCACCCAAGCCATGTACGCCGCATTGGCCGACGGCATGGAAGCTGCCGCTGCCAACCCGGAGGTGCGGGTGGTGGTGTTCCAGGGGCACGAAACCGTGTTCAGCGCAGGCAACGACCTGGCCGATTTTCTGAACAACCCTCCAGCGGGAGACGATGCGCCGGTGTTCCGTTTTTTGCGGGCCATCGCCAGCTTCCCCAAGCCGGTGGTGGCGGCGGTGTGCGGCCCTGCGGTGGGCATTGGCACCACCATGCTGTTCCATTGCGACCTGGTGTATGCCGGGGACAACGCGGCATTTTCCCTGCCGTTTGTGAATTTGGGCTTGTGCCCAGAGGCTGCGTCCAGCCTGCTGGTGCCGCAGATGCTGGGTTACCACCGTGCGGCGGAGGCCCTGCTGCTGGGCGAGCCGTTCATGGCCGAAGCCGCGTTGGAAGTGGGGTTGGTGAACCGGGTGGTGCCCCCCTCGGAAGCCCACGCGCTGGCGCAGTCGGTGGCCGCAAAACTGGCGGCCAAACCCGCCAGCAGCCTGGCGGTGACCAAGCGGCTGATGAAGCAAGGTCAGGCCAGCGCAGTAGCCCAGCAAATGCGTGTGGAGGGGCAGGAATTTGGTCGCATGTTGCAAGAGCCTGCCGCCAAGGAAGCGTTCAGCGCTTTTCTGGGCAAGCGCAAGCCCGACTTTTCCCGTTTTTGAGCGGTTCACGGCATGTCGCGCAACAAAACGCCTGTCGTTCCGGTGGAATTCGAGCCCGAATTCGTGGCCGCTCTCACCGATATTTTTGAAAAGCGCATCGTCTTCAACCAGGTGCTGGGGTTGAAGATCACCTCGGTGTTGCCCGATACGGTGACGGGCCGCATTCCCATGCGCCATGAGCTGGTGGGGCATCCTGCGTACAACCGGGTACACGGTGGCGTGATCAGCGCCAGCCTGGATGCACTGGGTGGCTTGGCCGTGATGGCGGCCATTGGCGCGCGCCACATGGACGAACCGGTGGCCCAGCGTGTGCACCGGTTTGCCAAGCTGGGCACCATCGATCTGCGCATCGATTACCTGCGCCCGGGCATCAGCGAAGTCTTTGAATTGCGGGCAGAAGTCATGCGGCTGGGCTCCCGAGTGGCCAGCACCCGCATGGAGTTTTGCGGGCAGGATGGCAAGTTGCTGTCGTGCGGCAGCGCGGCGTACATCGTGTCTTGACTCAGGTCAACGGCCATTTGGGCAGGGCTGGCTAAGCTGCCAGCCCATGTTGCAAGCCTCTGAAAATTCCCTGCCCTTTCTGCCATCCGGCACCCATTCCCAGGTGTTGATCGTGGGGGCTGGCCCCGCCGGGTTGGCCCTGGCCCAGGAGCTGCGTGGCCTGGGTGGTCGCGTCACGCTGGTGGAACAGGCACCGCTGGCTGCGCTCAGTCAACCGGCTTTCGACGGGCGGGAAATTGCCCTGACCCAGCGCAGCGTGACCACACTCCAGCGATTGGGGGCGTGGGAGCGGATTCCCCCAGAGGCCATCTCCCCGTTGCGGGATGCCAAGGTCATGGATGGTGTCAACCCGTTTGCCATGGTCATCAGCCACCAGGACGCGCCGGTGGCGGACGGAGGCAAGGCGCACACCGAGCTGGGTTTTCTGGTGGGTAACCACCACATTCGCCAAGCGTTGTTTGAGGCGGTTTTTGCTGCAAGTGAAGAAAAAACAGGAGCTGAAAGACCAGTATTGATCAGCGGTAAGGCAGTTAAAAATGTTCAAACAACCCCGTTAGGCGCGTGCGTGACGCTGGACGATGGAACGCGGCTGACGGCCGACCTGCTGGTGGCCGCCGACAGCCGCCATTCCGGCACCCGCCGCGCCTTGGGCCTGGCGGCAGACCTGCACGACTTTGGCCGCAGCATGCTGGTGTGTCACATGACGCACGACGAGCCCCACCACCATGCGGCATGGGAATGGTTCGACTACGGCCAAACCTTGGCGCTGCTGCCCATGAACGACTGCCCGCAAACCGGCCGCGCCCGTTCGTCGGTGGTGCTGACCCTGCCCAGCAGCGACATGCACGCCCTGGAGCAATTGGCACCCGATGCCTTCAACACCGACCTGCAACGCCGCTTTGCCAACCGGCTGGGGCGCATGGAATTGGCCAGCACGCGTCATGTGTACCCGCTGGTGGCGGTGTACCCGCGCCGCCTCGTGGGCCCGCGGTTGGCCTGTGTGGGCGACGCCGCCTGCGGCATGCACCCGGTCACAGCTCACGGCTTCAACCTGGGGCTGCGCAGCACCGAGGCGCTGGCGCAGGCTCTGGCCAAGGCACAGCGAAAGGGCCAGGCTTGGCACGACCCGGCGGTGTTGGCGGCCTACGAGCGAACCCATTGGCTGGCCAGCCGTCCCACCTACCTGGCCACGCAATGGATCACCCGGCTGTACACGGCCGAAACGCCCCTGGCGCGCCTAGCCCGGCAGGCCGCATTGCGGCTGGGTTGGGGGTTGGTCCCGTTCCGTCGAGCGGTGGCGGCGTCATTGACGGGGGTGTGAGCGCGCGCGACGCATCGGGCATTGCGTCACAAAACCCACACGGTGCTGGCATACCATGCACCCCCATGTGGACAGATTGGACCTTGCGGTTTGCCAGCCAGCGCAGGCGGTGTCGCCCGTGCTGTGGGCTGGTTGCAGCCTGCCTGCTGGTGTTGGTGGGTTGTCAGACGGTGCCGCCCGCTCAGCCCTCAGCCGGTGTGACCCACCATGCAGACATCGCGCGCCTGTTTCCTGGGTGGGATGCCAAACCGTTACCCGGCAAACGCTGGGAACCGTTTGTGCCGGTGGTGGTCGATGGCGAGCCCGGTTTACAGGTGCAATCCAGCGCGTCGCTCAGCTTGTTGCGCACCAAATTCAGGCCGCACCGCCATCAACCTGCCGAATTGAGTTTTTCCTGGTGGGTGGATGGTCTGCTGCCCGAAGCCGACTTGACGGATTCCCAAGCCAGCGATGCGCCTGCTCAAATTGCACTGGCTTTCGATGGTGACAGGAGTCAGCTGTCGGGCCGCTTTGCGGTCATGTCTGAACTGACGCAGTTGATGACGGGTGATCCTCTGCCTTACGCCACCCTCATTTATGTGTGGGCCACGGGGCCGGAGCACCCGGTGGGAAGCGTCATTCGGGATCCGCGGACCGATCGCATCCGGTATCTGGTGGTGGAGCAGGGCGATGCGCACTTGCGCCGCTGGGTGCACCACCGCCGCCAGATCCAGGCCGACTATGCGCAGGTTTTTGGCGAACCGGCCGGGCCGTTGATGGGCATGGCCATCATGAGCGACTCAGACAACACCGGTGGCAGTGTTCGTGCGGTGTTTGGGCCGGTGAACTTGCAGCCCAAACCTGCTGCAGTGCGCTGAAGGCATCTTTCAGCTTGCCAGCCCCTTGTGGGGAATGGCTCTGGGTTTGCCGGTTTCGTCGATGGCCACATAGGTCAGTGACGCTTCGGTCACCTTCACATAACGCCCCTGGCTCTGGAACCGTTCGGCATACACCTCCACTTCCACGGTGATGGAGGTGTTGCCAATGCGGATGACCTTGCTGAAAAAGCTCAGGATGTCACCCACCCGCACCGGTTGTTTGAAGATGAACTGGTTGACCGCCACCGTGGCATAGCGTCCCTGTGTGTAGCGGGCGGGCAGCACGGCACCGGCCAGGTCCACCTGGGCCATGACCCAGCCGCCAAAAATGTCGCCGTTGGCGTTGCAGTCGCCCGGCATGGGAATGACCTTGAGCACCAGCTCCTTGTCGGTGGGCAAAGGCACGGCGGGGGCGAGCGGGGCGGCGGGTGTGGTCATGGCGGGGTGGAGCAAAACGGAGATGGGCGGCATTGTCCTACCTTGAAACAGGGACTGGAAAGACATGCCGGTTGATGTGGGCCTGGTTGGCATTGCCGTGCCTCTGCATGATGGATATACTTTTTATTTGTATATCCATGAAGGACCCATCATGCAAGTTGCCAAATGGGGTAACAGCTTGGCCGTGCGGTTGCCTGTTTCGTTGGTCAAGGCGCTGAACATCGTTGATGGCGATGATCTTCAACTCCATCCTGTTGCCAAAGACGGAAGCTCACCCGCCACCGTCATGGTGGAAAAACAGGAGAGCAAGTTCGACAAACTGCGCCAAGCGCGGCGTTTTCGGGCAGCTTGGCCCGCTGGGTTTGTGTTTGACCGGGATGAGGCCAACGCGCGGTGAAAACCTTCATCGACACCAATGTGCTCATCTACTGGGTCGATGCCACCGACCGCGCAGACCGCGTAGAGGCACTGCTGGCCCAGGATGCGGTCATCAGCGTGCAGGTACTCAACGAGTTTGCCAATGTGCTGCGTAAAAAGCGGTCCATGCCGTGGCCCGACATTGCAGCGTTGAGTACCTTGCTGCTCTCGGTGTGTGAGGTGCACAACCTCAGCGTTCGCACCCACCAAGCCGCTCTGGCGCTGGTTCAGCGGTACAGCCTGTCTTTGTACGACGCCAACATCGTGGCCGCTGCGGCACTCAGTGGGTGTGCTGTTCTGTACACCGAAGACATGCAAGACGGTCTCAACTTGGCCTTGCCCGAGTCGTTGGGCGGCGGCACGTTGTCGGTTTGCAATCCGTTGGTGTGAGCCGAATGGTTCTGCAAACCATGGCTGTGCCCAGTTGGAGTGGATGAAAGTCGCATCAACACCGCCTGCCAGTTGATCGCATACTTCCGCATGCGCCGTTTTTCTTCTTCTGCTCCTTCTTCCCATTCAAATGCTGGGGGCTCTGTCCCCGAACCAACCCACCGTTCCGACTGGGGCACGCTCCAGCGCCTGTTCCCGTACCTGTGGGACTACAAATGGCGGGTAGGGCTGGCCTTGGCCTTCATGGTGGCGGCCAAAGGCGCCAACGTGGGCGTGCCGCTGCTGCTCAAGCAACTGGTGGATGCCATGACGCCCGCCGTACAGGCTGCCACCGGGTTGCAGGGCGCGGCGGTGGGCTTGCTGGTGGTGCCGGTGGGGCTGCTGGTGGCGTATGGTGCCTTGCGCTTTTGCACCAGCCTGTTCACCGAGCTGCGCGAACTGGTGTTTGCCAAGGCCACCGAAGGCTCGACCCGGCGCATCGCCTTGCAGGTGTTCGAGCATTTGCATGGCTTGAGCCTGCGGTTTCACCTGGAGCGGCAGACCGGTGGCATGACCCGCGACATTGAGCGGGGCACCCGGGGCGTGCAATCGCTCATTTCGTATTCGCTCTACAGCATCTTCCCGACCTTCATTGAGGTGGTGATGGTGCTCACCCTGCTGGGCACCCAGTTCGACGCGGGCTATGTGTGGATCACCCTGGCTGCGCTGGTGACGTATGTGAGCTTCACCGTGTGGGTAACCGAATGGCGCACCCAGTTCCGCCGCCAGATGAACGAGCTGGACTCGGTGTCGCACAGCCGGGCCATTGATTCGCTGCTGAACTACGAAACCGTCAAATACTTCAACAACGAAGGCTTTGAGGCCCAGCGGTATGACGCCAGCTTGGAGCAGTTGCGCAAGGCGCGCATCAAAAGCCAGAACACCCTCAGCCTGCTCAATGCCGGGCAGCAGTTGATCATTGCGGTGGCGCTGGTGGCCATGCTGTGGCGCGCCACCCAGGCGGTGGTGCAGGGACACATGACGCTGGGTGATTTGGTCATGGTCAACGCCTTCATGATTCAGCTCTACATTCCGCTGGGTTTTCTGGGGGTGCTGTACCGTGAAATCAAGCAAAGCCTGACGGATTTGGACAAAATGTTCACGCTCCTTGAAAAAGAGCGTGAAGTGGCCGATGATGAATCGGCAAAACCACTTTTTATTGATGAAATGGGTGCCGATCCAGCTGTGGCAGTGAACGGCGAGCCCTGTGTGCACTTTGACAACGTGCGCTTCGGCTACCACGCCGACCGCGAAATTCTGCACGGCATCAGCTTCACCATTCCCCCGGGCAAAACGGTGGCGGTGGTGGGGCCGTCGGGGTCGGGCAAATCCACCCTGGCACGGCTGATGTACCGGTTTTACGATGTGCAAGACGGAAACGGGGGGACTGTGTCCATCGCAGGCCAGGACATTCGCCGCGTGACCCAGGCCAGCGTGCGGGCGGCCATTGGCATCGTGCCGCAGGACACGGTGCTGTTCAACGACACCATTGAATACAACATCCGCTACGGCCGCCCGGGTTGCACCCAACACGAGGTGGAGGCTGCGGCCCGCGCAGCCCGCATCCATGACTTCATCATCAGTTTGCCTCAGGGCTATGCCACCCCGGTGGGGGAGCGTGGGCTGAAGTTATCTGGCGGTGAAAAGCAGCGGGTGGCCATTGCCCGCACGCTGCTCAAAAACCCGCCCATCCTCATTTTTGATGAGGCCACCAGCGCCCTGGATTCCGCCAACGAGCGTGCCATCCAGGCCGAGCTGCAGAGCGCAGCAGCCAACAAAACCACGCTGGTGATTGCGCACCGGTTGTCCACGGTGGTGGATGCGCACGAGATCTTGGTGTTGGAACATGGCCACATTGCCGAGCGCGGCACCCATGCCGAGCTGTTGGCTGCCGGGGGGGTGTATGCCCGCATGTGGGCCTTGCAGCAGCAGGGCGAGCCAGAATCCGAGCCCGCCAGTTAGTAGCCTGCGCACCCAAAGTCCGACGGGCTGCTAGGGAAACCCCTTGGCAGGGGCCTCCCCCATTTGAGGGATGGCTGGGCTATAACCATCGGTTGTGAGCTCGGTACCCCACACCCTCCCGTCAAACTGCCAGCCTGCCCCTGCGGAGCGGGTGGCGTTGCCGTCATCGGAAGAAGTGAGTGCGGTGTTCGAGCATGCTTCTCTGGGTATGGCGCTCACGCGCAACCGCATCATCGTTCGGTGCAACAACGCGTTTGCCGAGCTGTTTGGTTTGACGGTGGGGGAGATCGTTGGGCAACATGGCTCATCCGTTTTCACCGATGCTGCGGCCTATGAACAGTTCGGCCAACTGGCCTCTCCGGTGCTGGCGCGCGGTGAAATTTACCGGGGTGAATACGAGTTCAAAGGGCAAGGCAACCGCCGTTTGCTGTGCGTGGTTTCGGCTTCTGCGGTCAGCCCATCTGAACCGACCCTGGGCACCATTTGGGTGTTTGACGATGTCACGGCCGAGCGGTTGCAGCAACGGGCACTGACCGACGCCCTGCAGCGCATCGAAGCGCTCATGGTGAATGCGCCAGTGGGCATCATCATGACCGTGAATCGGTGCATCACCGATGCGAACCCCCGGTTTCTCGACCTGTTTGGATATACGTCCGCTCAGGCCATTGGCTTGCCTGCGGTGCATCTGTTTCCGTCCGAAGCCGACTACCAGCAACTGGGTGCTCTGGCCGGGCCTCGGCTCAGCCAGGCACAACCGGTGGATGTGGAATTGTTCATGCGCCGACGCAACGGCGAGCCGTTCTGGGCGCAGTTGGTGGGCTATGTGCTTGACCCTGCCGACACTTCACGCGGTACGTTCTGGATCATTTCTGACCGAAACCAGGCTCACCAGCAGTCCAAGCAGCTGCACACAGCCTTGGAAGAAAACCAGGCGCTGTTCAACAGTGCCGGTTTGGGCATGGTGGTGCTGCGCAGGCGCACCGTGGTGCGTTGCAACCCACAACTGGAGGCCATGTTTGGTCGTGCGCCAGGCAGCATGGTGGGCGAATCGACGCGACTGTGGTACCCGGATGCGCATTCCCACGAATGGGTGGCCCAGCATGTGTACCCAGCGCTCAAACAGCAGGCTCAAGTCTCGCATGAGCTGCAAATGCAGCGCCAGGATGGCAGCTTGTTCTGGGTCCGCATGACTGGATGCACCTTGGGTCTGGAAGGAACCGATCTGGATGGCACCACGCTGTGGTTGCTGGAAGATATTTCAGAGCGCCGCCACAACGAAGAAACCTTGCGCGAGGTCACTTCCCTGAATGCAGCCGTGATGGCCAGCGCCAGTGTGGCCATCATTGCCACCGACCCTCAAGGCACCATCCAGCTGTTCAACCAGGCAGCCGAAAAACTGTTGGGCTACACCGCCCGCGAACTGGTCGGCAAAGCCACGCCCGAGCGGTTTCATGTGTTTGAGGAGGTGGTAGCTTATGCCGAGGAATTGTCGGCTTGGTCTGGCCGCGAAGTGGAACCTGGTTTTGAGGTGTTTCATTTGCGTGCGCAACTCGAAGGCAAGGATGAGCGGGAGTGGACCTACATCTGCGCTGACGACACCCGGGTGACTGTGCTGCTCAGTGTCACGGTGTTGCGCAACCGGCACGGCAAGGTGACCGGTTTCCTGGGCGTGGCCCTGGACACCACCACGCAACGCCAGGCCCGCCAGGTGCTGGAACGCTCCCAGGAAGAGCTGGAGGCCCTGGTCAAACACCGCACTTGGGAGCTCGCGCAGGCCAACGACCGGTTGCGTTCCGAAATGAACGAGCGCGGTGCCGTCGAGGCGCGCATGCGCGACATGGCGCTCTACGACGCCCTCACCGGGTTACCCAACCGCAACCTGCTGATGGATCAGCTGGATGTGGCACTCAAAAGGGTGCACCAGCGCGGCGAGCTGCAAGGGGAGCAAATGGCGGTCATGTTCCTGGACCTGGATCGCTTCAAGAACATCAACGACACCTTGGGCCATCTGGTGGGAGACGAGTTGCTGCGCCAGGTGGCACGCCGGTTGTCCATGGTGCTGCGCGCCGGCGATACCTTGGCCCGCCAGGGGGGAGACGAATTCGTGGTGTTGCTGCCCCGGCTTCCTCACCGGGATCTGGCGGCAGAAGTGGCCTCCCGCCTCATTTCTGCGCTGGATGCGCCTATGGTGGTGCAAGAGCACTCGCTGCACATCAGCACCAGCATTGGCATTTGCATCAGCCCGGAAGACGGCGAAGACCCCGATGTTCTGCTGCGCAATGCCGACACCGCGATGTATCAGGCCAAAGCCGCCGGGCGAAACACCTACCGGTTTTTCACCGAGCGCATGAACCTGGAGGCTGACCAGCGCTACCGCATTGAATCGGCTCTGCGGGTGGGGGTGCGCGATGGCGAGTTGCGACTGCATTTTCAACCCCTGATGGATGTGGCACAGGGCGACATATTCGGGGTGGAAGCGTTGGTGCGCTGGGAATCTGCGCTGCTGGGCCCCATGTCGCCGGCGGCTTTCATTCCGGTGGCCGAGGAAACCGACCTCATCATGGAGGTGGACACCTGGGTGTTGCAACAAGCCTGTGCGCAGGCTGCCCAATGGCGCAGCCAGCATGGACGCGACATTGTGTTGGCGGTGAACGTATCGGCCCGGCAGTTCCGCCGCCGCGATCTGCCCGAGCTGGTGCAGCGGGTTTTGGATGAAACCGGGTTTCCCGCCCGATGGCTGGAGTTGGAAATCACCGAGTCGTCCCTCATGCACAACGTGAGCGAGGTGATTCACACCCTGGAGCAACTGGTGGCCCTCGGTGTGCGGCTGGCCATTGATGACTTTGGCACCGGCTATTCCAGCCTGGCCTACCTGAAGCGGTTTCCGGTGCACAAACTCAAGGTGGATCAATCCTTCGTGCGCGATTTGGGGAAAACCAACAGCGATCTGGCGATTGTCAAAACCGTGATCGGCCTGGCCCAGACCCTGCAGCTTGATGTGCTGGCGGAAGGGGTGGAAACCGAGGGGCAGCTCATGACCTTGCGAGCGTTGGGATGCCATCGCTTTCAGGGATATTTGTTCGGGCGTCCAACGCCGGTGGATCAGGCCGTGTTTTGGGACAATCCGGCTCCATGACGACCGCCCAAACCACTCCCAACACTTTACCCAACTCCATCACCCTCGCGCGTCCGGACGACTGGCACCTGCATGTGCGCGACGGCGCTGCGCTGGCCAGTGTGGTACCGCACACCGCAGCCCAGTTTGGCCGCGCCATCATCATGCCCAACCTGCGCCCGCCGGTGACCACCGCCGAACAGGCGCTGGCCTACAAGGCTCGCATCCAAGCCGCAGTACCTGCAGGCATGGCCTTCGAGCCGCTGATGACGCTATACCTCACCGACAACCTACCGCCCGATGAAATGGCCCGGGCCAAAGATGCCGGCGTGGTGGCCGCCAAGCTTTACCCGGCCGGCGCCACCACCAACAGCGATGCCGGCGTGACCGACCTGCGCAAAACCTACCAAACCCTGGAAGCCATGCAGCGCCACGGGCTGCTGCTGCTGGTGCACGGCGAAGTGACCAGCCCCGACATCGACCTGTTTGACCGTGAAGCCGTGTTCATCGACCAGCAGCTCATCCCGTTGCGCCGCGATTTTCCCGAGCTGAAAATCGTGTTCGAGCACATCACCACCCGCGAAGCCGCGCACTACGTGGCCGAGGCCGGGCCGTTCACCGCCGCCACGCTCACCGCGCACCACCTGCTGTACAACCGCAATGCCATCTTCACCGGCGGCGTGCGCCCCCATTACTACTGCCTGCCGGTGCTCAAGCGCGAAACCCACCGCCAGGCGCTGGTACAAGCCGCTACCAGCGGCAGCGACCGGTTCTTTTTGGGCACCGACAGCGCGCCGCACCCCGCCCACCTGAAAGAACACGCCAGCGGCTGCGCGGGTTGTTACACAGCCCATGCCGCCATGGAGCTGTACGCCGAGGCGTTTGACCGCGCCGGTGCGCTCGACAAACTGGAAGCCTTTGCCAGCTTCAACGGCCCGGCTTTTTACGGTTTGCCGCGCAACTCCGGCACCATCACCCTGAAGCGCGAAACCTGGACCCCGCCCGAGAGCTACCCGTTTGGCGAGGGAGTCGTTAAACCTCTGGCTGGGGGGGAGACGCTGGGCTGGAAGCTGGCCGACAGGAGCTGACTTCCATGGGGCAGTTGCTCTGCTTCGAGACGTAACGCTGATAGGGGAGGAATATGAAAAACGAAAAGAATTTGGCGGTCTTTGTGGACATGGACAACGTCTCAGTGACAGCCCTGCAAATGACCATGTCGCGGTGGCGATTCAGACAAACCAATGTGATTTTGCGCCGGGCATACGGCGGCTTGGACAAATTCAAAGGTGCTTGGCCCGTGCTGGTTGAGCATGGTTTCCACATCAGAGCCAATCACGGCAAAGGCACCACGGATGTGTTGATGGCGGTTGATGTGATGGATGTCCTACATATGGGTGCTTTGCCGCATACGGTGGTCATTGCTTCCAGTGATGCCGCCTTTGTGCCGTTGGCCTGGCGTTTGCGCGATGCTGGTCACCGAGTGGTGTGTGTGGCTGAGCATGCACTGGCCAATGTTGAGTTGCTGTCTAAGGCTTACCATGAAGTAGAGTGGTGCGACGTCCCAGGTGCTGCTGCAGCACCTGTGCAGACGGCGACGATGCCAAACGCGAAACCACCTTCCACTTCGGTTGTCTCCGAGCCTCCGGTTGCTGGAAAACAGCAGGAGCCACAGCTTGTGGTGAAAGTGGCATCACCGAGCCCGAGCCCAGAACGGCTGATCAATGCCGGTGCGGAGTCTGTCCCACCCAAGGCTGTTGCCATGGTTGCAGCCCTTCAGCCGTGGTTGCCGTTGACCGTGAAGCAACTCAATCAGGTGGGCACTGTGCTCCGGGAGAAAAAACTGGTCAGTGGCAGCAAACCGTTGCATGAGCACTTTCGTCAATTTCCTGAGTTTTTCAAAGTTTTGCCTCCGACGGGACCTGCGCAATCAGTCAAGTTGCTGAAAGTTCCCTGATTCCCTGGATAGGTACCGCTCCAGATTTGCATCTGAATTTGATATGTCATAACATACAAGCATTTTCATTTTCGGCGGTTCATCATGACTGTTCACACCCTGTCCAGCCGCGAGTTCACCCGCGATGTCTCCGCCGCCAAGCGTGCTGCGGCACAGGGGCCGGTGTTCATCACCGACCGGGGGCGGCCCGCGTTTGCGTTGCTCAGCATCGAGGAATTTCACCGTTTGAGCGGATATGCCGAACCGACTTTGCTCGATGTGATGGACGGAATTGTCTGTGAGCCAAGCATTGAATTTGAGCCGTTGCCGCTGGCTTTTGCCAGCCGGGCTGCAGGTTTGGAGTGAGCGGGGTGTTTTTGCTGGATACCAACGTCATTTCTGAACTGCGACAAGGCAAGCCCAACCCGTCGCTGCAAGTGAGGGCATGGGCGGCATCGCAACCGGCCAGTCATTTGTACCTGTCTGCCATTGGGTTGTTGGAGTTGGAGTTGGGGGTGCAGGCGCTGGAGCGGCGCACACCTCCACAGGGGCAGGCTTTGCGGCTGTGGCTTGGAGGCGTGAGTGCCGCATTTGCCGGGCGCATCTTGCCGTTCACGCACCTCACCGCACCGTTGTGTGCGGCCCTGCATGTGCCCAACCCAAAGGCTGAGCGCGACGCCATGATTGCCGCCACCGCGTTGGAACACCGCTTCACGGTGGTCACCAGAAACGTGGCGGATTTTCAGCACACCGGAGTGATAGTGCTGAATCCTTGGGATGACTGAATTTTCAGTAGCAAACAGTTGATAAAATATAAGCGGTAGATCGGTTTTTTATCTGAATATGGCGGAGGCGCTTGTCCCATGGCGGTGTGAGGTGGATTGGAGTCAACCTTGGTTGGCTCCTGTAGCCAGTGTGGGCGCTGTGGTGATGCAAGCGCCGACCACCCATTCTCTGGCTGCTGCTCTGAACTCGGTCAGGACAGGTCAGCAAACGGACGTTCAGTTTGTGCCCCAAACCGCACTTCCAGAAAGTGAGGCCTACGAGACCTTCGTGTACCGGACGGGCCAAGTCCCTACCCGCAACAACCTTCACGACCTGTTCAATGGCTTGGTTTGGCAGATATTTCCTCAGTCAAAATCGCAGTTGAATCGCTTGCATCATGCGGAAATTTCTGCCAGTAGAGTAACGGCCACCCGTGGCCCCGTGCGGGATGCCGCCACGCTGTTCGATGAGAACGGTGCGTTGCTGCAAGCGCCCGAACCACTGTGGGAAGCTTTGCTGGCCAGGGACTGGCACCGCCTGTTTGTGACCCTGAGACCGCTGTGGCAGCAAGCTCGTCTGACCCTGTTCGGGCATGCGCTGATGGAACAATTGGTTTATCCAAGAAAAAACATCACAGCGCATGTTTTGATTGAACCATTTGCTATGGATAAAAACATCCATTTGGATGCCGAATTGGCTACCAAACTGAGCGCCAGCCGCTTGGCTGCCAAGCCGTTTACCCCGTTGCCGGTTCTGGGTATTCCGGGCTGGTGGGCCGCCAATGAAGCTCCCGGTTTTTATGCCGATGCAGCGGTGTTTCGGCCGCCGCGTGTGAGGGCTTGAAATGCCTGGCAGCGAGTGAGGCGCTGCCATGGCCCCATGTTTTCCAATGGAACCGGCTGGCGGGGCAGGCAATCCAAGCCCCGCGGGTGCCCAAGGGGATGGCATGCCCGGTTGAACCAGCAGGCGTCGTCCCCATATCATCCGCATCCGGTTCGCTTCTGAACCTTTTCAACCCCTGTGGAGTTGTCATGAAACGCATTGTGTTGTTTGTCCTCACCAACTTGGCGGTGATGGTGGTGCTGATGATCACCACCCGCTTGCTGGGTGTCGACCGCTATCTCACCGCCAATGGCCTGAACCTGGGCGCGCTGGCCGGGTTCTCGCTCATCATGGGTTTTGGTGGTGCCACCATTTCGCTGCTGATGAGCAAGCAAATTGCCAAATGGTCCACCCCCGGCCTTGAAATCATCAACCAGCCCCGCAATGCCGATGAGGCCTGGATTGTGAGCACCGTCCAAGGCTTTGCGCATAAGGCTGGCATTGGCATGCCGGAAGTGGGCATTTACGAAGGCGAGCCCAACGCGTTTGCCACTGGTGCCAACAAAAACTCGGCGTTGGTGGCGGTGTCCACCGGCTTGCTGCAGGGCATGACCCGCGAAGAGGTGGAAGCCGTCATCGGGCACGAAGTGGCCCACGTGGCCAATGGCGACATGGTCACCATGACCCTCATCCAGGGGGTGATGAACACGTTTGTGGTGTTCCTGAGCCGCGTCATTGGCTATGCCGTAGACAGCTTCCTGCGTCGCAACGACGAAGAAAGCTCCGGCCCTGGCATCGGCTACATGGTGACCACCTTCATTCTGGATCTGGTGCTGGGCTTTCTGGCCGGCATCATCGTGGCCTGGTTCAGCCGCCAGCGCGAATTCCGTGCCGATGCCGGTGCTGCCGAATTGATGGGCCGCAAACAACCCATGATGAACGCCCTGGCCCGTCTGGGTGGCCTCACCCCTGGCGAATTGCCCAAGAGCGTGGCCGCCATGGGCATTGCCGGTGGGTTGGGCAGCTTGTTCAGCACCCACCCGCCCATTGAAGAACGCATTGAGGCGTTGCGCAACGCAGCTTGAGCGGCGTTTAGCGAGGGCGGCAGGCCTATCTCTTTGGATCTGCTGCCATCCTCCAGCCAACAAAAAAAGCGGGTCGATGCCCGCTTTTTTCATGCTCCAACGGAACGAGCGGGCCTCATGGCTTCAGCGCCAGTGTCCGTAATGGCCGCCTCTGTAGCCCCAGCGGTTGCCTACAGACAGATCAACCCACACCGAGGGACGCACGCCTCCATACCAAGCGGTGGGAGGAACTGCGTAGTAGCCGGTTGCAGGCACCACATAGGTGGTTTCCTGGGTGATGGTGGCGGGTTGGTAAGCTACCGGCATACCTTGCCCGTCCACATAGGGTTGTGCATCGCTGCGGGGTGATGGGTAGCTGTTGTAGCCTGGAGCCTGGTTGGGCACCACCGGCATGACCTGGAGCTGAACCCAAGGGCCAGGGTCTTGTGGCATTTGGACGGTGTATTGCTTGCCGCTGTATTCGTAGGTGACGTTGTAGGCCACCGGACGGGTTTCGTAGACCGTTTGTGTGGTGCACCGACGCTGGGTTTGCACCGAGGTGGGGCTTTCGCCCTCAATCCGGTCGCCCAGCACCACCCCACCCAGTACGCCCAGCATGGTGGCTGCGGCTCGGCCGCTGCCACCCCCAATCTGGTTCCCAATGGCACCACCGGCAATGGCACCCATGGCTGCGCCAGCGCCGGACTTCTGGCCGGGTATGGCCACTTGCTCATCGGTGCAGATTTGCCGGGGCACAGGGACCTGTTGCAGCACAGGAATGGTTTGCACCACGCGGCCCACTTCACCGGCCGGGGCGGGTGCGGCCACTGGAGTGGCGATCGCGCCAGGGTTGGCGACCACCGGATAAGGCGTGGTTTGCGCCTGGGCAATGCCCCAGGCCAACGCGCTGGTGGCCACCAGCAGTTTGGCAACGCTGAATTTTTGAAGAGTGGGTGTGGTTTGAAGCATGGAAAACCTCTTTTTCAACAGTTCTAGCATGTCATGTTCATGTGAACGGCAGGTGTCTGAGGTGTAAGAGTCTGTTGCAAACCCAAACGTTCCCGAGCCACGGCTTCGGCTACTTTGATGCCATCGACCGCCGCCGACAGAATGCCGCCAGCGTAGCCCGCCCCTTCGCCGGCAGGGAATAGCCCATGGGTGTTCAGGCTTTGCAGTTGTTCATTGCGGGTGATGCGCAGGGGTGAAGAGGTGCGGGTTTCCACCCCGGTCAGCACCGCATCGGCCATGTCGTAGCCCTTGATCTTGCGGCCAAAGGCGGGCAGGGCTTCGCGCATGGCGTTCACCGCAAACGCGGGCAGCACGTTGGCCAGATCGGTAGGCTGGATACCGGGCTGGTACGACGGCACCACACTGCCTAGTAGGGTGGAGGGGCGCTGGGCCAAAAAGTCGGCCACTCGTTGGGCGGGGGCGTTGTAGTTGCACCCCCCGGCTTCATAGGCCTTGGACTCCAGCGCACGCTGGAATACCACTCCGGCCAGCGGGTGGGTCTGGCCCGTTGCCGTCATGGCACGGGACTGCTCGGCGTAACGGGTGCCGTCTGGCTCGCCGAAGGCGGCCACCCAGCTGGGGGTGTCGGTGGGGTAGTCGGGCGGGTCCACATTTACCACCATGCCGGCGTTGGCATTGCGTTCGTTGCGGGAATATTGGCTCATGCCGTTGGTGACCACCCGGCCCGGTTCGCTGGTGGCGGCCACCACCGTGCCGCCCGGGCACATGCAAAAGCTGTACACCGCCCGGCCGTTGGCGGCATGGTGTACCAGCTTGTAGTCGGCCGCACCCAGCAGTGCGTGGCCTGCATGGCGGCCCCAGCGGGCGCGGTCAATCACGCTTTGTGGGTGCTCGATGCGCACCCCCACCGAAAACGGTTTGGCTTCCATGAACACGCCGCGGTCCCACAGCATGGCAAAGGTGTCGCGGGCGCTGTGGCCCAGGGCCAGCACGGCGGCGTGGGTGGGCAGCGTGTGGATGGTGCCGGTGGCCAAGTCTTCCACCTGAAGGGCAGAGATGCTTAATTTTTGAGAGCAATCTTTGTTTTCTGATAATGCGGTAGATGGCGAAATTTCTTTCAAAATCACATCTACCACTCGCTGCCCGAAGCGGATCTCGCCACCCAACTCGGTGATCTTCTGGCGCAGGGCTTCCACCACCTTCACCAGTTTGAAGGTGCCCACATGGGGGTGGGCAGCGTACAGGATTTCGGGTGGGGCGCCGGCGTCTACAAACGCTTGCATCACCTTGCGACCCAGGTGGCGGGGGTCTTTGATCTGGCTGTAGAGCTTGCCGTCCGAGAACAGGCCCGCGCCACCCTCGCCAAACTGCACGTTGCTTTCAGCCTGCAGTTCGTTTTTGCGCCAAAGGCCCCAGGTGTCTTTGGTGCGCTGGCGCACCGGTTGGCCGCGCTCCAACACAATGGGTTTGCACCCCATTTCGGCCAGAGCCAGAGCGGCAAACAACCCACAGGGGCCCATGCCCACCACCACCGGGCGTTCGGCTTCGTCGCCAGGCCAGCCAGCGGGCGCATGGCCGGGTGGGTGCCAGCGCATGTCCGGGGTGGGGTGGATGTGGGGGTGTGCGGCATGCCGCGCCAGCAGCTCGGATTCCTCTGCCGGGTCGGCCAGGGTCACGTCCACGATGAACACCGCCAGCAGTTCGGCCTTGCGTGCATCGAAACTGCGCTTGAACACGGTCAGTGTCGCCATGTCGTCGGGTGCCAACCCCAGGGTTTGGGCGGCCAGTTGACGCAACGCGTCCATGGGGTGGGCCTGCTCGGGGGCCTGTGCAAATTCCTTGGTGGCATCGGCTGCATCCAGTGGCAGGCGTTCCAGCACGGGCAGTGCGGACAGAGGGAGCTTGAGTTCGGAGAGTCGGATCATGGTGGCACCAGCCGGTGTGGGGCCCGTGTTCATCGGGCAGGTCAACAGGTGGCGTATTTTCGCCGGGGACGGTGAGGTGCGGTCATCGGCGACAATTGGAGCCGTGAAGCGGGCCAGGCCGTCGCTGGTGCAAGTTGCCGAAAGGCCGCACTGGAGGAACGTCCGGACTGCACAGGGCAGCGCAGGAGGTAACACCTCTCCACCGACAAGCTGGCCGGGTTCGCCCGGCTGGCCCTAAGGTGAGGATCAGAGCAACAGAGACGAGCCGATTCAGTTCGGGTGAAACGGGCAATCTCTGCGCGCAGCAACACCAAGTAGGCCAACCTGAGGGTTTTCGGTTTTGCCGGAAGTCCGAACCCTGCGGTCCGCAGGGCGAGTTGGCGGGTAGGTGGCACCGAGCCGGGTGGGCGACCCCCGGCCCAGATGAATGACGGTCACGCGACGGGGCAACCCGCCGTGCACAGAATCCGGCGTATCGGCCCGCTTCACACTTTCTTTTCGGCTGCAACCCGAGGTTTTCAGAACTTTTCGTAGCCCATCAATCCGCGCCAGTGGCCAGGCGGCAAGCCCTTGAGCGCCACTCTTCCCACCCGCAGCCTCGCCAGGGCGAGCAGTTCCAGATCGGCATCGCGGCACAGATCCAGGACCAGGCCGGGTTGGTGGCCGGTGATGGCCAGGCGCAGGCGGGTGACGCCTTCACGGTGATGGCCAATGCTGGCGTGCACCCGCGGTGTACGAGGGCCGTGGGGGTGTGACGGATGCGGGTTCATGCGAGGCGCATTCCGGTTGACAGAAGGTTCCGGGGGGACTGCCCGTCGGCCGGGTTGCAGCCGTTGCAGTTGCTCCGCACTGACTTCCCCTCGCACATCAGCCATGAATTCATGCTCCACCTGGCTGCTTTCGTCCAGTAAGCGGCGCACCACGGTGGGGTCTTGAGACCACACCACCAGGCCGCTGGCGGCGTCTTCCAATGGCGTCAGTCCATCGGGCAAGCGGTAGGGCAGCACCAGCCCGCTGCGGTCGGCATGCCAGCGGGTGGCATCGGTCAGCAGGTGGTGTAGGTCTTGGTAAGAAGCGCTGGCGGGCTTGTGCAACAGCACGGTGGCCGGTTGCGGACGAACCGCCGGTGCTTGGCCGGGCAGGTCCACATCCACCGTTTGGTGGGGGTGGACGCGGCGGGGAATTTCTTTGACCACTTTGCCATCGATGCGCACGCGCCCGGCTTCAATCAGGCGCTCGGCCTCGGTGCGGGAGCACTGGGTTTGCGCCATGACGCGTTTGGACAGGCGGATGCCCTCGACTTCGGACGGGTTGATGTGGTTCATGCAAGTTTCAGTGTTCGAATGCGTTCCAAATGAGCCAGCAGGGAGCGTTCGGCTACCGGCCACAGGCGTGGGGGCGTGTCGGCGTAGGCCAGTGGCACCCAGTCTTTGGGAGTGCCGTCAGGCTTGGCACGCAAGGCTGCCAGTACCTTGGCCTCGCGGGCCAGCCGGTGGGTTTTGAGCTGTGCAATGGCTGCAAGTGCCTGCCCCAGCACATACCCATGTGCAGGCAGGATGTGGTGGATGCCGAATTGGATGCAGGTGGTGGCCAGCAAGTCCAGCGACTGCAGGTAGTCGTTCATGTTGCCATCGGGTGGGTCGATGACGGTGGTGCTGCCGTTGAGGATGTGATCACCACTGAACAGCAGGCTGTCCTCTTCCAGCACCAGGCACACATGATTGGCGGCATGGCCAGGGGTGTGCAAAACCAGAAATGTGTGAGTCAAATGCACGTCATCCTTTTGATGATCAAGCATTAATAGCTCTTGATGTTGTAGCGATCGATCTGGCGAAAAGTCGCTGCCCGGGCGGGCAGTGGATGCACTGGGCAAGCCCAGTACGGGCGGTTTGGTGCGGCCTGCGGCTTCCACCAGGGCCTGCAAGGGCTTGGCACCCGGCGAGTGGTCGGAATGGGAATGGGTGCAGACGATCCAGCGGATGTCGCCCTGTGTGGCTTCCACGATGCGTTGCAAGTGGTCCGTCAGATTGGGGCCTGGGTCAATGACACCAAAGCCAGTTTCGGCCTGGCCCACGATGTAGGTGTTGGTGCCAGGGCCGGTCATCACGCTGGGGTTGGGCGCTGTGAGGCGCTGGACGTGGCGCAGCAGCGGCGTGGGGCGGGTGGGGTTCCAGTCGAGGTGGTGCAGCATTTGCCCGTCCGGGCACACCAGTTCCAGCTCGCCGTAAGGTGGCTCATGCTCCATGTAGCGTTCTTCCTGGCCGTTCAGCAGACCCGCGCGCGGGCAGCTGGTAAACAGAGGTGTCTCGCCCTGGCAGGCAGCGATCACGGCTTCTGCGTTCGGGTAAGCCACCAGCCGCTGCAGGGTGCGAATGGTGGGGAAGATCATGAAAAACCGACCCGCTTCGTGTTCGGCCAACGCGGTGACGGGGTTGACCCACACCGGTTCAAACTGCTCACTGTTGTCGGCTTCGGGTTCTTGCCCGGGAGGCATGAGGGCCACCAGAAAGGGTACATCGAACCGCTTGGGCAGGTCTCGGTCGGTGATCCAGTGCGCCAGCGGGTACACCTCGGCTGCAGCCAGTTGCAGGTTGTGTGAAGGGAGTTGCCCGGCCAGATGGGCTTGGTTGCCATGGCGGGCCATGGTTTGGAGCATCGCTGGTTGGACCCAGTTTCCATGTGTATCCCGGGCCAACAAAATGCCCAGCTCCTCAAAGGTCTCCCGCAGGGCGGCCACTGCCTGAGTGAGGTGGGTGGTGCTTTGAGTAGGGCGTCGGGTGGCGTGCTGGGTCAAGGCTTCATCAGCCTGGTCAATCGCTCCGCCCGGAAACACATAGGCATTGGGGGCAAAACTGGCCGTTGCACTGCGGCGCGTCATCAGCACTTCGAAGCCTTGTGGCGTATTGCGCAGCAGCAGCAAAGTGGCAGCAGGCCTGGGAAGAACGGCCTGATGTGGCGGGTGGAGGAGTTGGGTGGGTCTGACCATGTTGCCATCGTAAACCGGAGGCCTGCGCTGGTCAGCGTCTCATTTTCAATGCGTGGGGTGTGATTTCTTCCACACCACAGGGCGTTGCTTTGTATACAGGGAATGTCAGTAACGCCCGCATCTGCCGAATGCCGCTACACTGAATCGCTTTAAAGTGCTAAACAGAGCATTTCAGGAGTCAGATTTTGAGCAAGCGTGTGTTGATCGTGGATGACAGCCGTGTTTCCCGCATGATGATCAAGGCCCGTATGCAGGCTTTGCAGCCAGGCTGGGCCTTTGAAGAAGCCGCTTCTGGTGACGAGGCCTTGGCAATGGTGGCAGCCCAGGCACCCGACTACATCACCATGGACATGAACATGCCCGGGCTGAATGGATTCGATGCCGCCGAGCAACTGGCCAAGGTGGCCCCCCAAGTACGGGTGGTCATGTTGACGGCCAATATCCAGGAGAGCAGCCAACAGCGGGCCGATGCCATGGGGCTGCGTTTTGTGCGCAAACCCATCACCGACGCCAGCATTCAGGACGTTGTACAACACTTCACGGCCTGACCATGATTCTTGATGAACTAGCGCTCGACGCACTGACCGAGATTTTTAACCTCGGTGTGGGGCAGGCTGCCGACGCGTTCAGCCAAATTGCTGGCGACACGGTGTTGCTCACCGTACCGAAAGTTCGCCTCATGTCCCATGGCGAAGTGGAGCCTGAACTGGACGCAAGAGGTGCCACCAATGTGAGCGCGGTGCGCCAGCGATACAGCGGGGCATTCAACACCGAAGCGGTGCTGATGTTTCCAGCCGAGCGCAGTCTGCAGCTCGTGCAGATGATGGTGGGAGCGGAGTTGCCCCTCGATCAATTGGCCGAGATGGAGCAGGAGGCGCTGTCGGAGGTGGGCAATATTCTGCTCAACTCCGTCATGGCCAGTGTGGCCGATGCGCTCAAAATCCAGCTCGATGGATCGCTCCCCACCGTAGAAAACGCGCAAGTGGGGGGAATTTTCAAGCCAGACACCCAGTTTGGTGGAAGCGTCATGCTGGTGGATATTCAGTTTGAAGTGGCGTCCCGCGAGGTCACGGGTTTGCTGGCATTCATGCTGGATGTGGGGTCCGAGGACACTCTGGCTCAGTTGATTCAACGCTTTTTGTCGCAAGCATGAGCCCCACTTTGGCCGCAGGGCCTACACCCAGAATTCCCGTTCTCAACGACGGTGTGCAGCCCTGGCCGCTGGCGGCGCTGGTGCATTTGCAAGCCGGTATTTTGGTTCTGGATGCCGAAAACCGAGTGGTATTCGTGAACGAATGGTTTCTGCAGCGCAGCGGCTACAAATCAGAAGATCTGATGAATCGCCGCCTGGCCGATGTACTCGATGGGGTGGGTACGGCCACCTTTTTCCGGCGGCTTGCCTTGGCTCAGTCCACCGGATTCCCGGCCATGCTGTCGCACAGCCTGCATTCGCCGCCGCTGCCACTCTATATGCCGCACCTCATTGGTCATCCGGCAGCCGTTCTGAGTCAAACGGTCCACATCATGCCCATGGGGCGTTGGACTGCTCAGAAGCGAGGGGAGTCATTCACCCTGGTTCAGATCACGGATGTGACCCCTACTGTGCGCCGCGAGTCGTTGTTGCGCACGCGTGTGGACCAGATGCACACCATGGCCCGCATCGACTCTCTCACCGGGGTGGGCAATCGCCGTGCATTCAACGAGGCTTTGGACAGTGAGGTCAGGGCTGCCATTCGCTCCCGCCAACCGTTGGGGGTGCTGATGATCGACATCGATCACTTCAAACGCTACAACGACCATTACGGCCACCCTGCCGGCGACCAATGCCTGCGCCAGGTGGCCGACCTGTTGCAGCATGTGGTTCGCCGTCCAAGGGACAAGCTGGCCCGCTACGGCGGGGAAGAGTTTGTGGTCCTGCTGCCTGCCACACCCATTGAGGGGGTGTTGGAGGTCGCCCGGGAAGTGATCGCCAAAATGCGCCGGGTGGCCATTGCGCACGCAGCCCACCCATCGGGGCCCATTGTGACCCTGAGCGTGGGGGCAGCCAGCATGCAGCCAGAATCCATGGACGATGGCGCCAATTTGGTGTCCATGGCCGACCAAGCGTTGTACGATGCCAAATCCAGCGGGCGCGATCGGCTTTGCCATTTCCGCGACCCCAGCGCGATCTGATTTTCACTCTCACGCCATGCGCCTGCCGTTTACCAAGATGCAGGGTGCCGGAAACGATTTTGTCGTTCTGGACGAAACCCGCCAGCTTCATGGCTTGACTCCTGCCCATTACCGATTCCTCGCCGATCGGCATTTTGGGGTCGGGGCCGATCAAATTCTCACTGTGCGTCCAGCTACACGGCCTGATGTGGACTTCGCATATGTCATCCACAATGCCGACGGAGGTGAAGTCGAGCACTGTGGCAATGGGGCCCGTTGTTTTGTGCGGTTTGTGCAGGAACAAGGCTTGACTGACAAAGCCGAGGTGCGGGTCCAGGTCAAGCACGGCATCATCACCTTGCGGATGGAAGTCGATGGTCGGGTCACTGTGGACATGGGACCCCCTGTCTTCGAACTCGGCCAAATTCCTTTTCGGCCGGATGGATTGAATTTTGAATCGGAAAATTCATGGAAAAAATGGATTCTTCCGATTAAAAATAATGAACATATTGCTACCGTAAATGCAGCGGTCTTGTCCATGGGAAATCCTCATGCGGTGGTACTGGTAGACGATGTCGAGCACTTCCCGGTGGGGCAAATAGGCCCTTTGGTGGAAGGGCATTCAGCCTTTCCCAACCGGGTCAATGCCGGCTTCATGCAGGTTTTGAATCGCCAGCATGTGCGGCTGCGGGTGTACGAACGTGGTGCCGGCGAAACCCTGGCTTGCGGAACAGGGGCCTGTGCTGCCGTCGTGGCAGGCGTGCGGTTGGGTTTGCTGGTTGGCCCAGTCGATGTAGATACACATGGTGGTCGCCTCACCATCGATTGGTTGCACACGCCCTCTCTGGATCAATCGGTTCGCATGACAGGACCTGCGACCACTGTTTTTTCAGGCAACATCGAATTGCCAGACTCATTGGGCTGATTGGTCATCGGGCCTGAGCTGGCCTGCATGTCGTTTGGCCTTAACCCCCTCTTTTTTTTGGACATGGACGCTTCGATCGATCACTCCACCGTGCAACCCATCACCGAAGATGACATTGCCAATTACCTGGTGCAAACGCCAGATTTTTTCGAGCGCCATGCAGAGGTGCTTGCTGCGGTGCAACTGTCCAGTCCACATGGTGGTCGAGCCATTAGCCTTCAGGAGCGTCAAGCGGAAATGCTGCGCGACAAAATTCGGCAGCTGGAACACAAAGTGGCTGATCTCATCCGCAATGGCCACGAAAACATGGGCATTGGCGACAAACTCCAGGGTTGGACGTTTGGCCTGTTGAAGGCCATGGACCCGTTGGACTTGCCTCCGCTGATCACGGACGGTCTGGCGGTTTGCTTTGCGGTCCCGCAAGTTGCCATTCGGGTTTGGGATGTGGCGCCTGAATACCAAGGTCACGGCTTTGCCCTGGATCGCAGCGAAGACGTCAAAACCTTTGCCACTTCTCTGATGAATCCTTACTGTGGGAGCAACCCTGGCGTAGAGGCACAAGCTTGGTTGGAAGACCCCGGACATGTGCGCTCCATGGCGCTGATTGCCTTGCGAGAGGAGCCTGGCGCATCTGCGTTTGGCCTGTTGGTGCTGGCTTCTGATGAAGTGTCGCGTTTCACCGCCGACATGGGCACTGATTTTTTGGAGCGCATCGGCGAATTGGCCAGCGCTGCGCTGATGCGGCTGCGCAAGGCCTGAACTCGCCGAGTCACCCGGGGCCATGTCTGCCAATCCGGAAAGGGTGTCTGTGCCTGCATCAAATCCGGCACACATAGCGGATCTCGACATCGAGCCACTCCGTGCTTACCTTCAATACGTTCGCGTTGAGAAACGGTTGGCAGAGCGGAGTTGTGCTTTGTATGCACAGCATTTGCAGACATTGACCGTCATGGCGGCCGATGCAGGTGTGCACTTGGTCATGGTGGAAACACACCACATCCGACGTTGGGCTGCCCAGCTGCATGCCAAAGGCAGCGGACCCCGCAGCATGGCACTCATTCTGTCCAGTTGGCGTGGCTTTTATGCCTGGTTAGGCCGGATGGGGATCATGACGTTCAATCCGGTGGCCGATGTGCGAGCCCCCAGATCTGAAAGGCCGTTACCCAAAGCGCTGGCTGTGGAAGATGCACTGCGTCTCATGGAGGGGGTGTCGGCTGATCCCCTCGCTGCAGGCGACGCCCCAGACCCAATGTCTGTTCAGTCGGCAGATCCGGTGCAATTCGCGCGAGATCGTTGTATGGCAGAGCTGCTGTACAGCAGCGGCTTGAGGTTGGCTGAGCTCATTGGGCTGGATTGCACGGGAGCTCCTCCTGCTTCTGGCTGGGTGGATGCCGTTGCTGCCGAAGTTCATGTGTGGGGCAAAGGTGGCAAACCTCGCACTGTACCGGTAGGGCAGACTGCATTGGCCGCATGGACGGAATGGTTGGCATTGCGACATCAATGGGTATCGGCAACCGAACCTGACAACCCGTCGAAGCTCGATGGACTCAGAGCCCTTTTCATCAACCGCAGAGGGAGCAGAGTCTCTGCACAGCAGGTACGTGCAGCATTGCGCCAAAAGTCAGAGGCTGCTGGGTTGCCCGTGTCGGTGCATCCTCACATGCTGCGACATTCGTTTGCCAGTCATGTGTTGCAGTCAAGTGGCGATTTACGAGCGGTGCAGGAGTTGTTGGGGCATGCCAATATTTCTACCACTCAGATCTACACCCGGCTGGATTTTCAGCATCTCGCCAAAGCCTATGAGGCCGCCCATCCCCGAGCCACCAAGAAACCCCCACTCTGACCGTGGGGTATAGGCATGTAACGGTAGGGGGTATCTTTTGTTTTCTGATACCGTGCGCGACAGTTGGTTCATCCCTCGTTTTCGGAGAGAGTCTCATGGCATTCATCCATACCGCACGGCTTTGGGCGACGATCGTTTCCATGTGTGTCAGTACAGTGGTTTACGCGTCTGATGCTGTCAAGGTGGTCTATCACATGAGTGAAGGCATCCCTCAAGCCTCCCGGGCCATCAACAACATCCGCAATCATCTGGCAGCCGATCCGACGGTCCAAATCGTGGTGGTCACCCATGGCTTGGGCATTGACTTTTTGCTAGAGGGTGCCACCAACCAGATGGGGCAGCCGTTTTCGGGTTCGATTGCTGATTTGGCTTCCAAAGGCGTGGAATTCAGGGTGTGCAACAACACGTTGATGTCGCGTCAATTGGATGTCAATCGCCTGGTCATGGAGGCCAAGGTGGTTCCTTCTGGGGTCGCAGAAACGGCTCGATTGCAAGCAAAAGAAGGATTCGTTTACCTGCGACCCTGAGGGGCGAGGGAAGTCGCATACGGTGGTCAGTCCTTGGTGGCCAGCCGTTGCAGTGCGTCCACATAGGCATTGCCATCGGGAGGGCGGCCGCTGCGCTGGCTTTCCCACACCATGCGACCCAGGCATTCCATCGCAGCATGGTGCGCATCGTGCAAAGAATCCAGCCGCGCAGTCAATAGCTCGACCGCTTGCCTGACTCCTCGGGGCTGATCAATCGAGCATTGTTCGCTGATGCTGAGGTGCATGCTGAGGTGCAAGAATGGGTTGGTGCGCTCGGCTGTGCCGGGTTGTCCGAGCTGGCGCAACGCGGCGTCCAAGTCCGCAAAATCGGCATGGTATTCGGGGTGCTCATCCATCCATTGGCTGCTCAGGGTTTCCAGTGCATCCATGGGTTCATGGGCTTGTTGTTTGCGGTACACCTCACAGAAAAAGCGGCGCACATCTTCTTGGCTGGGATTGAACATCGTTTGAAAATTTCAAGAAAAAATCAACTGCGCCAGGATGATGGAGGCCAGGGTTTCCACTGCGGGTAGAACGGCTGCACTCCAGCTCGCGGTGCTCATGTGCGCATTGTCGCCACAAGCGATTCATGGTCTGTATGGTGTTCGGTCGGCGCGTGGGTGACAGCCGCCAGGCGCTGGCTCGCGCACCATGCGTCTCATCGCTGTTTGAAACAATCTGGAGACATGGATGCGGGTCTTGAATTCATTGGCTGAAATAGAGTCTTTGGTGGGTCAGGAGGTGGCGGTCACCGATTGGGTGCTGGTAGATCAAGCCACCATCGACGCTTTTGCACATGCCACTGGAGATCATCAGTGGATTCACATCGATCCGGTTCGCGCTGCCGATGGGCCTTTTGGAGCCACCATTGCCCACGGTTTTCTCACGCTTTCTCTGTTGCCCCGTTTTTTTGCGATGGCGCTGGAATTCCGGGCTTCCGGTATGGGCGTCAATTACGGATTGAACAAGGTGCGTTTTCCTTCACCGGTCCCGGTGAATAGCCGTTTGAGGGCTCGCATGACGTTGGCCGAACTGGAATGGTTGCCCCAGGGGGTTTGCCAAATGACTTGGCGTGTCACGATGGAGCGGGAGGGCGGAGACCGACCGGTGTGTGTGGCGGAATCGTTGGTGCGGCGCTATCCGTGAAAGGGGCTCGGAGATGGATATCGCCTAGCGTTGGGTGGTTGTTGTGGATGTGTCTGCACCAAAAAATGCGCATTGACGCCAGGCTTCGTAAGTGGTGATGGCAACGGCGTTGGATAAATTCAGACTCCGCTGCCCGCCGCACATGGGCAATTTGCGCCACTGAGCGGGGCCAATCTCCTCGCGAATGGCAGAAGGTAAGCCGCTTGTTTCCGATCCAAATATCAGCCAGTCGCCGGGCGCAAACTGGGTTTGCTGCACCCATTGAGATGCTTTGGTTGTGAGCGCAAATATCCGCTGTGGATTGGGTTGGCATGTGATCCAAAAGGCGGACCAGTTCGGATAACGATTCACGTTGGCGTACTCGTGATAGTCCAGCCCAGCGCGGCGCATCTGTTTGTCTTCCATGGAAAAGCCAAGTGGTTCCACCAAATGCAATTGACAGCCGGTGTTTGCACTGAGTCGGATGACATTGCCCGTATTGGGTGGAATTTCCGGGTGAACCAAAACGATGTTGAACATGCTGAAAGATGGCTTGATGAGGACGAGCTACGGAATGCCCACGCATCATGCCGCAGCGGGTTTGGGTGTGCGCGCCAAGACCACTGCGTACACACGGGCAGCACCGTTTTGCAATAACGCGGTGGCGGCTGATTCCAAGGTGGCCCCCGTGGTCATCACATCGTCTATCAGCACCACATCCAGACCCCGTATGCGGTTTGAAGCGGCTGGCGTTGTCGCGAATGCATGCCGCAAATTGGTCAAACGTTCTGACCGAAGAAGGGTGTGCTGTGGGGTGGTGTCGTGGGGTTTGATCAGCCAATCGGGCGCGATGGTGGGTGTTTGTCCCGGGAAGCCTTTTGCAAGGCAACGGGTCAATTCCCAGGCAGGGTTGTACCCGCGTGACCCCAGCGCCGAGGGGGTCATGGGAATCGGCAGCCACACGCTGCTTTGATCCAGCAATCGTTGGACGGTGGGCTGTTCCAGCAACACCCGGGCAAACAGACGGGCCCACTCCGGCTCGCCATGGTGTTTGAACCGATGAATCCACCCACGCCATGGTTCGCTGTATTCCACGGCGGCAGCGCATGCGGTCAATGACCATGGGCCGGGCGGGGATGTGCACGCCTTGCAACAGGCCTCCGGCTCAGAAAGGGCCAATGCGCAACGCGGGCATCTTGGTGTAGCAGGTGCCAGCAGGGTTTCACAGGCATGACAAAGACGGTCGCCATGCGGAAGTGACGGCCATTGTCCGCAGGCTGCACAAGCTGAGGCCCACCAGCGGCTCATGCGCGCAGTCCTAGCCCACCAACCTTTTGCCTGCTGATTCATCGGGCGCATCCTATACTGCGCCGCCCAAACAGAACCCCCGCCATGTCTACCCATCCATTACACGAGCCAGCCATTCACGTGGCCTCTGCCGAGCCGGTTGGCGTGCCAAGCGTCGATCCGGTAGCCAGCAGCCGTTGGTTGAGTCGAATGCCTGCCGAGAGTCCTTGGTTGCATGAGGAGGTGGGTGTGCGCATGGCGGAGCGGCTTGGATGGATTCAGCAGCCGCCCCGGTCCTGGCTGGATTGGAATCCAGCGTTGGGAGGATGGAATGCTTCTCGCTTGGTGGCTGAGCGGTATAAAAAATCAGAGTATTTTTTGCCTTCTCCGATTTATTTAAAAGGACGGAGTGCTCCTAATAAAGAATTTTCTTTCTGGGAGAAAATCCGCAGCCCATTTGCTCTGGGTGAGAGCTCAAAAATCATTCCCGCCGGGGGGCGGGTTGACATGGTTTGGGCCAACATGCTTTTGCATGCGGCTGATCGGCCTCGGGATCTGATGCAGAAGTGGTTCCAACTGTTGAATGTCAATGGGTTTTTGATGTTCTCTGGATTGGGCCCCGATTCTTTGGGTGAACTTCGTCTCGTCTATCAGAAAATGGGCTGGCACGACCCCACCCATGCACTGACCGATATGCATGACTGGGGCGACATGCTGGTGGCTTCTGGCTTTGCCGATCCTGTGATGGACACCGAGCGCGTGGTGCTCACATATTCCAATGCCGAACATTTGTTGAGCGATCTGCGCAGTTTGGGCCGCAACCTGTCTACGCAACGCAAGCGGACACTTTGTTCCCGGGCTTGGCGCAATCAAGTGATCCATGCTCTGGAGTTGCACGGTCCTCGAACCGCTGACGGGCGTCTTCTGTTGACATTTGAGGTGATCTACGGCCATGCCTATCGAGGGGTTGCTCGCTACGCGGTTGCGCCGGAAACGCGCCTGTCGATGACGGACATGAAAGAATTGCTCCACTCGGGTAAGCGGTTGCGCTGAAAAAACAGGGTTTCCGTCGTTCTCCGCGACGTCGTAGAGTGGGTTGATTTGATCAAACGCAAGTCGGTGGCCGAAGACCCGTTTGCATCTCGTTACAATTGACTTAAATCAATGACAGGTGGCTCGCAGGAGGCGCCTTTTTTTTGACGGGATTTTGGGTGAACCAAGCGGATGTATCCATGCGGTTGGCGGTGGTGACACCAGAGGAAATTCGCTGGTGTCTCAAGCGAAACTGTTCAGCAACTCCCAGGCAGGTGCTTTGGTTGTACGTCGGCTTGTGCGGTGTGTCCTTGGGCTTGGCTGGGTTGTTCTGGCAGCTTGGTGCCACGCTGGTGCTGCCATTCGCGTTGGTAGAGGTCATTGCGCTGGGGGTTGCTCTTGGGGTATATGCCCGCCATGCAGCCGATGCAGAGCGTATTTACTTATCTGACCAGCGATTGAGGGTCGAGCAGGAAGTGGCGGGTCGGTGCATTACTGTGGAGTTTGCGCCAAGCTGGGTTCAGGTGGCAGCAGATGCACGCGAGGGTCAACTGGTGGTGTTGTCCGGGCAAGGGCGTCGTGTGAAGGTTGGAGCCCACCTGAGACCGGGTTTGCGGGCAACGCTTTGCGGGGAGTTGCAGCTGGCGTTGCGTGGAGTGGTTGTGCGCTGAAGGGTTTCCCCTCAACGGCACGGGTCAGAAAATTTGGTGTAATCAGCATTGATATCAATCAATGCTTATGTTTTTGAGGCAGCAAAAGTGAGCAAAACCCTTCTGAAAAAAATGGCTGGTCAGCAGGCAGCCAATTCCATCATGAAGAGTCTTTCGCTGGGGGGCTTGTCCCTTGCGGTGTGGGCTTCGAATACGGTCCATGCTGCCGTGAATGACTTGCCGGGTGGCCCTGCCGTCAATCAGCTCAACTTTGCACCTCCAGTGACCAAAATCGCTGAAGAGATGCATTGGCTGCACTGGTTCATGATGATCCTTTGCTCGGTGATTTTTGTGGTGGTGTTTGGTGTGATGTTCTATTCCATCCTCAAGCACCGCAAATCGGTTGGGCATCAGTCACAGGAATTGCCAGAGCCCATTTGGGTTGAATTGGGCTGGACCATTGTCCCCCTGTTGATTGTGATTGGCATGGCTCTGCCTGCCACCAAGGTGCTGGTGGCTCAAAAGGACACCACCAATTCCGATCTCACCATCAAGGTGACCGGCATGCAGTGGAAGTGGGGTTACGACTATCTGAAAGGTGAGGGCGAGGGCATTGGTTTCGTGTCCACGCTTGATGTGACCCATCGTCAGATGTCTGACAGCGGCAAGCCTGCCCCCACAGACGACTACCTGCTCAAGGTCGATCACCCTGTGGTTGTGCCGGTTGGCAAAAAAATCCGCCTGATCACCACCGCCAATGACGTGATTCACTCTTGGATGATTCCCGCCTTTGGCGTGAAGCAAGATGCCATTCCTGGTTTTGTGCGTGACACATGGTTCCGCGCCGAGAAAACCGGCGATTTCTATGGCCAGTGTGTGGAGTTGTGTGGCAAAGAACACGCCTACATGCCCATCCATGTGAAGGTGGTCACGGCAGAAGAGTACACCGCCTGGGTTGTCGAGCAGAAAAAAGCCATGGCTGCCGCTGCAGATGATCCATCCAAAGTGTGGAATCTGGCTGACCTGATCAAGCGTGGCGAATCGGTCTATGCGGCCAATTGTGCGGCTTGCCACCAGGCCAATGGCAAAGGCGGCGGTCCCATCAAACCTCTGGATGGTGCTGCAGTGGTATTGGCCAAAGACGCAAAAATGATTGGTGTCCTTCTGAACGGTCAAGCGGGTGGTGCTATGCCCTCCTGGAAGCAGCTGAGCGATACGGAAATTGCTGCTGTCATCACCTATGCCAAGAACAATTGGTCCAACAAAACCGAGCAGCTGGTTCAGCCCGCTGAAGTGGTTGCCGCCCGCAAGTGACGGTTCGCAGTCAAGTTTTTGAGTAATTCAAGGAAGTCATCATGAGTGCTGTACTCGGTCACCACGACGATCATGCGCACGACCACGATCACCATGCCCCGACGGGCTGGCAGCGCTGGGTGTTTGCCACCAACCACAAGGACATCGGTACGCTGTACATGTTGTTCAGCTTCGCCATGTTGATGGTGGGTGGGGTTTTGGCGCTGCTGATTCGCGCCGAACTGTTTCAGCCTGGTCTGCAAATCGTGAACCCAGAGCTGTTCAACCAGCTCACCACCATGCACGGCCTGATCATGGTATTCGGTGCGATCATGCCGGCGTTTGTAGGTTTTGCGAACTGGATGCTGCCTCTGCAAATTGGTGCATCCGACATGGCATTTGCCCGCATGAACAACTTCAGTTTCTGGCTGATGATCCCTGCGGCCATCATGCTGGTGTCGTCGTTCTTCATGCCGGGTGGTGCACCTGCTGCCGGTTGGACGCTGTATGCACCACTGACCTTGCAAATGGGTCCATCCATGGACGCTGGCATTTTTGCCATGCACATTCTGGGTGCATCGTCCATCATGGGATCCATCAACATCATCGTGACCATCTTGAACATGCGCGCCCCAGGCATGACCTTGATGAAGATGCCCATGTTCTGCTGGACTTGGCTGATTACCGCATACTTGTTGATTGCTGTGATGCCTGTGCTGGCGGGTGCCATTACCATGACGCTGACAGATCGTCATTTTGGTACGAGCTTCTTCAATCCAGCCGGTGGTGGTGATCCGGTGATGTACCAGCACATTTTCTGGTTCTTCGGTCACCCCGAGGTGTACATCATGATTCTGCCGGCCTTCGGTATCGTGAGTCAGGTTGTGCCTGCTTTTGCTCGCAAGAAGCTGTTTGGTTATGCATCCATGGTTTATGCCACAGGTTCCATTGCCATTCTGAGCTTTGTAGTTTGGGCACACCACATGTTTGCCACGGGCATGCCGGTCACCGGCCAGCTGTTTTTCATGTACAGCACCATGCTGATTGCGGTGCCCACTGGCGTGAAGATCTTCAATTGGATTGCCACCATGTGGAAAGGGTCCATGACCTTTGAAACCCCCATGTTGTGGTCAGTCGGGTTCATCTTTGTGTTCACCATGGGTGGTTTCACCGGACTGATGCTGTCCATGGCGCCCATTGACATCAACTTCCAGGATACCTATTACGTGGTGGCCCACTTCCACTATGTGTTGGTGGCTGGCTCACTGTTTGCCATGTTTGCCGGTGCGTACTACTGGTTGCCCAAATGGACTGGCGTGATGTACAGCGAAACCCGCGGCAAGATTCACTTCTGGTGGTCGATGATTTCCTTCAACATCACTTTCTTCCCCATGCACTTTCTGGGTCTGGCTGGCATGCCCCGTCGCTATGCTGACTACCCCATGCAGTTTGCAGATTTCAATGCGCTGGCCTCTGTGGGCGCATTTGGATTTGGTTTTGCTCAGGTTTATTTCTTTCTGGCAGTGGTTTTGCCGGCCATGCAGGGCAAAGGTGAAAAAGCTCCGCAGAAGCCTTGGGAAGCCGCAGAAGGTTTGGAGTGGGAAGTCCCATCTCCTGCCCCTTTCCATACCTTTGAGAATCCTCCCAAGTTGGATGAGTCAGCGACGCGCATCGTGGCCTGAGTTGGTTATTGATCAGCATTGAGTTCAAACATGACACCAGAAGAACAAAAGCGCAACAACGTCAAACTGGGTTTGATCCTGGGGTCTGTGGCGCTGGTGTTTTTTCTAGGATTCATGGCCAAGTTGGTGTTTTTGGGTAAGTGAGACAGGTCGGACTGTGGCTTTGAAAATTGACAACGCCCGTATGTTTGGCAAGCTGACGGTGGTCATCGTTGGCATGTTCGGCTTTGGCTACGCAATGGTTCCTCTGTACAAGGCCATTTGCGAGGCCACCGGGATCAATGTGCTCGCGTTGGCCGAACGGGAAATCCCTGGTCAAAAAGCGACATTGCCTGTCAATACGCAAGTGGATTTGTCTCGTACCATCACGGTCGAGTTTGATGTCAATAGCCGTGGTCCTTGGGAGTTCAAACCTGAGCAGCGGTCGTTGGAGGTGCATCCTGGACAGTTGACCACCGTGATGTATCAATTTCAGAATGTGCAAAACCGCAGCATGTCTGCGCAAGCCATTCCCAGCTACGCCCCTCACCAAGCATCGGCGCACTTCAATAAATTGGAGTGTTTTTGCTTCAACCAGTACACACTGGCCCCGGGCGAGAAAAAAGAATGGCCTGTGGTCTTTGTCATCGATCCCAAATTGCCAAAAGACGTCAAAACCATCACGCTGTCTTACACTTTTTTCGAGGTGGGAGGCAAAGTACCTTCGGCACCTTCTGGCACAGCTGCAGCAGGTGGTTTGCCAACTGACAAGGGGGCCGTCTGATGACAACTCCTGCAGTTCGGCGGCCATTGGCATTGTTTGCCACGTTTAAAGCGGTGCTTTGGGCTTTCTTGGGCGTACGTCGTAAAAACGATTACCAGAAAGACATCCATCAACTCAACCCTTTGCATCTCATGGCCATGGGTATTTTTCTGGCCTTGGTATTTGTGGGTGGGTTGGTTTTACTGGTCAATTGGGTGGTGAAAACCTGAGCAGCACCTCTACTATTCATTGAAATTCTGAAAAACATCAGGAGTCAGCATGTCAGCAGCAACTCATGGCGGTACGCCTTATTACTTTGTGCCAGGTCCCTCCCGACATCCGGTGATGGCAGCCACTGGTTTGTTCTTTTTTATTCTGGGTGCAGGCCAATGGACCAACGGAGCCGCTTGGGGCAAGTGGTCTCTGTTATTCGGATTGACCTGGTGGTTGGTGGTGTTGTTTCAATGGTTCCGTGATTCGGTGTCCGAAAGCGAAGGTGGCATGTATGGCCACAAAATTGACCTCTCATACCGTTGGAGCATGAGCTGGTTCATTTTCTCGGAAGTGATGTTCTTTGGTGCGTTTTTCACAGCCTTGTGGTGGGCTCGGACTCATGCCCTTCCCCAACTTGGCAACATTGAGAACGCATTGATTTGGCCTAATTTTCAGGCGGTTTGGCCTTCTGTGGCTGCGGGGGCCACGGCTTCTCCGGCCGGTATCATTGAGCCGTTTCAGACGGTTGGCCCATTCTGGTTGCCGACCATCAACACAGCCTTGCTGCTGACTTCTGGTGTCACGTTGACCATTGCTCACCACGCTTTGCAAGCAGGTAACCGTAGCAAAACCATTGCCTACATGTGGCTCACTGTGCTTTTGGGCATTGTGTTCCTCTTCGTTCAGGGCTACGAATATGCCCATGCCATGAGTGACCTGAATCTGAAGCTCTCTTCAGGCATTTATGGTTCTACCTTTTACATGCTGACGGGTTTCCACGGATTCCACGTGCTGGTTGGCATGTTGATGTTGTTGTTTGTGACCCTGCGTTTGCAAAAAGGCCACTTTACTGCGCAACGCCATTTCGGTTTTGAAGGGGCAGCTTGGTACTGGCACTTTGTGGATGTGGTCTGGCTTGGCCTTTATATTTTGGTTTACTGGATGTGAACTGGGTTGCTGGTGATCAAGCCAAAAAAGGCGCTGTAAAGCGCCTTTTTTATTGACCCGGTCTGATACCTGTTGGTTGAATCCATCCCATCCAATACGCGAACAGCACGGCTGCAAACAGCAGGATTGAGAAACCCACTCGCAAGGCAAGAGCTCTTGCCATTCTGCGACTCCGCAGAATGGCATCTTCTTCACCGGAACTGTTTTCTCCGGGACGACGGAGCATGTAAATCAGAGCGGCAGCCAAGCTGCCCAATATGGCGATGAAAGCCAGAATGACCAAATAAGACATCCGTGCATTATCGTGATATGGCAGTTGCAAAAAACCGTTTAACCGGCCAATGGACGATTGCCCTTGCCAGCTTGTTGGCCGTGCTTTTGACGGTCAACTTGGGTTTGTGGCAACTGCGCCGGGCGGATGAGAAAGAAACTCTTCAAGCCACTCTTCAGGCGCGGATGGCCATGCCGCCAGTGACCGAGCAGGAAATACGAGTCGCTCAGCTCCATCATGATTGGGAGCCGTTGTATTACCGACGGGTGGCATTCACTGGCAAGTGGATGGACCGTGGGACGGTGTTTTTGAACAATCGTCCCATGAATGGTCAGACTGGTTTTTTTGTGGTGACGCCCATGGCGTTGAAAGTCGGTTCGTTGGTGTTATTGGTTCAACGGGGCTGGGTACCCCGTGACCCAATCAACCGGGAACGCTTACCTGATTTGCCAACTCCTACGGGTGAGGTGGAGGTAATCGGGCGATTTGCCCCGCCACCATCCAGGATGTATGAGCTGGGGCAGGATGATGCAGGTCGTATCCGGCAGAATTTGAGCGCGACTGAGTTGAGTGTGACGCTGGGCGTGCCTGTGGAGTCCGTGTCGGTTTTGCAGAGTGTCGCCGAGGGGCAAGATGCTTCAGTGGTGCAAGATGGGTTGCTGCGTCAATGGTCCATGTCGTTTCCGGATGTGCATAAACACTACGGGTACGCTTTTCAGTGGTTTGGGCTTTCTGCCCTGGTGGTTGTGTTGTATGTCTGGTTTCAAATCATTTCCCCCCGAAGGCGGTCCAGCCATGCGTGAATCTGGTCCGGCGGACGCTCCTCTCGGTCTGACGGTGCATTCTGTGCCTGCACCAGATCTTCAGGCTATGAATCAAACTGCACGTACGCGTAAGGGGCGTATGACCTTGGTGCTCATGTTTTTGGCAGTCATGTCACCTGTGATTGCCTCGTACTTCACCTATTACGTGTTGCGTCCAGAGGGGCGACGCAACTACGGGGTATTGATTGATCCCCAAAAGCCCATGCCACAGATTTTTGGAGTGGGGGCAGATGGAAAGCCGACGGCGCTTAGTACGCTTCGGCACCAGTGGCTGTTGGTGTCGGTGGCGGATACCGTCTGTAACGCGGAGTGCGAGCAGCATTTGTATCTGAGCCGTCAGTTGAGAGAGAGTTTGGGAAAAGACAAAGATCGCGTAGATTGGGTCTGGCTGCATACAGGCCATGAAGTCGTGCCGGAGCGCTTGGTTGCTGCGCTTTCTGAAGGAAAAGCGCTGCGTATGGACAAGGCGGAGTTGGAACAGTGGTTGGAGCCGGAAGCTGGGGGGCAGCTAGAAAACCATCTGTACCTGATTGATCCAATGGGCAACTGGATGATGCGGTTTCCGGCCAAGCTCGATGCAGCCAAAGCCCGTCGAGACATTGAGCGCTTGCTGAGGGCATCCAGCTCATGGGATTTGGCAGGACGGCCATCGTGAGTCAACCGTTGTATTACAACTTCCGTCCGTTGGTCCAACTGTTGGTGTTGGGCCTTCTGGTCGCCATACCTTGGTTGCTGTGGGTGTGGCGCAAAACACATGGGAAATCAGCAGCAGATGGGCTGCAGATGCTCTCGGTGGTGACGCTGTTCCTGACATTTGATCTGGTTTTGTTTGGTGCTTTTACTCGCCTGACGGATTCGGGTTTGGGCTGCCCGGACTGGCCTGGGTGCTATGGCCATGCGTCTCCGTTGGGTGCTGCAGACTCCATTGAGCAGGCCGAGCTGGTATTGCCCCTGGGTCCTGTGACGTCAGTGAAGGCCTGGGTGGAAATGATTCATCGCTATTTGGCCAGTGGCGTGGGGGCGTTGATTGTGGTATCCACCATTTGGTCATGGCGGGTACGAAAAACATTGAGTCAGTCGCCATGGTGGCCGACGGCCACCTTGGTTTGGGTGTGCTTGCAGGGTGCGTTTGGCGCTTGGACGGTGACCATGAAATTGTTTCCTGTCATCGTCACCCTTCATTTGTTGGGCGGAATGGTGTTACTGATGCTGTTGCGCTGGCAATCCTTGGGAAGTCACATTTTGGGGGGTGAGAAAGCGCGAGGAATGGATGCCCATCCCGCACGCCCGTGGATTCTGGCGGTGTTGGCACTGCTGGGGGGGCAGGTGGTCTTGGGGGGGTGGGTCAGTACCAACTATGCCGTTATGGCGTGCTCTGAATTCCCAACCTGTCAAGGTGGGTGGTGGCCTGACATGGACTTTCGGCATGGCTTCGAAATCTGGCGCCACCTGGGGCAGACTGCGAAGGGGGATGCGTTGCCGTTTCAGGCACTGACGGCTATTCATATGACTCACAGGCTGCTGGCCGGACTGGTACTGGCAGCGTTGGCGGCGTTGGCGTTGATGCTCAGACGTTGGCCCTCCAATGCGAGTGAAATGCAGTTCCTTTGGTTGCTGGCCACTTGGCAGTTGGCCACTGGTTTGTCGAATGCAGTGATGGGGTGGCCCCTTCTGGGGGCGGTGGCGCATACAGGCGGAGCGGCCGGCTTGGTGCTGGTGCTGACAGGCCTGCTACATCCGAGTCGAATCCCAACTGTTGTTGAAATAACTGCACCTCACCGCACTCAGCCCATTCAATCCGGAGGACTGGCATGAGTGCCACAGCTTCTTCTTCCAACACCTCACCCGTACTCTCCACCTGGCAGCAGTTTTATGCGCTGACCAAGCCTCGCGTGGTTCAACTCATCGTTTTTTGTGCCTTGATTGGCATGGTGCTTGCCGTTCCTGGAATGCCCAGTTGGGCGCAAGTCGGTGTGGCAGGGATCGCCTGCTTGGGTATTTGGTTGGTGGCAGGCGCCGCAGCGGCCTTCAACTGTCTGGTGGAGCAGCACATCGACGCCAAAATGAAACGTACCGCTTGGCGTCCCACTGCAAAAGGCGAGCTGACCAACTTCCAGACATTAGGGTTCTCGGCGGTGCTCTGTTCGGCGGGATCGGCCATGCTCTATGTGTGGGTCAATCCATTGACGATGTGGCTCACATTTGCCACTTTTGTGGGCTATGCGGTCATTTACACCGTGATCCTGAAGCCTCTGACCCCGCAAAACATTGTCATTGGCGGTGCGTCTGGTGCCATGCCTCCGGTTTTGGGCTGGTCTTCCATGACGGGGGAGGTGGGGCCGGAAGCCGCCATTCTGTTCCTCATCATTTTCCTGTGGACGCCACCTCACTTCTGGGCGTTGGCGTTGTACAGAGTGGAGGATTACCGAAAGTCTGGTCTGCCGATGTTGCCGGTGACGCACGGGTCTGAATTCACACGGCTGCAAATCCTGCTGTACACCTTCATTTTGTTGGCTGGCTGTCTCATGCCGTTTGTGTATGGCATGAGCGGGTGGTTGTACCTAGCGGTGGCGTTGGTGTTGTCGTTTGGTTTCTGTGCCTATGCCTGGGCGTTGTGGCGTAACTACTCCGATGCGCTGGCCCGCAAAACCTTCCGTTTTTCACTGATCCATCTTTCGGTGCTGTTTGCTGCCTTGCTGCTGGACCATTACCTGGTCTGATGGGCTCACTTGTAAAGGGTGTCATTGTGTTGCGTCGTGATTTATTAAAAACAATAGCAAAAACGTCATTCATTACAAGCGGTAGTGGCTTTTTGGCTTCATGTTCTGAGTCCAAGCCAATGTTTGCGGGCATTGATCTCACTGGGGCTGATTACGCCAAAGGGTTCGAATTGCCAGACCACAACGGGAAGATGCGCACTTTGGCGGACTTTGCTGGCAAAGTGGTGGTGGTGTTTTTCGGGTACACACAATGCCCCGACGTGTGCCCCACATCCCTCACCGAGCTGGCAGAAACCAAAAAACTGCTGGGTGCGGATGGGGAGCGCTTCCAGGGCATTTTCATCAGCGTGGACCCGGAGCGGGACACCCCCGATTTGATGAAGGCCTACATGGCCAGCTTTGATCCCAGCTTTCTGGCCTTGCTGGCTGAGCCCAATACCCTGAAGGCATTGGCGGCCAGCTACAAGGTGTACTACAAGAAAGTGGAGGGAAAAACACCCACCAGCTACACCATGGACCATTCCGCTGGCAGTTATGTGTACGACCCCAAAGGCCGCCTGAGGGTGTACCAACGCTATGGCAGCGGTTCCCAAGCGTTAGCTGCAGATGTGAAGTTGTTGCTGGCCGAGCGAGGCTGAGATACCCGTCGCCTCAATCCACCCGGGCCCCGCTGGCCTTCACCACCGGTTCGTATTTGGCACGCTCCTGCGCCATGAAACGGCCAAAGGCTAGCGGCGAGGAGGGAGCGGGTTCAGCCATCAGGTGGGCAAACCGGGTTTTGACGTCTGGATGCTTCAGGGCATCGGTGAACGCCTTGTTCAGCCTGTCCGCGGTGTCTTGGGGTAACCCTGCAGGTGCGACCAGTCCCCACCACGTGTCCACTGAAAACCCGGCATACCACTCTGCCATTGCGGGGACATCGGGTAATGCGGCATTGCGTGCCAGGGTGGTGACCGCCAAGGCTTTGAACTTTCCCGATTTGATGTTGGCTGCAGCAGTGGCCAGGTTATCGAAGTTGAAGTCCACCTGACCACTGAGCAGCGCCAATTGCGCTGGGTTGCCCCCGTTGTAGGGAATGTGCAGGGCAAAAATACCGGCCTGTTGTTTGAACAGTTCTCCGGCCAAGTGACCTGCACTGCCATTGCCGCCCGAGCCATAGTTGAGCTTGGCGGGGTTCTTTTTGGCGTAGGTCACCAGGTCGCCCAACGACTGGATGCCCAGGCGTTGGGCGGTGTCGGCATTCATCACCAGTACATTCGGCACCCGCACCAGCTGGGTGATGGGGGTGAAATCCTTGCCAGCGTCGTAAGGCATCTTGGCGAACAACCAAGGGTTGATGGCGTGCGTGGCCACGGCCGCAATGCCGATCGTCAGCCCGTCTGGCTGCGCTTTGGCCACCCCATCCACGCCGATGTTGCCGCCCGCACCGGGCTTGTTTTCAATGACGACGGTTCCCAGACTGTCTTTGACCTTTTCGGCCAGGATGCGGGCTGTCACATCGATGGGGCCACCTGCCCCATAGGGCACGATGAGGCGGATGGGTTTGGTTTGTGCCGCAGCGCCTGTGCATGCGGCAAATACCAGTGATGCCAGCAAGGTGGTCAGAGTCGAGCGGCGGGTCATCTGTGCGGGAGAGGTCATGCGGTGGCAGCCGTGTCGGCCGCAGAAGTGAAGGAGTCGGCGAAAAACGAGTCCGCAGGCAAGCCGCAGAGGGTTGTGAAGTCTCGTCTGGCGGCATCCACCATCACAGGAACGCCGCATGCATACACCTGATGACCTGACAGATCGGGCCAGTCTGCCATGACGGCTTGGTGCACCAAACCCGTTCGACCTGTCCAGTTGTCTTCTGCCAACGCTTCAGAAATCACGGCGATGTAGCGCAGGTTGGACATGGTGACCGTTTGTTCGGTCAGCCAGTCGTGCATGTACAAGTCGGACGGCCTGCGCCCACCCCAATACACCGTCACAGGGCGGTTGATCTGCTGGTGATGCATGTGTTCAAGGAGTGCCTTGATGGGTGCAAACCCAGTGCCGGAGGCCAGAAAAATCAGCGGACTGGGGCTGTCTTCGCGCAGGTAAAAACTCCCGTACGGCCCTTCGATGCGAAGGATGTCCCTCTCCTTCATGGAGTCAAACACCTGGTCGGTGAACTTGCCGCCTGGCATGTGACGCAGGTGCAATTCGATATGGGCTGGATTGCCCTGGTTGTGCGGGGCGTTGGCCATGGAATAGCTGCGGCGGTCTCCATCGCGCAGCAAAAAATCCACATACTGGCCCGCGTGGTAACGAAAGGGCTCAGCGGCAGGGAGTTGCAGGCGCAGTTGCATCACATCCGCCGACAGGCGGTTGAGCTGGCTCACGCGAACCGGCATTTTCTTGACGGGAAATGCACCCTCTGCTGTCACTTGGCGAGACTCCAGCGCCACGTCGCTGGTGGCAGTGGCCCGACAGGTGAGCACCAGGCCCGCAGCCTCTTCTTCGGCTGTCATGGCTTTGGGTTGAAACACCGCATGCACCACGGTGCCGCTCAATTTTTTGCATTTGCAAGATCCACATGCACCGTCTTTGCAGCCGTATGGCAGGGCCACGCCTTGTCGGATGGCTGCTGTCAGCATGGTTTCGTTGGCTTGTGCCTGGAAGGCTCGCCCGCTGGGCTGTACAGAGATGGTGAATGTCATACTGGTCAAAGGTCGAAAAACAAAATTGTCTCGCAACTCAGGATATTGAAATGGCAGGCATGGGTGCATTGCCCGCACGCTTTCGGCGTGAGCGGGTGTTGGTGGTGGGATGTGGTGATGTAGGAATGCGTGTGGTGCCGCTGCTGCGGCACAAAAGTACGGTGTTGGCGCTGACCTCATCGGGCGAACGTATGCAGGCGCTGCGCGCAACAGGTTGCAAGCCGCTGTTGGGCAACTTGGACGATCTGCAAACGCTGGCTCGCCTTGCGGGTTTGGCTACCCGTGTGCTGCACTTGGCTCCTCCTCCCACCGAAGGGGTGCGCTGGCGGCAAGACCCTCGTACCCGCCATTTGGCTGGTGTGTTGGCCCGGCGGTCAGCGCCGCAGGTGCTGGTGTACGGTTCCACATCCGGGGTATATGGCGATTGCGCGGGAAATCGGGTGTCTGAGTCGCAGCCTGTTCAGCCCCACACGCCACGCGCCCAGCGCCGGGTGGATGCAGAGCGAACGCTGCGTCAATGGTCGTTGCAAACAGGCACCCCAACGGTGGTGTTGCGCATACCCGGCATTTATGCGCCAGACCGTGCGGGAGGCACCCCTCGCGAGCGACTGCTGCGGGGTACACCTGTGCTGCAGGCCGCTGATGATGTGTACACCAACCACATCCATGCCACCGATCTGGCCCGTGCGTGCCAATTGGCCCTGTGGAGGGGCGCGCGGTGGCGTACCGTGAATGTGAACGATGACAGCGAATGGAAGATGGGCGACTACATGGATGCTGCGGCCGATCTGATGGGATTGCCGCGTCCACCCAGAGTGTCCAGAGAAACGGCACAGGCCACGTTGCCCATGTCCTTGTTGAGTTTCATGGGAGAAAGCCGCCGGTTGGACAACACCCGGATGAAGATGGTGCTGGGTTTGGTTTTGCGGTATCCCACCCCGGCAGAAGGTTTGGTTGCGAACCTGGAGCCTGAACCACTCGAGCGATTTCAGCATTCAGCACGCTGATCTTGATGGGTTTGCCCACAAACCCGTCCATGCCGGCTTGGGTGGCCGCTTCTTGATCGCTCATCAGTACGCTGGCCGTCACGGCAATCACCGGGGTGGCCTGCCGCTGAGTTTTTGTCTCTAGTTGCCGGATATGCCGGGTGGCCTCCAGGCCGGTCATGCCAGGCATTTGCACATCCATCAGCACCACATCGAACGCGTGGGCTGCGATGGCGTCAAGTGCGGCGGCACCGCTGTCGACCGCCGTCACCTGATGTCCTTGTTGGTTCAAAATGGCGGACAGCAGCCGCAGATTCAAGGGGTTGTCGTCCACGGCCAGGACGCGCAACGGATGCAAGGGTGCTGGCGTTTCAGGGGACGTGCGGGGAGGGTGCGTAACGGGATGGCAGATTGGCATGGGCAGTTCCACATCCACGGTGGTGCCCACATTCGCCTGACTGTGGACTGAGAGTTTGCCGCCCAGTACATCCACTAGCTGTTTGGCAATGGCTGCTCCCAGACCAGCTCCGCCATGTGACCGCGTGTTGGATTCGTCAGCCTGAGAAAAAGGCTGAAACA